>Ga0114930_10001206_pt1 | contig 25222 bp, 19 predicted proteins | sample AnhtaG_FD_87300 | JGI IMG/M metagenome (GOLD analysis project Ga0114930, IMG submission 87300) | Deep subsurface microbial communities from Anholt, Denmark to uncover new lineages of life (NeLLi) - Anholt_01485 metaG | ecosystem: Environmental > Aquatic > Marine > Oceanic > Sediment | place... | reverse complement strand
TGGCCTTAAATGATGGGCTGTGTTTCCTTCGGTTCTGTTTCATGTCCTGCTCCTCCTGTTTTTGTTATTTTAGGGAGCAGAACCCGCTCTTAACAACCTGTCCGAAATTCGGGGACCACCTCAAAGTACGATGTCTCTCAGCTGTTAGAGAAGGCTTTATTGTGAACTGATGCTAGATACCATCAGGGCATTATAGTTGAACAAAGGGGGGTTGTCCTATGCCAGTATGGGTGGCAAAATATAGTCGTTATCAATCCTAGCAAAGAAGAATCAACGAATGAGCAAAAATATTGATCCGTTTGAGGAGACTAAAACGATAATTAAGCAGGCTTTTCCTGATGATAAAACAATAGCTCATGTTGACGAAATTATGGAGTTTATTAAGGCTAATCGTATTGCTTGGAATGCTGATGAAGCTGACAGAGATCTAAAGAGTTGCAGAGTGTTATATTCAAAAAAGATATACTCACATGCAGTCTACCATCTCCAACAAGCAGTAGAGAAAGCTATGAAAGGATATTGCTTAGGTTTAGGCATTTTATCTATTCAAGAAATAAGAGGCCATGATACACCGTACGTGCTGTTAAAAGGCGTTTTTGAGAAGACTGGTATGAAGACGCTACTGGAAAGCCTAAGTGAAGATGCAAAAGACCGCCTCGGCAAAGCTTGGGAAGCGATAGAGAAACCAGAGAAGCGTCTAGAAATCGCTAGAATGCCTTTTGAACAAATTATGGACAGTCTAAATGATATTGATGATTATAAGCTAATAAGTGAACAGATAGGTGTTCTATTGATTCAATTAGCGGCCAATGTTAAAGGCAAATCAGAATCTCCACCTTCAGAAATTGCGACCATCTCAGTTATGGCAAACTTATATATACTTGGATCGGTGTCATTTCCTCATGAGGAATTTACGCGGTATCCGGATAGACAGATGACTCCGACGGAATATGTATCTAAATTAGGAATAGTAAAGGCTATTCCTAAGATGATTGATTATCTGGCTCCAGCAGTAAAAGACCTGAGACATACATTAACGTAGACGTAATGGAGTCAATATCGAAGTCTATTTATAGGGGTTTTGACTTTCAAGGGTGAAAAATGACACAGCAGGCAAATAACCCTTCGCTTCAAAGACTTCCTGAGTAAGCGGGAAGCTCATTTTCACCGACTTAGAGACAGCTTTGCAGCTAGCTGCTCGACAAAGGGGGAGACAGTATGGCAGACAACGAGTCACTTTCTCGTTTTGTTCAGGCAATCTTTCGCAATCCTACGAGTGGTGCGTCTGAGTCGATTGACTGTTTGATCGATATACTGGTGCTGACCTCACGATTATCCCCCAAAAACTAGCTGACAGACTCGGCCTCTGGCCAGTAGAATTTCTTACAGTATCTACAATGACGGGTCACATGCAGGTGCCACTCGTCTCAGTCATAGTTCACATTAGTGATCAAGACTTCCTGATTCGTCCGGCCGTCTTTCGGCGTCTTGATCAGCCACTTCTTGGCTGGGACATTATCAAACAAGGAATTAGACACCCAGTCTTTATTAATCTTGTAGTGGGAGACATCGTACACATTCTGGATGCTATCCCTTCTTTCAAAAAGAATACGGTTTTGGTGCTTGGTCAAGATACAAGTGAGATCGATCGACTTCGTTCAATTCAGGCGAAATTAAAGAATCTTGGCTACACGGGTATCATAGTGAAAGATATCGCAGATATTGACATACAATCGGTTGAAGAGAAGGTAAATATGCTCGCCAGTCTGTCTCGCTTCGTGATATGCGAAAATAGTACAACTTCAGGACATATTGACGAACTCAAGATTTGCGCCACGAACCGTTTTGTTACAGCGATTCTGCAGCAAGAAGGAATGGGTGCGACTTGGATGCAAGCAGACTACCCCCTTGACTTCTCATTTATCAAGACCTTTTTTTACCCAACTCGAACCGAAACCCCTAGCGCTGTGGAGAAAGCTGCCGAATGGGCAGAAAAGAAATTGAACGAAAGGAAATTATATTTTGATCGGTTGTATTCATGGAGGTAGAAGTTGTCATAAGACCCTAAAGAGAGAGCAACTAACAACTCACTCCAGAGCGAATATGGCTCGGAGACTGGTTAAATCGGCTGAGTTTGGATGTTAGGCTCTCTGACTTGAAAGAACATCTTGGGAAGCCTATTCAATACCGCTCGGATCAACGCCGTGAAGACTTACCTCTCTGTATCTCAAATCAGCACTTAACAAATACTCAAAGTGTTCAGTGCGCTCTCCAATATGGAGTCCTCTCCGAGCCTCTCGTTTGTGGGGTGTAGTTCTACCTCGGCATGGGCATCCCCTTCTTGGGGCATTTCCTTATGCTGACTGTTTAGAGGCGAATACGCACACTAGGCAGTGATTTCAGAGTCTTATCGGGGTCGGGGACGACCCCGATTACCTCGGATGATCACTCTCTAAGCAGTGATAACAGACTTGGACGCCGCCCGCGAGGGCTCATCCGCCTGTCCCTAAGTACCCCGAGGCTTGCTTTGAAGACCTGCCTCAATGCTGTCAATCGTACCGCGACGGTTTCTCCGACAGACCGAGCATTTGCCTGGCTTGTTTAGGAGTGGCTATCTCCCTATTGAGGTCTCTGGCTATTCTGGCCACCTTCTCTACTAACTGGGCGTTGTCCTTGCAGAGCTCGCCTCGCTTGTAGAGTACGTTGTCCTCCATGCCGGTTCGTACATTGATTCCCAGCACGATACCCATGGCGATCATGGGGTTTTGAAAAATCCCCACGCCAAGGACACTGTAGACCGAGGGCTTCGGAGCGCACTCCAGCAGATGAAGAAGTTCTATTGGAGTGGCGTATGCACCACTGCTAAAGCCCATAACAAACTGGATCATGTACGGCGGTTTGACCAATCCTTTTTCGATCAGGTTGCGTACCAGCCAGTACTGCCCGGTGTGCCAGACCTCTAGCTCTGGCTTTATTCCCTTCTCTAACATAATCCTAGCGTATTTCTCCGTCTCGCCATAAGTGGTGGCTGAGGCCACGTCCATCTCAATGTCCTCAGGGCGGCCGGTCAGCGGTGGCAGTCTCTTCCTCAGCTTGCCCCTAACGGCCAGCGGCCCCATATCTAAGCTGCATATCTCGGGGTTGGCCTCTGTTGATGCCAAGCGTGCCTCCTCACTCTCAGCACCGATGCCTCCGCCCGTGGTATTGTTGATTATTATCTCCGGGCACTTCTCCCTGATGAGACCGTTAACCCGCCGGTAGTCAGCAGGGCTGCTGGTCGTCAGGCTGAGGTTGTCCGGCCTCCTGACGTGAACGTGTACTATGGAAGCACCTGCCTTATAGCAGTCGTAGGTCTGCTGAGCTTGCTCCTCAGCCGTTTCTGGGTGGTTGGGATTAATCTCCTTGCCCTGCACGCCACCAGTAATGGCCACTGAGATAATAAGGGGCGGCAAACTCTCCTTGGCTGCAAGCTTAAGCCACTCCGGCTGGTCGGTCGGGTCCCAAACTCCTGAAACCTGTTCCATTATTTGCCTCCTTCCTCTGCTAGTGGTCTAGCCTTTCTACTGGGTGATGCCGTTGACCCCTTCTACGGAATCTTGACCTGGATATCCCACAGGGGTGCGGCGTCTTTTTCCATTACCTCCACGTCTAACATGGTGTAGCATCCGGGACAATAGTATTCATAGTAGATGAGGAGGGTCTCATCCCTGGGGGGGCGCCGGCCGCCATAGATCTCATCCGGCCAAACTTCAGCCCTTGGCACGTGGAGCTTGTAGTTTTCAGAGGCGTCACAGATTACATGGCCACACTTCAGGCACTTTACTTTCTTGGCTTCTTCGTCTATCTCTAGGTAGTAGTGGATCCTCATTTGCTTCCCTCCCAGATTTTCCCTCTTTTTCTCCTGTTCGCCTTTACCTCATCTCTCAGTGTCTCCGTTGCCTTAAGGTCTACCGTCAAGGTCTCGGAGTCTATGGCGACGCCGTAGACCCTTCTCGCCATTTCCAGTGAAGTTATTTTATTATTCACGTCCTCGAGAACCCTCTCCGGCTCCCGGTCCAGGGGGTCCCCTATCCCCCTGGCTCCTCCAAATACGCTGGCGATCACGTCTCTGTCTGCTTCCACTGGGAGTACAGGACGTGGCGACTTCACTGTTTCGATCGTCCCTCCCGACTCTTCCGCCAGCTTGTGCAGGTCCTCCAGGCTTTGGGGAATCCATTGCCGCTTAAATGCTTCCAGGATATTGGTCCCCCTGGCGATCTCGCAAGGGCTCTCCATTGCCGGTGGATAGGCTCCGTCCAGGGACTGGCTAGAGTCGCCGTACGCCCCGATAGCGGTGAAGCCTAGTGCGACAAAAGGAGAGTTGTGGGGTATGACCCCATAGCTAATGCTAGCTCCCCCTCTCCACCTACCCGGTCCAGCGGTGTCTAGCCCCTCCCTTCTCCACAGGTACATAAAGGGAGACTGAAGCTCCATCATTTCGACATCGGATACGCAGGATTCCACGGTCATCATCATTCCACCCGTGTCGCAACCGTCCCCACGCCCCTCATCGACGCCAGCGCCCGTGCCTACGGCCCATGAGTCGCTGAAGAGGGAGCCTGAGGGATAGCCGTGCTGGGTCAGTCCTCCCCAAAATACTCCGGCCGTACAAGTACGCTGCCATGGGGCGTTTATGTCCTGCCAGTATTGCTTGTTGGTGTAGAGCATCTTGGCTATGGTACCGGTGACAGCCTCTGTTACCGGGAAAGCGGCGCATAAGCCGCAGGGTGTCAGGTATGGGATATTGAGGCAGCTGTTCTTGGGAAAGAATACGTTAAGCGGCCTCAAGAAGCCATAGTTTCCCGGCGTCTCCCAGAATAGTTGGCTGGCCAGGGCCACGAACACTAGACCGAAGGCGCCCGGGGGATAGCAGTTGTAGTAACCTTGATTTGGTGGAGGGGCCTCGAAGTCCAGGGTCAGGGTATCCCCCTCCTTGGTCATAGTGGTAAGTATCTTAATCAATTTGGGCCCGGGTCCAACGTCCCAATCCATATACGCCAGAAAACGCCATGTTCCGTCGGCCAGGTTTCTCAGCTTGGCCCTGGCCATCTCCTCAGCGTAGTCCATGTTTTGCTGGATTGCAGCCTTGACCTTGTCTACACCGTAGCGCTCTACCAGCCGCCCGAAACGTTCTTTAGCCACGTTAAGCCCGGCAATTCTGGCCCTCAGGTCCAGCACATAGTAAGCGGGGTCCCTTGACGACCTCAGCAGGCAGTTTATCGCTGCCCGGTTTATTTTCCCCTTCTCCTGAACCTTAATCCCTTGGACCCGGTACCCCTCGTCGAGAAGGGAGCGTGCCGCTGCCGGTATACCGCCGGGCTCAATGGCCCCTGTCTCCGCGGTGTGGGTTAGAGAACCAAGCCACGCTATCAGCTCACCTTCGTGAAACACGGGGGTACCCGTCCACTGGTCACAGGCATGGTAGCCACCTATTGAAGGCTCATTGAGCATGAATATGTCCCCGTCGTAGATCCCAGGGGCCTCTGCTTGAACCTCCAACACCTCCCTGATGTTCCCCTGGGTTCCCACTGTGTGGAGAAGGAGTCCGCAGGCGAGGGACGAGGTATGACCATGAGGGTCGTAAACGGCAAAGAGGGCTTCACCACCCTCGGCCACAACCGGTGAGCCTGAAACCCGCAGGATAGCCTGGCGAGCCTCGTTACAGATGGAATGCATACGGTAGGACAAAATCTCAAAATCAACCGGCGAAAGCTTCTCATATTTTGTAACCTCTTCCCGACTGGGCAGCCAACCACCACCGATATGTGTCCTTCTGCCACCAAGCGGCACCTCATATCGATAAATCTCCTTCTCCTGTTTGATATCCTGTGCAGTCATAATTCACCTCCAAATCACTTGCGGTGGGAATCACGCAATGTGAAGATCACTTGACAGAAAAGAAACCGTACTCGTCAATCCTAAGCTCGGCGTCAAGAGGCACCAATATAGTTGTTGTAGGCAGCTCTACTATCGCTGGGCCAGAGATCAGGTTTCCCGGCTGCATTCTCTCCCCGTCGAAGATGCTGGTGGGGACGTAGCCTCCTTTTTCTTTCCAGTAGACGTCCCTTTTGCCTTTCAAGGCATGGGAGGCGTCCTCTGGCCCTAGTGGGCGCTTCGATATCGCCGGACGCACGGCTGGAACCGTTGCTGTTATGTAGAAAGCCATGGCCTCCATGCCAGCCTCGACGAAGGCTGCCCCCTCACCATATACGCTTCGGTAGAATTCCACGAAGGAATTGCATATGCTGTCGAGGTCCTCTGGGGTGTAGGTTTTTCTCGGGATGGGGATGGTCTCCACGTTCACCTGGCGACCAAATTTCATGCTGATCTCTCGAGTCAGGACCACGTCCTCAGGCCTGAATCTAAGCCGTATCATCTCATCCATAGCCTGCTTTTCCAGCTCCTCACAGACCCTGTTGAACTCCTGGGGGTCCACCGGCATCCTGTGGTAGACAGATCTGGCAAATATTCTTGACACATCTGCTGAGGCTAAGCCGAAAGCAGACCAAACTGCTGAGGTGGGGAACATATAAATGGACTTGAAGCCTAGCTGTTTTCCATATATGGCGCCATGGGTTGGCCCGCCTCCGCCGAAACAAAACACGGCGAAATCTCTGGGGTCATATCCCGTTCTGGTTACCACCAACCTGAGTAGGTCAGCCATGTGCTCATTCTGGATATCGAATATCGCCGATGCAGTCTCGGTTACATCTAAGCCCACCTTTTCGCCCAAAGCTTTGACGGCGTTGATGGCAGCTTCCTTATTCAGCTTCTTCCTCCCCCCGAGATAATAGTCAGGGTTCAAGATGCCGAGTACAAGATCAGCATCAGTAGCAGTTGGCTGGGTTCCTCCTTTCATGTAGCAAACGGGGCCGGGATCCGCCCCGGCGCTGATGGGCCCGACCTTCAGAGCACCTGCTTCGTCAACCCAGGCAATTGTACCTCCCCCAGCTCCTATGCTGGTAACATCAATCATTGGTATGTTTACCCGGAAACGCATAATAGGCTTCTCTCGGGCGTATATGTGTCGACCTTCGGCAATAACACTAACATCGAAACTGGTGCCACCCACATCGGTTGTGACCACGTTAGGCAGGTCTAGAAGCTCCGCGGCTATCCGTCTGCTGCCAATGACGCCGCCGACAGGTCCGGAGTTAATGGTGCCTATTGGTAGCATTTCCTTGTAGGGCATGACTCCACCCCAAACTTGCGCCGTCAGCAGCTCTCTAGCAAACCCCCTCGCTCTGATAATTTCGTCCAGTTCCTTGTACCACTTTACCATGATGGGTCCGATATAGCAGTCAATGACGGCTGTATTAAAGCGTCCGTACTCCCTTATCAGCGGCGCCACTTTATGAGACATATCAACATAGACCTGGGGAGCAATCCTGGAGACGATCTCTGCCGCTTCTAGCTCGTGTTTAGGGTTGAGATGAGACCACAGAAAACAGATAGCTATTGCCTCAACCCCGTCGTCGACTAGCTCTTTTGCTGCCTTCTCCACCTCTTCCTTGTTTAAGGAAATGACAACGTTCCCAAAAGAATCAATCCGCTCTGTCGCACCCTTTATCCGCCGTTTTGGTATGAGAGGCACTGGTTTCTTAACCGCGGCTTGGTGCCTCACCTCGTCAGGACTGAGCCCGTCTATCCTTCCTATAGCTCGCATAATGTGTGTAGTATCTTCAAAACCTTTGCTGGTGATCATACCGCTTTTGACGCCGTTGCGATTTATCAGGACGTTAGTGCCTATGGTGGTGCCCTGAACCAGCGCTGTTGCCTTACCCAGCAACTGGTCCAAGCTGAGCCCTACCTTACCTGCGGCATCCTCTATGGCGTTGAGGACGCCGGTGCCGAGGTCTCCCGGCGTGGTCGGCGACTTGCCAGGAATAATATTGCCGCTGCTATCAATGACAACGACGTCAGTATAGGTCCCACCCGTATCAACTCCAACAAGATACTCTGTCTTATCTTGCATCTCGGTATACCTCCTTGGTTGGGAATCTATCCCCTCATCGGCCGGGGTCTTGTTCTCCAAGTCACGGCCGACGGCTTCCGGCTCCAGCGCTTGTCTCATCACATAGGAACGCTATGCTGAAGCGATATATCCGTCATTGACTTCTTTCGAGGGGCGCAGATGTCACTACCTATGGATTAGGCACATCCCCAGGCAGCCAGCCACTAATTCTCATCAGATCTTGTACGTCGGCTCGCCATTCATATACGGTGAGATCCTTGCGTGCATACCGTATATTCTCGCTGAAGCCGTAACCCCGCTCTGGAAGCCCCTCGTCGGTCCAAGTGAACTTTTGGGCGGTGTCGTAGAACGCCTGGCCATCGAAATTCTCCACACCCACTTCTGCCACTGTCTGGCGCACCAGGTCGAGGACCATCTGAATACAGAAGTACATCGATATGTACCCCAAGCCATTCCTTATAATGGTCTCCTCCTCGCCAGGATGATATCTACTGAGAAGCTCTTTGCACCGGTCGACTATAGGGAATTGGTCAGTCCAGTACAGCGTGGTGTGAGCGGTTAGTGATCCGTCAAGGCGGTCCCAGCCAGCTTTATCTTCCAGGAGGTGTAGGAAGGCTCCCATGGCATCCAGGCCCAGGTACGTTGCATCATACCCCCTGTCTCGATAGTCTTTGGCAAAAGTAGCCGTTCCTAATCCAGTGGACGGTATGTATATGTAGTCGCAGTCCTTCAGCGTCTCTATCTCGCCAGACCAGCTCATTCCGCCCATAGGAGTTATTAGACCGGCAACGTACTCAAACTGATCCGGGTTGTCTTCAACGTACTCCCGTATCGCTCTGGTAACGTCCACGTGGTAGGGTTCGTCCCAGCCCACGGAGCCAATCTTGGGCTTTCTATCCTCGGCATCATAGTCCCAATCCTCTTCGCTGATCCACTTCAAGAAGCCCTTCATAACCCAACTGACAGGGGGCGTAAGACCGAGCACCCATCCGGGGGGCACCAACTGGTACAGGCCCGGGGAAGAGCTAACTATGGGGAATTCATCTCTAGCTGCGGTCTCTTTGAGCACATCTCCAACCGTGGGTATTCCGGAGTAAACGAAATCCGCTCCCCGTTCTCTCAGCCACTCGTAGCCAGGGATATCCCTGGAGGGATCGTACTTTGAATCCCAGGTGATTATCTTTATCACCGCCCCCTCTATGGGGTCTTCCTTATTGACATAGTCGACGGAATCGTAATACACACTTTCTCCCACCACCAAGAGGGACGACGCTGGCCCCGTCATATCTGTGATGAGCCCTATGACGATCTCGGTCTTCCCTTTGTCTTCATCTTCACCGCAACCCAGGCATAGCGTGGCCAGTAGAGCCAACACCAAAAGAGAACTGATGGCCAACTTTTGCTTGTACTTCATGTGTACCTCCTTTCAACATATTTATTCTGGTGACTCAGTTACAGTCTTGAGGTGGGCATGTGAATCTGGTATGCCTGTTTGCTCCCCTGATTTGGCTGGGTTTGCCGTTTTCGCCGCCTTGTGTTTGGGTTTCAGAGGTCTTGGAGAGTTTATAGACCATGTGCGTAAGGAAGTCAAGTCGTCAACGAATTACCCCGTCTTCGAAAACCTCTGGTGTCCTTTTCGCTTGTTCTTAGTGACAAGCGTCAACCGCCTTGCCGAGCAGACGGTGGACAATAGTACGAAAGACATCGCCACACAGTAGTGCCCGCAACAGTCGCTCACAACCCGATCTAAGCAAGGAGGTCTCTCAGGGTTTGCCGCGGTTATCTCTGACAAAACCCTAGCCTAACTGAGTGGACTCGAAGCATCCCGTGGGCGTACCATGGGTAACAGGTGTGTTTGCCATTGTCGTACCACAAGCTACGACAGCAGATATCCCCCATCCACAACTACCAGGTCTCCGGTCATGTAGTCTGCCGCGGCGCTGGCCAGGAAGAGCACCACCCTGGCAATGTCGTCAGGCGCCCCCATGCGGCCCAAAGGGACGCGCGACAGGAAGGTGGGCGCGAACTCCTCAAGGGTCATGCCAATGGGTTCGTAGAAGGAAGGCAGCAGCGCCTCAAGGCCAGGAGTCCATATGATACCCGGTGCTACGGCATTGACCAAGATGCCATGGGGGGCCAACTCCAAGGCCAGGGCCTTGGTCAGCATGACCACGCCACCTTTGGACGCACCGTAGTGTGCGTGCAGTGGAGTAGGATGCAAGGCCTCAAGAGATGCAATGTTTATGATCTTCCCGCCGTTCCCCGCCTTGGTCATCTGTTGAGCGGCGGCTTGAGAACAGAAGAAGAGCCCTTTCAGATTGGTACTGAGAGTTTTATCCCAGGTCTCCTCGCCCATATCCATCACCGATGCGGCAGGATAAACGCCTGCGTTGTTAACCAGAATGTCAAGGCGGCCAAAAGCCTGGACAGTCTCTTCTGTCACCTTCTTGGCATCGGCCGAGCTGCCTGCATCAGCCTTAGCAGCCTGTGCTTTGCCGCCTCTGGCCTGGATCTCCTGTACGGTCTGGCTGGCAGCCTCCAGATCGATGTCGGCTATCATCACGCTGGCCCCGGCTTCCGCCAGCCGAAGGGCAGTGGCTCTCCCAATGCCTATAGCACCGCCAGTTACAATGGCGCCTTTTCCACTAAGGTCGAAAAGCTCCGCAATGGGCTGAGTTGTCATGTTTACCCCCCTTTCTTGATATGATCTGTTCACTGGCGCGATTCGGCCACGGTATGCAATGGTACAACCCTATCTGTGGCCGGTCAAGATATTGTATTGGGGACAACCGTCAACTACCTGGCCCGACAGACGAAGATCTGGGGGTCTGCGTGGAAAGCCGTCGGTATAGCCGTAGCAGCATGTCTTCAAACCTCCTATGAAAATGGGATTTCCCTCAACGTGTGTCCGCCTGTAACCGTGTCCCATCCCACCCGGAGATTGCTTCGCTCGCCTCAGGTCGCCAGAGGCGACTCTGTCGACCGACCTCGCAATGACAGGGAAGAGAAGGTCTACCGCCTTTGGCCTCCAGCTTTATACGTCATTGCGAGGAGCGACAGCGACGTGGCAATCTCCGGGGGTGGGGCCGAAGACCCCCCATCGCTGGCCGCGGTAATAACGTCCCTAGAATGATCAACCCTGTTTTCACGCCTTGTGGTGCCTCGAAAGGGGCATGGGCAGCTACTATGACGTAGAGACTTTGGGGGCGCAAACAAATACGTAGCCCGAGGGGTTCTGAACCCCTCGGGCTTTTCGTCTGTTCACCACAAGAGGACGGTTTTGCCGCCCCCGTCCTACCTGCCGTGCTTAGTAAGGAGCACGTACAAGATTCGCCGTAAGCCTCAGGTAGGTTGTATAATCGACGTACTCTTTTCGGGCCAGATACTTCTCCAAAGGAAAGACCCGGCTTCTCTTTTCCTCTATTTGATTACCCACTACTATGCCAAAGGCATTGCTGCTGCCCGAGCCATAGGAGGCGAGCAAAATCCGCTCCCCCGGCTTTGCCTTGTCCAAGACCCCCGCCAGAGCGATAAAGGCAGAGCATGAGCCAAGGTCTCCCAGCGTCGCCGTCATGTCTGGAGCCAACTGCTCAGGCTTGGCCTTCAAATCTCGGGCGGCCAGACCCGGAAGCCGTCGATCTGGTTGCGGCAGGACCACATAGGCGAAATCCTCGGTTTTCCTCCCCAACTTCTCCATAAGGGCTTTGCCTGCCTCGCCGACATGTTTTTGATAGCCGAATTCGCGGGCAAACCTATAATCAAAATAGTTGGACACCGATTTGTCCTCCACCGCCCGCCATCTATCTATGAACAGGGTTGAATAGCTATTTGTGCCCTCGAAATCAGCTATGGTGTCTTCATTTCCAACGACCATAGCTACTGCTCCGGCCCCGAAACTCTGCTCCCCTTCCGTACCTGGGGCGACTGCCCTGTTCTCGGTGCCAATAACAAGCCCGCACTTGATCCTCTTGGCTCCTATGGCATCAAGACATGCCGAGAGTGCCATGGCAACTGAATTAAGAGAGCCACAATAGTCTATCATGGTTGCTTCTGGATGCAGCCCCATTGTTTCAGCTAAAACAGGCGCTACATATAGCTCGATATATGGCGAAGAGGTGGTGGCAAAATATATGGCGCCGATCTGTGCCGGGTCAACGCCGGCGTGCTTAACTGCCTTCTCACTGGCTTCAGCAGCCATAGTAACAACATCCTCGTCCCACCCACAAACCACTTTTTCTCCGGCTGCAAAACCTCCCCAAGGGATGGCTGCATCTGCCTGCTTCAGCCTGTACCGCGGAATGTATGTTCCGTATCCTACAATGCCAGCCATATTTGCCTCCTTTGAATAGACTATGCCTCACGGCCCAGGATATTGATGCAAGAAACACCAAATCCGTCCCCGCCTACGTTGTGCTGCAGTGCTATGCCGTTCTTGAGCTTCGTCTGCCTGTCACCTTCCATCTCCTCTCGCAGTTGCCAGAAGTTCTCACAGATCTGTCCTAAGCCGGTGGCAGCTATGGGATGGCCATGCGCTTTCAAGCCGCCGCTGGGATTGATGGGCTTGGCGCCGTTGCGGTCCCAATGACCCTCCTTAAGCAGTCCAGCAGCCTCACCCTTCTTGCAGAACCCGATGTCCTCGATATTCATCAGCTCGGTATTGGTGAAGCAATCATGGACCTCCGCCAGGTCTACGTCATCAGGAGTGATACCTGCCATATCGAAGGCTCCCTTGGCTGCCCTGATGGTGGGACGCATTTCGATGAAGCTCTTCTTGTTCCACATATCTTTGTGATCCAAACCAGTATGACTGCCCAGGACATAAACCGGCTTATCGGTGTATCTCTTGGCTATGTCGGCGCGGCATACTATGGCACAGGCAGCACCATCGGTCTGAGGGCAGCAGTCAAGGAGATGCAGTGGCCAGCAGACAGTGTAGCTTTGAATGACTTGCTCTACGGTTACAGGAAATCGATAGTGAGCATACGGGCAGAAGGTTCCGTTGTAGTGGTTCTTGACCGCCACCCTGGCGAAGTCTTCCATAGTATACCCCAGCTCATACATTTGCCTGGTGGCATAAAATGCCTGTAACACCGGCCCCCCCATTCCCAACATCCAGGCGGGGTGGAGGCCCAATATCCCGCCGCCGCCACCACCAGCAGCGATCAGAGACTCCACACCAGGCTTGTCCCTCATCTTCTCCGCCCCCATCACCAAAACCACGTCATAAACACCGGAAGCCACCCCAAGGCATCCATTTCTGAAGGCATCGCTACCTGTAGGGCAGCCATTTTCAGTTCTGGTTATGGTCATATCCAGGTTACCTATCATGCTTGCCAGCGATGCACCACATAAAGCGCCTTGCCCGATCATGCCGCCGCCGCTCCACTGTCCAAACCAGCCCGCCTTAATCTCCTTGGGGTCGATCCCTTTGTCCACGCTGTTGATGCAGTTCATATAGGCTTGCTGGACCATCTCAAAAAAGCTCATTTCGAAAAGTTCCCCGAAGGGGATCATCCCGACTCCTATGACAGCAACCTTACCTCTCATCTCAATCCTCCTCCGGCAATCTGAGTTTATAGCCGTAGATTCTCAACCCTCTATCAGTCATCACCTTCCTGAGCACCATTTCAACCCTGGTTCCTATCTTCACCTTTTCGGGATCGGCACATTCTGTGATTAGTCCCTGGTACAGCCCGCCCCCGTCCAGTTCCACGATGACGTTCACGATTGGGGGTTCCAGATTTGGAGGCGGCGTCCAGTTGATGCAGAAAGTATGCACCGTTCCTGTCTTGCTGAGCTTAAAGTCCTCGACGTTGAAACTGCCACATTCAGGACAGATCTTGCTTCGCGGGTAGGTAATATGACCGCAATCGGGGCACTTCATGCCCATCAGCCGGTATACGTCAGCATTCAGTCTCCAGAACATCGGCGATGCTGGTGCCGGTTGTACCATGGAAACACCTCCTTTTGCTGATTTGTCACCTAATCTGGACTGGTGCGATGTCTGTCATCCGATGCTGTCATCTCGGCGTACGCGACAGCACGCATTTCCTCTCACTAATGGTAAACTTGGCGCTGAGTACAGTATAGAATAGGCCGTCTTGAGGTGTCAACCTTGACGTAGCGGGGGCAAGCCGGGTGGTTGTGGGGTGGAAGGGCCGTGGCGGCTGGGCACGCACTGGCAAAGCCGCACCAGTGTTTCTTATGCTTTGGTCCCTTTGAAGTGTTCTATTGCCTCAGACACTACAAATATTGAACCGGTGGCACAGATGAGGTCGCCTGGCTTAGCTTTGGCTAGAGCCAGTGCTATGGCTGAAGACGTATCTTCTGTTACCTCTGGCTTTATGTCCCATTTTGAGAATTCGGCCGCCAGCGTGGAGGTAGCTGCTGCACGGGGATGGTCAGAGCGGGTGACAATAACCCTCCTAGAGAGTGGGGAAAGCTCGGCCACTATCCCGGCAACGTTTTTGTCCTGAGAGACGCCCACGATGAAGATTACGTCGTCAAAATCGAAGTATTGTCTAAGGGCCTCCCTTAACTTCATGGCGGAGTCAGCGTTGTGAGCACCATCGACAACGAACAGGGGGTTGCGTTGCAGGACCTGGAGACGCCCTGGCCAGCGAATCTGCGACAGGCCTGTGGCGATACTCTGGGGCGAAACGCTGGCCCCTTGGTCAGCCAGGACCTCCAAAGCAGCCACAGCGACAGCAGCATTCTCCAGTTGGTATTCACCGAGTAGCGGAATAGTGAGGTTGTAGTTATCTCTCGTTCCCTTTAGGTGAAAGGATTGGCCTGAATCACTGAACCTATTCTTTTGCCAGGTAACTTCCTTTCCCGCCGTGATCAACCTTGCCCCCCTTTCCAGGCACACCTTTTTGACTACTGCTGCTGCTTCGGAAAGCTGGGGGGCGCAAACTACCGTAACGCCCGGTTTGATAATGCCGGCCTTCTCGGCAGCTATCCGGGCAATGGTATCACCTAAGACCTCCATGTGATCAAGGCTTATAGAGGTGATAGCACATACCTCTGGCTTCACTACGTTGGTAGCGTCAAGGCGTCCCCCCAGTCCTACCTCCATAACTTGAAAATCCACCACCATCTCCTTGAAATAGACAAAGGCCAGGGCGGTGAGTATTTCGAAGGTGGTCAGCTCGCCCGAAATGTTGAGGCGATTTACCGCTTCAACCTCGGGTTTCAACCTCTCAACCACGTCGGCGAACTCCCCTTCCAGGATAGGTTTGCCATCAACCTGTATCCTTTCTCTGATGGTGAGCAGGTGGGGGGAGGTGTAAAGACCTGTCCTGTAGCCTGAGGCAGCCAGGGCACTGGCAATCATGGCTGAGGCGCTTCCCTTCCCCTTGGTGCCAGCTATGTGAACCGACTTCGCTGCCAGGTGCGGCTCGCCTAGCCTGCTTAGCAGGGCCTCGACGCGGGCTAAATCAAACACTACTGCCGAACGCGACAGCCTTTCATAATCGGCGAAGCTGAGCACGTAGTCAACAGCGGCCTGGTAGTCCTTCTGTTTCACTTCTGCCATACTACCTTTCCGTCGATAATAGTCATGGCTACCTCGATCTCTCTTATCTCCTCTGCCGGTACGTCTGTCGGGTCCTCGCTGAGGACGACCAGGTCGGCAAACCTGTTGGGGGCGATGCAACCCTTCACTCCCTCTTCAAAGGAGGCATATGCTGAGTTCAGGGTGTACATTTGGAGCGCTTCTAGCTTTGTGGTGCCTTCTTGAGGCAGCAGGGTCTGCCCTGTCTCGGCAGTCCTGGCGACGGCAGCATAAATACCCACCAGAGGGTTGACCGGCGCTACCGGTGCATCGGAGCTGGCAGCTACTCTTAGACCGCCCTTCAGCAACGAGCCAGCAGGATAGAGCCAGTTTAGATCTTCAGGTGACACGGTGGCCAGGTATCGCTCGCCACTGTAATAGATGAAGGATGGCTGGGTTACTACTACTGCCTGGATATTTCCTAGCCGCTGCACCAGATGGGGAGGGCAGACCGAGCAGTGTTCCACGCGGTGGCGATGGTCAGGTTTGGGAGCCCGTGACAGGGCGTATTCCAGAGCGGCGACTGCTGCTTCTACCTCGTTTTCTTCGATGGCGTGGAGGGCCAGTTGAAACCCAGCCTGGTGTGCCTTGTGGACCAGTTGATTGAGCTCCTCTTGGGGGGGATTTAAGGAGCCGGTGGTGGTATGAAGGACTATTTTCGCCCCGCCCAGGCGCATCCCGCCGCCAAGGTCGCTCCCTGTGGATAGGCCTCTTTCCCCAAATTCCTCGACTTCGTCTGCGCCTATCATCATTGATACGCCAGGGGAGAATTTCTCTTGCTCTTTGAACTGGCACAGCGTCTGCCAGCGCTTGAGGCTGTCAGTCCAGGTAGCATCCTGGACGGAGGTGACACCGTGGGAAAGAAATTGTTCGTTGGCCAGTCCGATTCCGTGCTCCATCTCTTCCTGAGACAGAGGAGGCATTCGGCTCTCCACGTAGGAGTTCATCTCGAACAGTAGTCCGTTGGGGTTGCCCGTTTTCAGGTCTCTGTCGATAAGCGCCCCCGGTGGCTCGGGGGTTTCTGGGGATATGCCCAGTAGCTTCAGTGCCAGGCTATTCAGCACACAGGCGTGCCCGGAGCGGTGAGACAGCTTTACGGGATGGTCAGGCGCGGCTCTATCCAGGTCCCAGCGGTTTGGGTGTCGCTTTTCAGCCAGATAGAACTCGTTGTAACCGGTTGCCCTTATCCATTTGCCTTCTGGCGTCCCTTTTGATCTGTGCCGGATTTGAGCTTGCAGGTCGCTGATGCTTCTCACTGACGAGGGCCCGCAGTCAACGCTGAGCAGGCTGGCAGCCAGGGCAATGGGATGGCAATGGGCATCGTTGAACCCGGGAAGGACAGCTTTGCCCCGGCAATCGACAACTTTGGTTTTTGCTCCTTTCAAAGGCTCAATGTCCTCTTCGGAGCCGACGTACAGAATTCGGTTGCCCTTTGTTGCTACTGCTGCTGCCCTGGGCTTCGTCTGATCCAGGGTTATCACCCTGGCATTACGCAGAAGGAGGTCTGCCGGCGGCTTCAATGTCTCCTTCTCATCCTTCCCATGTATACCATCAGAATGGCTATATCTGCCGGAGTAACGCCGTCTATACGAGAGGCTTGTCCCAGAGTCGCCGGGCGAAATCTGTTTAGCTTCTGGCATGCCTCGAACCGCAGCCCCACAAGAGCATCATAGTCCATGTCAGCAGGGATACGCCACTCCTCCAGGCGGTGCATTCGCTCCACCTCTCTGCTCTGTCTTTCAATGTAGCCGCGGTATTTGACCGCGATCTCCACTTGCTCTGCCACCTCTGGACTCAGCTCGGTTGATCCGACGTTAAGAGATAGGAGGGTCTGGTAGCTTACTTCGGGACGACAGAGGAATTCGATCCCACTAAAACTGCTTTTGTCGTTATCGGTGGTAAAGAATTTCCTCTCCAAACGCCCTATCTCCCTGGCGATGGCCTCCCGCTTGGCTTCTACTGCGTCGTAGCGGGCTTTGTCAATAAGACCTAGCTGGTAACCTACTGGTGTCAGTCGCAGGTCAGCATTATCCGGACGCAGCAGGAGGCGGTATTCTGCCCGAGAGGTGAGCAAGCGGTAAGGCTCGGTAAGTTCGCGGGTTACCAGGTCGTCGATCATTACCCCGATATATGCCTGGTCACGCCGTAGAATTAGGGGAGGCTTCTGTTTAACCTTACTGGCTGCGTTGATGCCGGCAATGAGTCCCTGGCCGGCTGCCTCTTCATAGCCGGTGGTGCCGTTGATTTGGCCGGCGAAGAACAGTCCGGGAACTAGCTTCGATTCCAGAGTAGCTTTGGTCTGAGACGGAGGCACGTAGTCATACTCGATGGCGTAACCCGCTCTCACCATCTCCGCCCTTTCCAGGGCCGGGATAGAGCGCAGCATGGCTAGTTGTACCTCTTCGGGCAGGCTGGTATTCCCGCCCTGGACGTAGACCTCACCGGTTTGCCAGCCTTCCGGCTCCAGGAAAAGGGGATGCGCCTCTTTGTGAGCAAACTTAACGATCTTGTCTTCTATGGAGGGACAATAGCGGGGGCCGACCCCTTGGATGGCTCCGGTAAATAAAGGGGCACGATGCAAATTGGAGCGGATGATCTCATGGGTCTTGGAATTGGTGTAGACCAAATAGCAGGGTAGTTGAGGGCGCCAGGAAGTGGGTGTGCCTTGAGGGTAGACGGGATTGGGCGGCGGGAAATGCCAGTTGTCCACCCCATCCCTGACAAAGCTGAAGTAAAGTGGGGCTTCACTGCCCGGCTGAAGGATGGTCTGGCTGAAGTCGATAGTCCTGGCATCGAGGCGGGGAGGGGTGCCTGTCTTGAGCCGTCCCAGGGTGAAGCCGAGACTATGCAGACTTTGAGATAGCCCGAGGGCAGCAAACTCACCGGCTCTCCCTGCCTGGTAGGTGGTGTCACCAATGATGATTCGCCCCGCCAGGGAGGTGCCGGTAGTCAGCACCACCATCTTGCCTTCGTATACCTGTGTGGAATTGGTCTTTACCCATAGACCGGGCGGGCAGGGCTCACCGCCCTCTTCTTTGTTCCTTGTTCCTATTTCCTCAACGAGTGCCTGCTTCAAGTCCAGGTCAGGCTGGCGTTCCAGAGTGTGTTTCATGGAGAGGCCGTAAAGCTTCTTGTCAGCCTGCGCCCGCAGGGCCTGGACTGCTGGTCCCTTGCCCGTGTTCAGCATCCTTATCTGGATAAAGGTCTGGTCAATGGTTCTTGCCATCTGGCCACCGAGGGCGTCGATCTCGCGGACCACATGCCCCTTGGCCGGTCCGCCGATGGAAGGGTTACACGGCATCAGGGCTACATTATCCAGGTTCATAGTGAGCAGGAGGGTTTTACAGCCCAGACGCGCTGCCGCCAGGGCTGCTTCGCAGCCGGCATGGCCCGCCCCGATAACGATTACGTCGTACATTCTAGAATCCATTTTACTACACAGGCCTGTTCCCAGCATAGGGCCATACCAGGCCCCTTAATAGGGCAGGTTTCCACACGTCGCCAGAGTCGACTCTGTTGACCGACTCGCCTCTGCCGAGGGCTCTGTCCCCTGCCAACCGTACCAGGCCCCTTAATAGGGCAGGGGCTCTGTCCCCTGCCAACCGTGGCGGGTGGCGGAGCACCCGCCCTATGAGACCGGGGCAATCGCTGATTTTGGAGGGCCAATCCATGTTTGACACTCAGTCTGGCCTATGCTACGCTTTTTCTGCTTGGCAGCGTAGCTCAGGGGTAGAGCAGGGGACTCATAAGCCCCGGGTCGTTGGTTCGAATCCAACCGCTGTCATTTTTGTGTACAGAGGACTTTCCAAAGACCAGCGGACTCGCCTAAAACCCCAAAGCTGTCCACCGCTACTCACCAGTGGACAATCTCAAATTCAAATAGACTAGGGGACTAACAGTCCCTTGGTCTAAATCGTATCTGTAGCCTCAACTATGCTTGTGATACGATTGAGGGAATTTGCTGACTAGATTACTATTGATTAGCTTCTCTCGCAGGTGGAACCTTCCTTGCCTAGCTCTTGCCCGGTAGTATGTTGCCCGCGTTGAATTATGACTGTTGGATTTCCACTGCGCATAGTTGGTATTAGACCCAGGCGGTCTCGTATAGCCCGGGCAGATAGGATCGACTTCAGAGATGAGCCAGGTGAATCTCGAAGGTCGTCTTGTCGAGGGGGTGGGAGGACCAACCTCCGGTGGTGCCAATCCCGTCAGGTCTCGAAGTGAGAAACTAGACATAACCGATTGCCGGGAAGGGAATCCTCCAAAAGCTGCCTGATAGTCTGCCCTTCGCCTACTGGGCGAGGGCCCACTGTACGAATTCAGCAGTCGTGGCAAACGTTTCATAGACGGTGTCAGAGAAGACGCCAGAGACACGAATCCCAGGTTCTGGCTGGCAATGCGCCAGCCAGTCGGCCACTGCTGTGGACACGTCCTTGCTGACGAGTGAGCCAAATGTGTCTGTTGTATAGTACTTGCCCGCGGGGTCGAGGATAGTCAGCTTGCCTTCTTGAACCGGAAACGCTACTGCTGCATGGGCGGAGTCGTTAGAGACCCAGGTGATGCACCAGCATGGATAGCCTGCACTAGAGGTATAGTTGAGAATCATGCTTGCCAACAAAGTCGCCATGTCTTCGCAATCACCCTTTTTATCCCCCAGAGTCTCGCTGGGCATGCGCCAGTACTCCTGTTGCCATGACACACTACCGTTTGCCAAAGGCAGGTAGGGCAAGCGGCTGTCAGAGTTATACTTGATGTTGACCACTACCCAGTCGTACATCGCCTCATAATCTTCCCACTGCTCGGTGGTGTCCTCCGAAAAGCCATCTGTTATTGCCTGGACTCTGGCTCCGACTGCCGCATCGTCAGGAGTGACGAATAGCTTGCGGTCCTCCCAGTGCCCAAGTCTGCGGTTCACCTCGTCCCGTATGCCACTGTACCAAGTCGTCAGTGAATCGTAACTCGTCTGCAGGCTATCCTTCTCGCTCTGCAGCGCATCCCTTTCAGTTTCGAGCAAATCGTAGCTATCTTGCAGGCTATCCCTTTGAGTACTTAGCTCCTGCATTTGAGTCTGTAGACTCTCATAGTCCTCGTCCAGTTGCCTTTTGGTATCCTCAAGGGAGTCATACTCGGCTTGCCAACTAAACGCTTCAGCCTGAAGGTCATTCTTCATAGCCTCCAACGTGTCGTATTTGCTCTGCCACTCGTTTTGTTCGACCCATGAACCTCCGAACCACAGACCAGTACCAATGCCCAAGACAAGGATCAGAGCCAGAACCATGCTGCAGCATCCAGAAACGTTGCCACGTCGCCTTGGCCGTCTGGGGTTGATTTCAAATGAGGCCATAATCGCTGTACCTCCCAGGATTACCTAAACTAGACTCACTCATACACGACCGCATGTTCGACGGCGCGGTCTTGGGTGTCATCGTACACCTGGCCTGGGCTATTGGCAACTGCCAGAGCACGCGACTCGACCTGGTGTCCAGGCTGAGCTGGACGTGCTGCAGCGAATTCGTTTCAGGGTTCTCAAAGGCCTTGACCCTTATCAAGTAAGGGTTTATCATGTAAGCCCGATAGTTAGTATGGCAAATCTCGAGCTGTGGCTGATTCTCTCGAGCCCTTAAATAAGACGATTCAGGCATGTCTATTCACTGGTTCAGGAGGGAGCAAAAATGAAGCGAGCAATTTCAGTTTTGGTCTTGGTGTTGATCTCAATGTCGGTTGTTATAGTTCCGTCTTTAGCGGCTCATGCCGCGGCTCCGGCAGCAAACAAGACAGAAATCCTGTTTGATGGGCAGCAGATTAGCGGACTCAAGGGCTTTACCTACAAAGTCTACAAAGACAGGCAGGACGTCAGGGGAATCGGCATGAACGAGCGCATCGGCGTGCTCTATGGACGCTTGCACGTGAAAGGAAAGATTCTGGTCCATTCCAACAGCGAACTTCTGAACGAGCACATGGACAACAACACGTCCTTCCAAATCATGCAGGATTCGTATCCAGAAGGTTTGGGCATCAAGCAGTTCACATTCAGAGAATGCACTATAGACGCTGTCGAATATTTGGTTAACCCAGCGGGGCTAATTGACTTCACGGTATACTCCTTCACTTGTGCCGGGGTAAGCGGCGCCTTTCCCACAGAGGATGGGATGATAACACCTGGCTACCTGAACAGGGAGTGGGAATTGGATGACGATGGAGTGTCTCTGAATACCGCCGCCATGGTGACTAAGGGTGCAGAGCTGACTGAAATAAAGGTGGACGTCTCCACCTTCGAAGAGGCTCTAGCATATCAACTTTACAGCCATGGATACGACATAACAAAGTACACTTTCACCGCAGACAGGATAAGGGAAGCATAGTCCCCGGGTCAAAATCGTATCTGAGCCACAGCACAAGCGGGCGGGGGTACCCCCCAGGCCTTCCGTACGTTTGACCACTATTGACCCCGTCTGAGCTGACTCACGTGTGGCAGGTTTTGCCAGACCCCAATCGTGGGCCGTCGTATCCCCTGTGATTGCTGGCGCATGTATGGTAGAATCTTTCAGGCGATAGTCCATTCAGCAAGTTCGATAGTTCGCTCATGCAGCTACTAGCCAAACGGGAGGGGGTGTGTCATGACCACTGCTAGGCCGAACGTTTTCATCATTAACATTAATCCTCATAACTGGGAAGAATGCCTGGAAGACCATATCTTTGGACTGCGAGAAGGTGCCAGTCACCCCAAGTTCTCCAAGGGAGACATATTCTTAGTTAGAAGAACGGGCAAAGACTACGGCGTAATGGGCATCTGGTCGTTCTCTTATGAGGAGTATGTTACGGATCAGAGCCAAGTGCCGTGGACTGATGCTGAGTACCCTTGGCAACTCTTTTATCAGCCTCTTGTTGACTTCCAAACTCCTATGTCTGAAGAGTTCTCTGGAGCATCCAAGTTTTCCCAAAAACTTCAGTTCACGGTGCAAACGATCCGTGGTGCCGTAAAACTGCTTGAAACCGAACAAATCAACAAATACATAGAGTCTATTCTGAACGAAAAGGCTGCAGACTGTTCCGTGGAGGTGGAGTACAGAGGCCAAAAGAGACAACTAACAGACGTTTTGCGTGGAATAATCGCACCAATTCCCCAGGAAACAAAGAGAGAAATAAGAGAGGTCTCGCGTGGAATAGCAGTGCCAGTTTCCCAAGAGAAGGAACAGAAGCAGCTTGTGCATAGTGAGCTACAAAAAGGGCTCAGAGCACTGGGGGAAAAGCGAGGTTTTGCGGCGGAACAAGAGCGCCCCTGCAATCATTTTCGCATAGATGTGGTTTGGCAAAAGCCACTCTCGAAAACGCCAGATTTTTGCTTCGAGATATGCATAAGTGGTGATCCCTACAAGGATTTGTTATCTCTCAAACACGCAAAGGACATTTGGAAAAGCAAGACAATCCTCATAGCCAAGGAAGAAGTTCTGGATAGGGCAAGCGAGTTGGTCAGCGGCGCGCTGCATGAACTTGAAGATGTTCAATTGTGGGAGGCAGGCGAATTCAGCCAATACCTTGCTTTTGCCGACAGATTCCATAAGTTTGAGAATTACCTGAGATGAGTAACGAGGGCCTGCCTCCTAACCCGTTTTGGTAGACTCTTTCAGGTGACAGTCAATTAGCTGAGCTCAGGGTTGTTGTATGTAGCTCGAACATATCACCGTGCTGTGGTAGCCAAGATGCACAAAAAGAAAACGACAGACCGCCCACTGGACAGATGGGCCCAAAAAATACAGTGGGGAAAGCGAGTAAAGGCTGTCTGTAAGCCTTGTTGGGAAATCAAGTACTGCCCGTATGGAACGCTGGTTGAAGACTTTCCCCTGAAATCCAAAGACGATCGTGATCATCGAAGTTGCCGCATTTTCGGACATGATTGTCCGGTCTACTATGTAGCTGAACCATTTACAGAAACCAAAGAACTGAGGAACATCAGCAGATCGATCCCGACCCCGACAAAGTTCAGGGTGCTTAAGCGAGAGAACCAGATATGTTTAGTCTGTGGTGAGTCCGTCAAAGATGAAGATGTCGAGTTTGACCACGTTATTCCTTGGTCAAAAGGCGGCAGTTCAGATGAGCACAACGTTAGGTTGCTGTGCAGGGATTGTAACAGAAAAAGGGGAAAGAAATTCGAAGATGAGTACCTGGTCAGGTCGGTTCGGGATCACATAATTGAACCTGCAGGAATTGAACTCGCATACGGACTCATCGAGGGCGTCAGACTATTACACAGGCTATTCAAAGAGCAGAGAAGACACCCGACTGGTTCAGATTTCTGCAAGTTTTCCGGGAGGCGCAAGGTTCGTGACTATGATGAATTTGCTGCGACAGTCGTGCGGGATGTTGATGAATTCTTCGGTTCAAAGAAGCCAAAAGAGATGAAGCAGAGGACTTTCAAAGCGCTGAGACATAGATGGGGGTTTGCAGACGGAGAGTTTCATGGGCTGAGAGAGACTGCAAGACTCTTTGGCATGGATATCAATGCACTTTTCCAGGCAGAAATATCCTTTGTGAGTAGATTGGGCTTTCCGGTTAGGCTAACGGAAGCGGCAAGGAGGCAATGGTTACGCCTCTAGTGGCAACCGCCTATCGGACGGACGGCGTACTCAGGACAGGAGCGCCGGGATATGCCGCATGTCGAAAAGCACAGCAACATCATTCGCGATTGCCCTCCCCAAACCTCCACATCTGGCAAAGCTACAAAACACTGGACAAAAATAGGGCCGGCGCAGGTGGCCTGCGCTGGCCTAATTGGGAGCTAGCCGGAACCGGAGGCGCAATCTCCTCCCTCAGACAGCACTGCTGTGGGTCAGGCTTTCACCACGGCACGTGACCGCCGACGCTGAATTCCATGTCCTGGCCATCATGGTCAGCGGGGTTGAAGGCGGTGCTTTCCACTGGCACATTCTCTTTACGCCGCCCACCTCATAGTTGAAAAGGGGAAATGCTCCGCGATACACTATGGAAGTCCGTTCGAACTGCACATACGGGCTTCTACAGGGGCGATTGATCGGCTGGGACGTAGTCCTTGGGGCAGTCCCTGTCCTGAGTGCCCAATTTTTCCTTAAAGGAGGTGAGTGAACATGATCAAGACTGTGGCGTTTATTAAGAGGAAGGCAGGCGTTTCACGGGAGGAGTTTGCCAGGCACTACGAGGAAGTGCATGCGCCGCTGGCGCTAAAGACTCTCCCGAATTTCAAGAAATACGTGCGGAACCACATTGTCATGGCTTTGAGTGGTGAGGAACCAGACTTCGATTGCATTTCGGAGTTCTGGTTTGACAGCATAGAGGCGGCCCAAGAGGTCCAGGAGGTCGTAGCCTCGGATGCTGGCAAGCCCATCCGTGATGACGAACTGACCTTCATGGACACCAGCTACCGGGTCGCCTTCCTTGTTGATGAGAAGGTCTCCGATTTACCGTGAGACCCTCGGGTAGCGCGATGCCGGGGATGACATGTGCCTGGCCTCAAAGACGAAGCTCTCTTCCCGGCCCCTTTCCTTGTCATTGTTACGAAAGTGTCCCATTTCGATGCTCGGTGGCGCTAGTGTCAGCCCCGGCGCTCGGTGCTTGGACATGAGCGCCGGCAAGTAGGGGCAATTCATGAATTGCCCCTACGCGGGACGTGGCATCTGACG
>Ga0114930_10001205_pt1 | contig 25226 bp, 19 predicted proteins | sample AnhtaG_FD_87300 | JGI IMG/M metagenome (GOLD analysis project Ga0114930, IMG submission 87300) | Deep subsurface microbial communities from Anholt, Denmark to uncover new lineages of life (NeLLi) - Anholt_01485 metaG | ecosystem: Environmental > Aquatic > Marine > Oceanic > Sediment | place... | reverse complement strand
TCGAGAAGGGCGCGATGTGTACTACCAGAATAAGGTTTCCTAAGAATAGGTACAAAATGCCATCGAACAAAACCATTCTTAGAAACATCTAAAAGACCAATGTTTGATCGTTTAAATCTTTCTATTGATGAAAGGGCCCGATGAACATATACTGCATCCATAACAACACATGAATAGTCAGAAAATGCGGAATATCTATAAGCTTGCACAAGGGCTCGTTTCCATTTTTCTTTTTTATATTCAAAAGAAACAGTTACCAAAGCCCTTCGGCCACTGTTGTGTGTTTTCCACAATACAAGAAGGTGGTCTGGAACTCCAAAAAGCCCTTGAACTTCGCGAGCCTCCCAAGAATTCCAATCGCGATATGACATTTTTTGTTTGATGGCAGCTTCAGCATTAAAAGCGCGAGCAAGCGCTTCCTCTGTCTGAAATTCAGATTCAGAACGTTCTATCATATTTTTCGCCATTGATTAATAGCTGTCATCCAATGTGGTATGTGAGATGAATCGCTATCTGTATCAAACTCAATCCCGCTGTGTTCTAAATAAGAAAATTCCCTGCGTGCATTATTACATTCCTTGATTATGGCATCTAGGCGATCAACACCCCCACAACGACTTAATCGTCGGAGTTGCTGAGAAAAAGCCACAAAGTAATGTTTATATGGATCGGGTTTTGTAAAATGCCAGTTGTAAGTTGGTGAAAACATTGCAACACGATAGTTGTTGTCATCTATATAATCATCTATGTTTTTAACTTCCAATCTTATTGCGTCAACATAGAAATGATTAACCCACTGAAGCAACCTGGGTATATATACTCGCGCATGGGGTCCACGGATAACAGAATCACCCCTTTCTTCAAAGGCCCTAACGTTAAACATGCGAAGATTTTCATAAATCCCCATGGTTACTGCATCAACATTCGCACACAATAATAAAATTGCTTCAGTGTTACAGTAGCCTGTTATAACCTGCAAACCAGCATCCTTGAGGGCGGAACAAAAGCATAGTAATCCAAAAAGAAAACCAATGTCATCAATTTGTTTGCGCCTATTGTGTATATGATAGATTAAGTATATTCCACTAACATCAGGGAATGACGTTAACCAATTCAAAAGATCGTTTCTGAAGTGTTCATCACGAATCATTTGGTTGGTAACAATAACTTGTAAAAGAATAGGTTTTCTATTATGAATTTTTGATGCAGCTTCGAGAAAAGGACGAGCAAACTGATTATCCAGGTTGTCTATAAATTCAGAAGGCATGCCCTCATAGAAGCGCGAAGGTATTGTTAGGTAAGAAAAGTCGCATTCCTGCTGAAAATTTAGGCACTCTTCAGCGCAGCGAAGTGATAGATTATCATTCCACCCATTGGTTGAAAAACCATCCGCTATAACCTGAGGGAAAAAATGATAAGTATTGAGTTTCCCTTGATAAGACTGTGGAATATAGAACTGTGGATCGAAAATTGCATTTTTTCGTATGTTGTCAGGCAAAGACTGCACATCAGGCATTTCAATATATCGTGGACCTATTATAACACCATCACCGGTATTAGATTCAGAAATGCTATCTAAACTCCATTGATATCTATGCCCGAGTTGGTGAAAGATCTTTGTCATTGATACTGCTCCTCTCTTATCTGTAATAAGTTCATATACAACTCTTCGTGCTTTCGATACCTCATATATGGTTGAGGTGAGAGCAGTTTGTGTAGAATCAAGCCAAATCCACGACTGACGCTTTTGTCAACATTAGATTTTGCCCACAATCCCTGTAATATGTTATTGGGTATGTTTTCACCACCCACAAATTCTGGATCAAATGGATGTTTTCCTCCAAGCACCAACTGAACTAATAAAATTCCAAGACTAAACTGGTCGCTTCTGTGATCGATTTTTCTTTTAATGTTACTAAGTTGTTCAGGTGAGGCAAAATTGGGGGTGCACGGCCCCATAAAAGCCATTGAGTTTGTGAGGGAAGTTGCATCAAGCAAACGTGCAATACCAAGGTCAATTATCTTGGGTCCTGTTTTTGCAATTAATATGTTTGCTGGTTTTATGTCTCGATGGACCGTTCTTTTCACCCAAAGCTCATTTAATCCCTGCACAAGCTCTAAGGCAAATTCCAATATTGACTGTTCGCTTGAGAAATCTGCGAAATGCTCATGTAGTGGATTCCCATTAATAAACTCTTCTTCTATTAAATATCGGTAGTTATCAATTACTTCGAAGCTATAATGTCGAGGAAAATACGGAGAGTCAATTGTTGAGAGAACCTGGACTTCGCGTTTGGCCCTTTCAAGTGATTGAGAGGATCGGTAACGACCGATCTTTATAACAATTTTGCCTTTTATTGAGTCGCGGACTGCATATACAACTTTTTGTCCGCCACTTGGGAGTTTATATAGAGGTTCGTAACGACCAAGAATATCCGCTACCTCAAGGTCATTAATGGACATGTTGTCTCGAACCTCCCTTTTGACCGAATCCGTATATGTGCTCTCCTAATGTAGATTGTACAAGAAACTATTATAATTTAATAATTTATACAAATAATTGCAATGGTTTTTAGAAATGCCTATAAAATTCATTTTTTATATTGTAGGGCAGGTTTGAAACCTGCCCCTACATCGTGGCGAGAGAACGAGAGATTATTCTTACTTTTCAATCGTGATGCGCGCCCAGTCCCAGCCTTCCAGATTGCGGGAATTTACCGCTTTAACCGCCACAACCGTGCCTTTCTCAACACCCGATAATGCAGCTTTCGGCTCTTTTACTTTCATTGTATTCTTCATAGGTTCATCGGGAGAGCCATAGGCGACAATATAGTGCTTAATGTATTTTTCCGGGCTCGGTGTCCACGAAATCTCAGCAGTATCACCCGAGCGGTTCACGACTTCCAATCCCGTTAAGCGGGACGGGCTCGAGGCAAGCAGCATAAGCGACGCTGTGGTCGTTTTACTCACTTCCGTAATAAGCTGGTGGTTTACTGTTTCCAGGCGGTCGGTTACCTGGTGGTAATATGGGCTGCCCAGAACCGGATAAGACCCGATTCCGCCGACAATATCGCCATATTCCTGGTAATATGCGGCAGCGTCCGTACTTTTGTAGTAGTGCGCATCGTATGTGATTAATTTTGAAAAGAGAAACGCTGCGGCGTGCTGGAGGTCGCAAATACCTTTGTTGGAGTAACGAATGGTATTGTCAAGCCGGTGATTTTCTGCCCAGCCGACCATGTCGTTGTTCAGCGCACCGACTAATTTAACGTTATTTTCCACTGCCTGACGGACATATTCCCTGCTGCCGAGCAGCCCGGATTCTTCACCGGTAAATGCTGCAAATACGATTGTAGCAGGCATAGGATGATTCTTTAACACACGGGCTGCCTCGAGAAGAGTTACAACACTCGAGGTATTGTCATCCGCACCAGGTGAGCGTGTATTTGAATCGTAATGACTGCTCAAAACATAAACGAGTTCCGGATTCTCGGTTCCACGCAAAGTAGCGAGAACGTTGGCTGTCCTGACACCGCCTCGAGCTTCAAACCATTGATTTTCCGGCTCATAACCGAATGATTTAAAAACGTTAAAAATATATTCACGCGCAGGCTCATTACCCGGCTGGCTTATATTTTTTGAATCAAAATCATACAGCGCCTTTTCATACTCGAATATTCTTGCTGTTGAAATCTGCTCGGTGATGGATTTCACTGCATCAAATATCGGGCGGTACATCTTCTCGCCGCGTTTATGCAGGTCAATTTCCGACGCAAGATTTGTTTCAATGCGTTCCAGCAGCTCGGCTTTTGCAACTTTTCTGTTAAAATCCAATAAGTAAACGCCCCGCTCCGGTGTAATTGTATCGCCGTCGCGCTCAGACACTATGAGCAGTTTTGAACCATCACGACTTGCTGCCCATTCGTATTCGGGCGCAATTGTTCTGACGGTATTATTGTGAAAAAGTTTAACGGTTTCGCCCGTGTTAATATCGTAGATATATGACCGCTGATGTCTCCCTTCACCTTTAGCAGACAGAACAAGCTCATTTGTTATAAAGACGGGATACCTGTCATGCTGGATTTCACGCGATATTCGTTTTAATTCCCCTGTGCCGTCGCTCTTAATGACGTATACTTCATAATCATCTTTTGTCATCATTTGGAATGTAACATGAGCGCCGTCGGGTGAAATCTGCGGTGTTCCGATTCTTTCGGTAGTTTCGTAAACTTCGACCGGGTTCATACCGCCGCTTAAAGAAACAGTATTAATGACAGCCCCTTCCTGGGTTGATGACGTAAATGTTAACGCCGAACCGTCTGCAGCGAGTGCATAAGAACTGCCTTCGAAGGTTTTAACGTCGCCTGTGGAGAGATTCTGAACCGCAAATCTGCCCGGACCTGCTCCACCTCTGGCGCGCTGTCTGCCGAATGCGGCTGCTTGTGGCTGCGGCTGACCGCCGGGTGGCTGAGGGATTGGATTCCGGGTAACAATATTAAAAATGAGATATCTTCCACCGGACACTGGAGACGGATTGGTCTTAAATCCGCTTCCACTTGTTATTTTTTCCGGTGTCCCGGAAGATTCGGATATTGCATATATATCCGATTTGGAAGTATCACCGGGTACACCTGCCGTAAAATAAATCTTACTGCCGTAAACACTATATGCCAGATTGATTACAACAAGATCACCTGTATCCAACCGCTGCTTATTTTCCGTACTTAAATCATGCACAACTATCTGGCTGTTCTTAGCTTCGAGCCAGGAAATGTTTGGATCAACTCTTCTTCCTGTTTGTTGAGCAGCTTCACTTCGGGCTTTTTTCAGCTCATCAGTTTCTTTCACCTCTAAATAAGCAATTTGGTCGGCAGCCGGTGAGAATACAACGTTTTGCGCATCGATTTCAGCAACCTCTTCAATTCCATTTTGTATATTCACAATATGCGTAGCCGTAGTCCTCTCTTTTCTTCTTTCATATGCGGCAAATTTCCCTTTTGGGCTGAAACGGACAGCACTCCCGTCGACCGAGACTTCCTCCACATGGTATAGTTCACCGGTAAGCAATGCAATGTCTTCAAGATAGTTATCACCGCCGGGAGATTCTAATACCTGTTTTAATCCTGTTAAAGCCTTAATATAATCTCCGGCATCCCACGCATAGTACGCATCTTCAAATGTTTGCGCTTCCGTTGAGTATTGCTGATACGTAACAAAAGCAAAAAAGCTCAGCGATACTACTGCTAAAATTAAACGTTTCATTGTAATACTCCTTGCATTTTAAACCTGTTATTTTGTACCAAAAAATATTTATGTCTTGACTTTGCTATTGTATTTTTATACACTTTGAAACTATTTCTATTCATTTCTTATAATTCTATGAAAAACATGAGACTATCCCTTTTCTAAGGTGGATTTTTTCTACTGTAACCGTCCAATATCTTCGCTGTCGAGGGCATTCTTTTGGCATGGCCACCACTTCGTGGCACTTAGTGACCCCGAGCACTCGGGGCACCTTCGACTTCTTTCACATCTTCATGCATACTAAAACCTGCGAAGTGAATCCTGAGTATTCGGGATCGCCAAGCAATAATAGTCGGTAATAAAATGTAAGCTGGTTTATCAGGAAAGGTAATTACCTGCGATACAAAATCCCTACTTTTAATGGAATGTACTGAGTAGATTCTTCCTTAGTAAAGGCGTGATTTAATTTTGCCTCACCGAAAAGATAAAATCCTTTTGTTATTTTTATATCGATACCAAAGCCAAAATGCAGCATAATCGATGTATCGAAATCTTCTGGAAGAACAAAACTTGTGTCGGGGTCAAAAGCTTCAACATAGAGATCATCGTATTTTCGATGCATAAATCCGAAATTTACTTTAAGATATGGTGTTATAATGTCATTTGATGTACTCAATTTGGCTTTAGTGCCAATAGTAAAGCTGAATATTGCCTCGTCACCTTCCGATGCATTGCCTTTTAAATTTTCATGACTACCGATAAAACGCTCACCATCTAATTTGAAATTATTGTATGCTAATTCAACACAAATCAAAAATGATGGAGATAAATCGTAACCGATTCCAAACCCCACATTAAAGGATTCATCGTAGAATTCGGCAAAATTATTATGACTTTTCGGCACACTTATTCCGGAATTAAAATAAAATTCCGCCGACTTTGCATTTGTTTCAGCCTGCTGCCCCAGCGCACTATGAATCCCGCTAAGCGGGACCAGGAGTAACAAAGTAATCAAAGTTCCGTATTTCATTTATCCCTCTGGAGTTTAGAATTATGAGTAATTTCCTATTGCTGTATACCAACAACAAATAGATTGAAAACACTAAGAAATAATCCCGACACTTCGGGATAATTATTGGCTTAAAAAAACCTTTGATAAGATTGTCCCAAAAATATATATAGAGCAAAAATTTTGTAAAATTTCTTTTATAGCATAAACAGAGTGTGTGTAAAATTTTTGTGCAGAGATTTCTTCCCGAGTACTCGGGATGGCAATCTCTGTGTATCGAATATCTTCATCATGTGTTTATAACTCGAAAATCTATTGCTATTTGTTAAAAAATACAAAAGTTCTGAGAGAGGATATTTCACATATATTACTAACGGAAAAGTTCGAACAGATTCTGTCCCGCTTAGCGGGATCGGTAAATACATTTAAAGTGGATATACTTGCAGTGAACATACCTAAATTATTTCGTTCACCTGTTTTACGTAAATGTTTTTGGCAATTTCATAGTCTAGAGCCAGGTCTGTTTCACCGATTTGAACTACAATTGACGGTTTTTTTTGATGCAGTTTAATAATGGAACCCGGCGCAATACCAAATGTCATCAAACGGTCAAGCCGCAAGTGGGTTTTTGGACTCATAAACACAATTTTCCCTGATTCTCCTATTTTCATGTCTATGAGTCGCCTAATAAGCGGACCAACATCTCTTTTAAATGTTGCACAGCATTCCCCCCGTGGAATCGGCATCCCGTGCGGACAATGTAACGGATGTCCAAGAAATGTACAGATACTGTCTGTAACATCAGCCGTTAAGATGTGTTCAAACCCGCACACCTGGGAACGGGCTGACTTGTCATCTACAGCAAGGACTTCGCTTAATAAAACTTCTGCAAGACGGTGCCGCCTGATTATGTTCTCTGCATATTTTTCACCCTGTTTCGTAAAAAGAACTTTTCCGTTTTCGATTATCAGGGTGCCTTCCTCCGCAAGCTCCTGCACCAGTTCAAGAGGATTAGCCTCTTTTACTCTTTTAACGAGCTCGTCAATACTATCTCTGCCATTCTCTTTGTTATCCCAGACCCGGATGAGAATATGCTCCTTCGAATCTCTTTTTGTATGGGCGGTATTTTCTGAAAATGTATCGTTTTTTGATTGCATAACAGGCATAAGGTTGTGTATATGTAGAAAGTTACCTACATTTTTGGTATGGTGGTTATCCCGCTAAGCGGGACTAACACATAACAAAAGTTATATTTTAATATATGTATTTTTCTGACGATAGTCAATCTTTTCTGGGTTTATTAAAGGTTATTTAGTCTGAATTATTCATCCCGAGTACTCGGGATTTTTTTGACAGGATTTACAGGATAAACAAGATATTATATCCAATTTATCCTGTCCCGTAAGGGAGCCCTTTCCCGAAGGGAGCACTTCGTGCCGGGGTAAATCCATTCTCAAGGAGCTTAAACTATACTACATAGGAGAGTATATCAGCTTTTGTTATAGTATTCAAAAATACATTATTTCTGGAAATCCCGCTAAGCGGGATGAATTAGTCAGGTTAGGTAGACTATTTATGCCGATTTGCCGCATTAAATAATAAAGTGCGTTTTTTCCGGATTTTTTAGCAGTATTAAAATAAAGCTTTCTTCGATTCAATCTCAACGGGATATATAAGAACCAACCGGCTCAGCAATAAAACTGCCGGTTATATAAATTATCTTACCATTAAAAATAATATATTCAAGATTGGAAAAATGAGAATTCCTTCATACTGAAATTTCTCATCTTTTTTGAATAGTAACAAATCAGCAGCCGCATTCCGCTTGATAACAACCCTGTTACTGTGTCTTAATTTTTCTGCAGCTTCATCCGTTAAAGCAAGTATGTCTTCCAGTTTTATGGTATAGTAATGATACTTCTGCGTCAGCTCTAGTTCTGATTCATAAGCTTTTTTCACCTGTTTCGTAATGTGTTTTAATCTGATGATACCTTTGAATGTCATGTCGAGTCCCGAGTACCCGGGGTCAAGAGCCAGCAACTTACCCTCATAATGTCCTCTTTTTTCTCTGTTAATACCGGACGCTTCTTTGTTTCTCGTTTGGTATTATGTATCTCAATCTCCTTAAGCTTTTTCCCGGGGTTTGACAAATGGAGTTTTTTTTGTAAACCATACTCCGTAATCGTTCTCTCCACACTTCGCTTGCTAACTTTAAAACCGGATTGGCGCATCCTTTGTGCAATAACCTCTACTGAAGCATCAGTATCAAGAAATCGGTGACTGATAATTTGATTAACAACTTCTTTTGTGCGAACATAATTCCTTTTAGGACCGCGTTTTTTATCCACAAGTCCATCTGTACCGCCTTCCCTAAAAGAATCAAGCACCCGATAATAGTATTGCCTGGAATATCCATATTTTTCGGCAGCTTCCGAAGGGCTTATACCCATGAACATACATTCGAGTAACATTGCCATTTTTCGCCCGACTTTATCATCTGCCTTAATGGGCAGAATTCCGTGACCGCCTTTAAAAGAAAAGCAAACATTTTTAGTTCCCATTTTTACCTCCCTGTTTAGAACTTTTCTAAATATAATAAATGGAAGGCAAAATGTCAAGTATAATATGGCGGTTTTATGATTTTTTTTCTTAATATTCCATTTTTAAATTCACATTGAAAATTCTAAGATCTCTTCAATAAATTAAAATCGCCATATAATATAAGACAATAAAAATGTTTTTTTATTGTAAATAAACTTCTTATATTAGTTTTTGTAAAATTAACCATGCCCAGAAATTCACTGAAATTTCGGGATTCAGGATCTGTTTTTTACTTTTCATTATATTCTGTCCCGAAGCTTGTGGCAAAGCCACCACTTCGTGGTACAAAATTATTGCTTTGCAGTTAAACAACAATACAAAACAGGATTTGTGAATAATTCAGGAATAACAAAAAATGTGTAAAGCATAAATAGGATGAAGCTTTTTTGTTTGTAATTTAGATTTTTTACTCTTAACAATATGCAAAAGAAAAAAATTGTAAAAAACCATTATAATTCATATATTTTAACCGGTTAGTAATCATATTCATCAAAATACCATCAGCAAACAGCCAAGCATTTTTAACTACCACAAAGTGATCCATTTCCCGAAGGGACTCCCTCGGAGAGGGAAAAGATGACTGCTGATAGCTAACAGCTATGTGTTGGTGATAGCACTTTTATTGTACATAAAAATACCCTTGCTGAGCTAAACACATAACCGTTTTATTTTATATTGCTTAAATATAGAAAGTGAGTTCTTAATGTTAGAGAAATTGGAAGGGGAAAAAGTTCTTATTACCGGAGGATTAGGATTTATCGGCAGCAATATTGCGGATACTCTACATAAATTCGGTGCTCACGTAACAATTCTTGATTCTATAATGTCGCTTTATGGTGGGAATTATTACAACATAAAAGATATACAAAACCAGGTAACATTAGAATTAGGTGATGCGCGCGATTATCTTGTTGTTGAACGGCTTGTTAAAGATATGGACTATATAATTCACCTTGCTGCACAGGTTAGTTACATAGACAGCCGCCATATGCCGGTTGAAGACATGGATATAAACTGCCGTTCTATATTATGTATTCTTGAAGCCTGCCGTAGAGTCAATCCTGAAGCGATAATTGGGTTTAGCAGTTCCAGGATGGTCTATGGAAAAATTCAAAAAATTCCCACCGATGAAGAGCATCCGACAAATCCACTCTCATTATATGGAATTCATAAACTGACTTGTGAGCGCTATCTAAAATACTACCATCAGGAATTTGGAATTAAATCGGTCAGCTTTAGAATTAGTAATCCATACGGTCCACGCCAGCAAATGAAACACAGTAAATATAGTATTGTCGGTTGGTTTATCAGGATGGCAATGGAAGGACAGGAAATACAGGTTTTTGGCGATGGAAAACAGAAACGGGACTATGTGTATATACATGATTTGGTAAATGGCTTTTTGTCAGGCTTGGTGCACGAAAAAATTGAATGCGAAATTTTTAATCTTGGCAGTGGAGTAGGAACTTCTTTCATTGAAATGATTGAAACAATAATTGAGGCTGTGGGTAGCGGGTCGGTCAAAAAAGTGCCCTGGCCCGAAAATTACGAACGGCTGGAAACCGGAGATTATATTTCAGATCAATCTAAAATAAAATCCTTGTTTCAATGGTCCTCTTCTGTTAACCTTAAGGAAGGTATTCAAAAAACGTACGAATTTTACCGTAAAAACCGCTCTTTTTATTGGTAGACTATAGTATAACACCTTTAACCTAAATTATTCATAAAATTAATTTTTTGACAAGATTGACAGGATAAATATGATAATATATCCAGTTTATCCTGTAAATCCCGTCTAAAAGAGGATTGGTAATTCTGAATCATTGTAGCATGTACCAACCGTTACGATTATTAATTCTTGACACTCAATGTTATTATGGTGGCGGAGAAACGTATAAACGGGATGTAATACATATTCTTCGTTCCAAAGGAATCGAGTGTAAAGTATTGTTGCCAAAAGAGAGCGAATTCCGAAAAATTCTACTTGGGGAGTCTATTCCTGTCGGTGTGATTAAAGTGAAAAACCGAACAGATTTTCTAAGCATGATTCGCACGGCTTTGCAATTTCGTAATGAAAAAAATCTACTTGTCTGTACCACTGATAGTATTACATGGTATACCGGGGTTTTTTTCAGATGGTTTGTTGATTGCAGGAAATTAATTGCGATTGTTCATATAACAACTGCGATGGGTGGTAAAAGCAGTTCACAATGGAAGAAAAATGTCATAGCGTTTATTGACAGGCTGTGGACTTCAAAATATGATACAATAATTTGCTCAACGGAGTTTCATAAGGCTATTTTAGTAAATGAGGGTGTTTCTGCAGAAAAACTTAAAGTCGTTAAAAATACAATTGATTTAAATGTTGTTGAAAAAACCGCCTTAAAAAAATCTCGAACGGATATTTGCGAACAATATTCGGTATTTCCAGATCACCTGTTAGTTGGCATGTTCGGCAGGTTTGGGTCTGGTAAAGATTATACAACACTGGTAAATGCAATCCCTTTGATTATTAGTGAAGTGCCGAAGACAACATTTGTATTAGTCGGCTCCGGTCCACAGCTTCCTGAAATTAAATCATTGGTGCGGAAGTTAAATATTGAAAATGTAGTTCGTTTTACCGGTTTTGTTACTGATGACTATTTTCCTTTAATGGCAGCAGTTGATATTGTCGCAAACATTTCATACATTGAGGGAATCCCTTATGTGCTGCTGGACGCTATGGCTCTAAAAAAACCAATTGTTGCAACTGATGTTGGTGGAGTGCATGAAGTAGTTCATCATAATGTAAATGGGATTCTTATCCCCCCCGGCGATCTCGCACGAAGTAGTGGCTACGCCAAAAAAGTTGCTCACGAGCTCATTCAGCTTTTAAAGGATAAAGAGAAACGACGCGTAATGGGAGAAAAAAGCCGGGCAATCATTAAGAATGAATTCAGCATGGAACGAATGTCAAGAAGTATACAGGAGATTTTTTTAGGAGAAACAACACAATCATAAAAAACATTAATTTTAATAAATCACAATCCCGCTAAGCAGGATTATAATTTATTTTTTCGATAGGGGTTACGTATTCGGGTAAATATATGAAGCAATTTTTCTTGACACGGAATCTCCTCAATATTATAAAATACCAGGAAGTGGATCATTTTAAATGATTACTGATACCAATTCTTTAAGAGATACAGAGAAAAGATATTTATTAGATGTCGGCTGTGGCAATAAACCTACTACTAAAGATGGGTTTATTACAATTGGATTTGATCTAAGAACAATGACTAAAGCTGCAGTTGTGGGGAATGTAGAACATCCGCTTCCGTTTGCTTCTAATGTATTTGATGAAATTTATTGCTACAACATTTTAGAACATGTTCATAAGATTATCCAGTTGCTTGAAGAATTGTATAGAGTAGGAAAGCCGGGAGCCATAATTAAAATACTTTCCCCTCATTTTAGCGGCATGGATGCTCATCAGGATATTACGCATGTCCGCGGTTTCGGGTCTCGGGCTTTTTATCCGTTTATCGGCAAAAATCCGGAACTTTCGCATTATGCGAAATGTCAATTTAAACTATTGAAAAGAAAAATAATATTTTGGCAAATAACAGAGTTAGGAAATGTTAGAATTCAGGAGTGGTTTGGGCTGGGGATAATTGCAAACAAGTTAACCTCTATTTATGAAAGATTTTTATGCTATTTGTTTCCTGCGCACCAAATTTATTTTGAGCTTGAAATTGAAAAAGTTAATTAACCTGATTAATTAATAAATCCTCATTTCCACCGGAGGCGGATCTGCCTCTGGCTGACTGTCATGCTGTCCCGCTCAGCGGGACCATTAAAATGCTCTATTGAGCTTAATAAATCGATTAATTGCAACCCCGAGCACTCGGGGTGTGAATCCCTATAATGAAATTAAACAAGCAAAAGAGGGGGTAAAAAATGACCGAATCCCGAAACTTCGGGAGAAATTGACAGAAGTGACTTAGAGCAATTTACATTTTCAGTAGCAAGTTTAGGTAGAATTTTGGCCGCTCAAGCTATAATTGAAGGAATGAAAGTTGTAAATGCCGACTCTAATAATATTGCTGTTACTTTTCCCGAAGTTTCGGGATTCGATGATGAAAAAGAAGTCTTGACATTATTCTAAAAAATACATTACTTATATTTATAAAAGACCTGCCTGAAAAACGAATAATACAATCTTTAAGTAATCCACCAAACGTATCATAAATCACATTTTACAGGAGGGTGCAATGAAGCGTTTTTCTATTTGCGGCATTCTGCTGATTAGTAGTATACTGCTTTTAGCAGTAGCGCCGTCAGCAGCACAGCAGATTCCTTCACCCGAGCAGTTTTACGGATTTAAAATGGGCACCGATGGTGAGCTCGCCCATTGGTACAAGATAGTAGAGTATTTTAACCTGCTCTCGGACCGTTCCGACCGCGTCACGGTTGAAAACCTCGGGGAAACAACGCTGGGCAATCCGTTCCTTCTGGCAATTTTTTCATCGCCGGATAACCTGAATAATCTTGAGAAGTATCGTGAAATCAGCAAAAAGCTTGCCGACCCGCATGGTCTTTCCGACGGGGAAATCGACGAATTAATCAAAAACGGCAAGTATGTATGCGCACAGACCTATTCACTCCACGCGAGTGAAGTTGGCGGCACGCAGTGCGTATCGGAACTGGCTTATGAATTGGTCACAAGCAATGATGAAACTATTAAGATGATCCTCGACAATACTATCTTCCTCATGTTTCCCAGCTTTAATCCCGACGGGCAGATCATGGTAACGGAGTGGTTTTACAAGTACAAAGATACGGAATTCAACAATACCAGTCTTCCCTATCTCTACCATTTCTACACGGGTCACGACAACAACAGGGATTCCTACCAGTTGACGCAAGATGAATCGCGTCTATTTGCAAAAGTTGCATACAGAGATTGGGTGCCTCAGTCATTCGTGGACCACCATCACATGGGCGGTTCCGGTGCGAGATTTTATATTCCGCCGTATCTTGATCCGATCCATCCGAATGTAGACCCGCTTATCTGGCGTGAACACCAGTTGTACGGTTCGCACATGGCGGTTGCTCTGGAACAAGCCGGCAAGAGCGGTTTTGAAACGGGCGCGCCATATACCGGCTGGTGGCAGGCATCGTTTCACATGTCTACAAATTATCACAATATAGCAGGCATGCTGACCGAATCGGCAAACGCTAACTGGGCAAACCCCACGAACGTATCATTTGACCGGCTGCGCGGCACACGGGGACGACCCGAATACAAACCGCAGATGACTATGCCGCGGCTCTGGCAAGGAGGCGTGTGGCGTTTGCGAGACATCGTGGAGCAGCAGATTGTCGCTTCAAAAGCGGTTCTGGAACTCGGGGCGCGCTATCGTGAAACCATGCTTAGAAATATGGTATTAAAGGCAAAAGGCAATACCGAGCTGGGTTTAGACCAGCCGCCTTATGCATATATAATTCCAAGAGACCAGCACGATTTCCTTACAGCCGTAAAGCTTGTGCGTACGTTTCAAATGAACGGCGTGGAAGTACATGCACTTAACAGACCTTACGAGGTTGGTTCACGCACATTTACACCGGGGAGCTATGTAATTTCCTGTGCCCAGCCGATGCGGGCTTTTGTAAAATCTTTCTTAGAACAGGTCAACTATCCGGACAACGAGTGGACAAGAAGCCACGGCGACCAGTCTCCTCTGCGTCCCTATGACCTGGCAGCATATTCGGTGAGCGAGCATATGGGAGTCGATGCAATTCCCATCGTAGAACCGCTTCGTGGTATTGACATGATTGTACTGAAAGGCGAAGCGGTTGTTCCAAAAGGGACTGTAACAGGCACTGGCAACTCTTACATCCTTGAGCATTCATCCAATGAAAGCTTCCGTGCGGTTAACCGGCTTCTTGACAGAGGATTTGATGTGGGCTGGGTTACGGACGGATTTTCGCATGAAAACAACTATTACCCGCCCGGAACCATGCTCGTCAATGGGGGTTCAAACCTGAGCTCTTATATCCAGACGCTGGCAGATGAATTGGGCTTGGATTTCGTGAGCACCCCGGAGCAGATGAGCGGCGGAATTTTTAACCTTAAGCCGGTTAGGCTGGGGCTTTACAAGCGTTATGCGGGCGGAAATATGGACGAGGGATGGACTAACTGGCTGTTTAAGGACTTTGAATTCAAGTTTACGTCGTTGTTCAATAAGGACATTCAAGACCCGCAGCTTCTACAAAACTACGATGTAATTGTTATTCCTTCCGACCGTGCAAGTCAGATCATCAATGGTCGAAGCGGGTCAAATATTCCCCCGGAATACCGCGGCGGTATCGGAGATGAAGGTGTGAAAAATATCAAACAATTTGTACAAAACGGCGGCACACTCGTAACGCTTAACGCTGAATGGGAATTTGCTCAGCAGTTATTTAATCTTCCTATGCAAAACACGCTGACAGGCGTATCGAGCAAAGATTTCTTTTGTCCTGGCTCGACGGTAAAAATTTCCGTAGATACAGACCATCCACTCGGTTACGGCATGCCGGCAAATGCTCTTGCGCTGTTTCGCGGAAGCCCCGCTTTGCTGGTTCCTACAAGCGTTTTTCGTGATAACATGTCCGTTCCGGTTTTGTATCACAAGGAAAACATCTTACAGAGCGGCTGGCTGATTGGCGAGAGGTACCTGTCAAATGTGCCTGCGGTACTTGAATTTCAGGTCGGACAGGGTAAAGTCATCGTTATTGCTTTTCCGGCGCAGCACCGCGCACAGATGCACGGTACGTTTAAATTCCTCTTTAATGCCATTTACTACGGCTCCGCCGATGAAGCGAATATCAGATAAGTGAAAATCAAGCAAAATTACAACGGGAGCATGATTTTTTGAAGAACGTGCTCCCGTTTTTTTATAGATTTTATCTCATCTGCTGTAACCCCGAATATCCACAGCACATGTCTGAACCGCCCCGAGTACTCGGGGCGGTTCAGACAATGTATTTATATTTCCGCTGGCGAATGTTTTCTTTTGGCATAGCCATCACTTCGTGGCACAGAATGACACCGAACAACCGAAACAGGCAGAGATACGTTAAAAATGTATTGACTTTGGGGGTTGTGTACAGTATTTTAATCAGTAATAGTATATACAAGACCGTCAATACTCCCTTGCACACTAAAGTTGCTGTCAACACAATCTGATCTGCTTCTAAGTTTCTTGAATTGCGAAGATGAATTCTAAGTGCTGTTTAATTTTACATGCGCTAAAAATTTATAAAAAATAAAAGTTTTATATTTTTTATTATGACATCACAAGTTTTATATATATTTGTTATGAAGAGATTTCTCGACTTCGCTCGAAATGACAATTAACCTTCGTCTGTCATTGCCCCAAAGGGATGGCTTACGCCACGAGGAGCGGAGCGACGTGGCAATCTCGGAATAAAAATTATGCACTAACTACATATATACTAAAAAAGGCAATTTTTAAAAAAGTTTTATAAAAAATAGTCACACAAATTAAATCAGAGACACGCGTGAAACCACGTTTTTTTGGGATAACCACTAAAAAAAACCAAAAGTGGGCGACTTACCAATCGGAGCAGTGGCGGCAAAAAACAATTTCTCCAGCGCCGGAAGAAAAAGCTCCAGCGCCGTTTATTACAATTTCACGCGAATATAGCTGCGACGGTTTTCCCCTTGGCGAACTGGTGGCAGATGAATTAAATAAAACCGAACCGGAGGAAGTATTACCATGGGCTGTGTATGATAGAATGTTACTGGAAAAAATAGAAAAAGACCACGGTATACAACGGGTGTTACTGGCATCGTTGACAGAAAAAACCAGAACTGAAATAAGTGATTTCTTTACAAGTGCTCTTGATATCAGGCTCATACAATCGTCTATTTATCGAAAAATCTTTACGACTATCCGTGCTCTGGCTTATCAGGGTCATGTTATTATAATCGGTCGTGGTGCGGCGGTCGCAACCAGAGGATTAAAAAGCGGTTTTCATATCAGAGTATATGCTCCTGCAGAGTTTAAGATTAAACGGGTAATGGAAATGCATAATTTAACCTCCGAAAAAGAAGCGCGGAGCATGTTAAAGAAAGCAACTCAGAAGCGGGAAGCGTTTGTGCGAAAATATTTTAAAGTCAACGTAAACGACCCATCCATTTATCACCTAATGATAAACAATGCTGATTTCAGTTGTGAAGAAATGGCTGATATAATTCTTGCAGCACTTAAAATAAGCAGAATACTCGAAAAATAGCACATTCGTAATAACGCTTGCCTCATGCCGTAAATAAAAAGACACTTAAGAATGTCTTGAATTTTGGGGTGTAGTAAATCTTTGAATATGACAGAGATATTTAAAAATTACTTGATTTTGTGTTTTTTTGAATGTACTATTAATGTAAGTAAGATATAATAAAAATAAGAAAATTAATAATTTGGATCTATAATATTAATGAGAAACTTGAAAATGATTAATTTTAGTGATTATAATGTAATAATTCGTATATAATACTAGAATAGAAGGTTATCTTAAATTACTTAAAAATTAGTTTAATAAAAGAAGGGAGTAAATTATGGCAAGTTTAGGAATGAACGGACCTTATGTATTTACCTCAGACAAAATTAATGAAATTGTTACAAGAAAGTCTGAAGGTAATTATGCTCTTGGATACACAAAAGATGATGGAACATTCGTTGTGAAATATGTTGGCCGATCAGATACTGATATTATTCAAGAACTTAAGACAAAGATAAGTGAAAAGTATAAGAAATTCAAATTCAGCTATGCCAATTCTCCAAAAGAAGCTTTTGAGAAAGAATGTAGGAATTATCATGACTTTGGAGAAAGTGAAAATCTAGATAACAAAATTCATCCGCAACGACCAAATGGAACAAATTGGAAATGTCCTATTTGTAATTGTTTTGATTAGTGAACCATTTTAATAAGTTTAAATTTAAAAAGAGGTTATTTAAACTAAAATTAAAAAAATATTGAAATAATTTTAATATAATATGGAATAAGATTAAATATGTCAAAAAATCGAAAAGGGAAACTTGAATTAGATTGGGTTGATAAAGGAGATATTATCCTCACCAAGTTTGATGAGAAAGGAAAAACATATCCTGCTTCTTATCGTCAAGGGCAAATAGATGATGAAGAGTTAATGCCCCGTGAATTTGAACTGATTGAAAGCGTGGGCGATCCAAAGTCTGATAATATTCTTATATGGGGAGAGAATTTGATTGCCCTACGGAGCTTGGAAAAGGAATTTGCCGGTAGAATAAAACTCATTTATATAGACCCTCCATTTAACACCGGGCAGGATTTTGAGGATTACGAGGATGGGCTGGAGCACTCAATTTGGCTTTCTATGATGGAGAATAGGCTAAGGTTGGCAGAAAAGTTTTTGAGGAATGATGGTGTGTTTTGTATTCATATCAATCATCATGAATACGCCCGATTAAAGATTATACTTGATGAAATTATGGGCCCTTCTAATTACATTGATACTTTATCTCTAAAAGTTAGACATGAAGACAGAATACTTAAAGGTGATAAATACACACATGACGTTATTGAATATATATTGCTTTATTCAAAAAATAGAGAACATTTTAAAATAGCAAAACGTAAAATAGACAATAAAGATTTTTCAAAATATTGTTATGATGTAAAAACACATTCAATAGGTTTTAAGCAAACTATCGGCAATAAAGTTGTTGAGTTATTTAAAACTAATCAATACGATATTGTTAAGGGCGTTCCCGATAGAAGTAAACTTCAAAAAATAAATATTCGAGGTAGCATAAAAGAAGGCAATAGTAGTGGTAGATTTTATGAGAAATTTCTTGCGCCAAGGATTAAAGCTGATGATTATGGCACTCTTTATAAAGTTCCTAGTATTGGTGATGATTCTTTGGGATTTCGCTATTTTATAAATCCTATAAGTAAGATATACCGTAATGGCCACTATTTCCAAGGAGTACCACAGAGTCATAAAAAACTACGTGAACTACCCTATCCGAACTTTTTAGATATCACAGAACCTCTTAATAGAGTTCAAGTTGAAGGTAGCGTTATCTTCAGGAATGCAAAAAAGACCGAGGTATTGTTAAAGTTTTTGCTAAAACTTTCTAATCCTAAACATGGAGATATTATTTTGGACTATTTTGCAGGATCTGGAACTACAGGTGCAGTAGCACACAAGATGGGAATGAGATGGATTATGATTGAAATAGGAGAACAAGCAAAAAAAGTATGTCTGCGAAGAATGAAAAATGTTGTCAATGGTGACTCAACTGGAATCAGCAAAGAAGTAGGCTGGAAATGTGGTGGAGGATTTAAATTTTATAAACTTGGAGAACCTTTGATAGTAAAACATAAGGTTTATCATTCTATAAAAATAATTAATCCTAAATATTATAACACAGAATTGATAAAGGCTATTTGTAATATCAATGGTTTCAAATTTAGAAAGGGTTATAAAGTACATCACGGTGTTAATAAACTTGGTAATAAGTATGCACATATTACGGATCAGTATGTTTCGCAAAGTTATATTGATTTTCTAAAAAGTAAATTAGCAGATAATGAGGAAATGATTATTTATTGCTTCAATTATGATGATAAAATAAACTTACCTAGCAATATGATTATCAAAAAATTGCCTACAGATTTATGCAAAGCATATCAATTGAGGTTGGAATTATGATTTCAGATAAATTAAAAATTGAGATGAAACTCAGAGACGCTCAGTATGACTCAATGGTGCAATTAGATGATATTTTGCAAAGGCAGAACATAGATTTTAATAAAGATTATACTGAAAATGAGTTGACAAGTATTTATAAAACAATTTTCAGAAAGGCTGGTAATTTTGATTATAATTTTCCTTCATTCTGTTTTGCATTAGCTACGGGTGTTGGAAAAACAAGGTTGCTTGGCGCATGTATATACGCTCTTTATAAAGAAAAAGGCTACAAAAATTTCTTTGTGATTGCTCCTAACAAGACTATTTATGAAAAATTCATAAGAGAATTTGATGATAGAGATGAAAAATATATCTTTGAAGGAATTACAGATCTACCAAAATTTCGAGTATTTAGTGGTGAAAACTTCAACAAAGTAAATAATAAAAAATCAACCCTTTGGAGTGAGGATTTTATTGTCTATATCTTCAATATTGACAAATTTAAATCAGAGGAAAGGGTTTTACAGGTAAAGAAAATTAATGAATACCTTGGTAAGAGTTTTTATGAATATATCAGTAATCTCTCTGATTTGGTTGTCTTGATGGATGAGAGCCATAAATACAAAACTCCTATTGCCATTAATGCAATTAATGGACTGAAACCTGTTTTGGGTCTTGAATATACGGCTACACCTTTTAAGAGAATAACCGAGAATGAGAAGAGTGTAAAATTTGAAAATATATTATATGAATATTCGCTGGGGGCAGCTCTAGCAGCGGATAATCCTGTGCTTAAAAGACCGCAATTACTTTTTCGTAGAGATTTTAATTATGATTCTTTGCCAAAAAATGATCTATATGATGTGTTAATTTCCGATGGTTTGGATAACCACGAGAGAATTAAAGCAAAATTAGAAACTTATTTTTCCAATGAAGATATCGATGCTGAAAGATGCTTTCTACCACTTGTTCTAGTTGTTTGTGAGGATATTAGCCATGCAATACAAGTTGAAAAACACTTGAAAGAGGAATTTTTAGATGGTAAATATAATGATAAGATTGTTCGTATTCACTCAACACCTAAAGATAATAAATACCTTCACAATGAGGAAAAGTATGATGAGGATACGGAAGTTGAAAAATTGCTGGAATTGGAGAAATCAAGCAATTCTTATGAAATCGTGATTAATGTAAATAAACTTGGATTAGGATGGGATGTTAAAAATGTTTATACTATAGTTCCTTTGCGGGCATTCGATAGCCAGGTATTTGTAGAACAAACAATCGGAAGAGGTTTACGTTTACCTTTTGGAAAATGGATTGAAGATGGAGAATTGAATACACTAAGAGTAGCTTACCATAACAATTTTGGGAAAATAATTAAAAGAGCAGATGCTTGGCTTAAAAATATAGAGGTTGTTGAACCTCCTAAAATGCAGATGGAAAGGTATATTCTGAGAGCCGAAAATAAAGTTAAGTCGATACCAATACCTTCAGTTGAGCCAAAAATTGAAGTTGATTTCATTCTTACCTACTTTGAGCCAAAAGTTCCAGCACGACTTGATGATATAGAAGTCTCAGTAATTGTTAAGGATTTGGCAACCAAAGAGGAAAAGGAGATTGGCAAAATAGAAGAAAAATTAAAGCAATCTCCTAAAGAATACATATTATCAAGACTTTTAGAACTACCAAGTCTCAGCATAAGAGAGCTTCCGGCTCTTAATCAAATAGTTGATAAATATTTAGATTCACTTGGTAAAAAGGGACAGAAAATTAATTTAGAAAATAGGTTGCGGATTATTGAGGATATATATGATCAGATAAAAGAAAAAATTGGCGAAAAGACCACAATAACATATAAGCCAACAAAAGAGAAAATAAGTTATTCAGATTATGAAGCCAATTTTGAAACAGGCTTTGTAAGAGATCATTACGAGGGGTGGGATGACAGTGAAACAAAAAGGGGACTTGTGACTGGTTATAATAAGTCTATTTACAAGGAAAATGTTTTTGATTCAAGGCAGGAAAGGATTGTTGCTAAGATATTAGATAAGGATGATGAAATAATCAGGTGGTTTAGACCCTATAAGAAATATAATTTTTCAATTGTCTATAAATATAGAGGAGATAGACCCGATTATATTCCTGATTTTATTGCTGAGACGAAAGATAATTTTTATATTATAGAGCCAAAATCAAAATCTGAAATCGAAGCCGAAATTACAAAGGCAAAAGCTAATTCTGCTATCGTATGGATCATAGAAATGAATAAGGTAAGTAATAAAATATGGGAATATTTGTTAATCCCTCATGACCAGATTACTTCTTCTGTGAATACTTTTAAAAAGTTAATTAACCAAGCGGTAAATCTAAACGAATATTTGAAAGTCAACTATTAATACTAAAAAATTGAGATATATTCTGTGTAATGGTGCAATTAAAAGTTATATTCAGATATATTACCTAAATAAATTTACAATATAATGTTAAAACAAATAGATTTTTAATGTTTGTAAAATTAATAATAATTTTTCAATATAAATCTTTTACATTAAAATAAAATTTTCCATCTCGTTTTTCCCAAAAGAAGTCTTGACATTGCCACGAAGTAGTCACACTTTGAAATAACACCTTCTACATCGAGAATTAAATAAACATCAGGAGCATGTTGCAAACATGCTCCAGCATGAGGAAGGCGAAGGTGAAGAACACCTTCGCCAGCGGGAAGAAAGGAATTTTATAACTGAAAGCTGATAGCTGACAGCTAATCTAACGAGAAAAATCTTGATTACGTGAAATAAATATGATATATTAAATTGATGTATTGTTTTATTTATGATAAAATCATTTATACAATAATGTTTAACCTTTTTAAAGGAAAGAATATGTTATTACGCACCTTTATATTGTGTTTATTTGTGGTGTTTGCTGCGCTGAGCGGCTTTTTTAGCTTATCGGCAGCGCAGACCTCCTCCGAAGAAAAGTTTAACCGCCAGGCTTACGAGCATTTCAGGGACGGATTGCTGTTTAAAATGCAAGGCAACACTGAAGAAGCAATAAAAGAATTAATACGAGCCACTCAACTTGATGAGGACAATGCCGTTATTTTGAAGACGCTTGGTGATATCTATATTTTTGATGCTCGTAATTATGAAATGGGCGCTGCGGTTTATGAAGAATACCTTGAAATGGAGCCTTTTCAAGACCGTGTTATCGACATTGTATTGCAGATATATCTCGCAACCCGCACCCCCCGGTTGGAACGCGCTGAAAATGTTTTAACTACGGTGATCAGCAAAGGCAATGACCAGCCCCAGTATTATGCCAACCTGACAGATTTATTGCTGCAACAGAAAAAGCTCGAACAAGCGCAGAATACGGCAATTATGTTTATTAAACGGACCGGCGAATCACAGGAGGCGTGTAAAGATGTTGCCGATATGTTCAAAAATAACAGTATGATTGTGGAGGGTATCGAATACTTCAGCGAGTATCTGCAGGATAATCCCGGTTCGGTCAATATCGGTATAACGGTTGGACGTCTGCACGAAGCGCGCGATGATCTGGAGTCAGCGGAGAAAGCCTATTTAAATGTCTTAGAGAAAAATGAAACAGCATACCTTGCGCGTGTGTTTTTAGCGGAAATGTATTTCAATTCCGGCAGATTGGATAATGCGCTGAATTTATACGAGGTGATAGATTTTGATGATCCTATGGAGATTCCCGTTAAGCTTATGATTAGTGAACGGCTTCTGCAGAGAACTCCTGATGTTCCGTATGCAGAGATTGAATCGATAATGGAATCTGTCGTGGATAAAGCCGGTTCAAATGCAGAGGTGTTTTATTATTTAGGGCTTGCACAGTCAGGACAAGAGCGGCACGATGAGGCGGTAGAAAATTATAACAGGTCTTTGCGTGAGGACCCGTTGAATTATATTGTGCTTTACTATCTCACTCAGTCGGAATTTGAACTGGAGCATTTCAAAGAAGCGGAAAAGGCAATTTCTAAGGCAGTCCAGTTGAACCCTGAAGAATTAGCATTCTATGTCTTGCAGGGATTAATATATGATAGAATGGAAGACTTTGAGAATTTGGAAGCTACATACGAAACCGCATTAGCAATCCCGGCAACACCGCAAAATAGGTCTGCACGTACAACCTTGCTAAATAATTACAGCTATCATTTGTCGCTGCGTGATAAAAATCTGGATAAAGCTCTTGAGATGGCAAAAATAGCTGTGAGTGCCGAACCGGAAAACAGCAGTTTTCTTGATACAATCGGCTGGGTATATTTCAAACTCGGTAACCTGGATGATGCTCTTGTAAACATTGAGAAAGCGGTCGAGAAAGACCAGAAAAACGCTGAAATTTTAGACCATCTTGGCGATATTTATCATAAAAAAGGCGAGATCGAGAAGGCATTAATTTATTGGGAAAAGGCGCTGGAAAACGATAAGGACAATGAAAAGATTAAAGAAAAAATACGCAAATATAAAAAGTAACACTATATCTGCTTGTAATAAAAATAATCACTACGGAATGACATACTTTACAAGGATGTAAGGGTTCAATATATTGGTAGGGTAGGGGTTCAATATATTGAACCCCTACAATAATTATCCATAATTAATAGAAATGTCGAAATATTCAGCAGAAATAGTGTCAAATAACAATCATTATCTATCAAAGGGAAGGTATCGTTTTTCCCTTTTTTTATTTTGTTTTCGGCTTTTTAAACACATTCAAAGTAACCGCTGCACAATTGCATGGGTGGTACTTCTTGTATGCGCAGTTACCGGCAGTTCATGCTCATCTTTCAAGTTTTGGGGGTCTCCTCATAAAGAATGGTCGAGCCCGGAAGAGATGATAGAAGCGTATAATGAAAATTATAATCGAATTAACACCCTTACAGGAGAGGGTCTCATTTTTGTTCAATCTGAAGAGTTTAACCAAAGTGGAATCGTCTATGTAATGATAAAAAAGCCGGATTCGTTAAAAGTTGTACTGGAGGGTCCGTTTGGTGTAGATGTTGCGTCATTTTTCCTGGATAAAAATGAATTTCTTCTTTATTTGCCACGGGAAGAGTTGGTATTTAGCGGCAGATTAGATACATTGAATATTAGACAACTGTTATACGATTTAACTGAATTGCGGTTGTCCGGTGAAACAATTGAACTACAGGATTTTTTTAAAGAAATTTTCGGATTTTTTTTAGGGATATCCCTGCTCGAAAAAAATGACATGATTCCTGTTAATTTTGCGGATTCCACGCGCAAGTCAACTATATTTAAGATTCATGATTCACTTTCGGAAATTATATATGAATTTCCATCCGACCGGGAATGGCTTCAGAAGATTCAAATAATGGATGAAGCTCGGAAGATTAGAGTTGAAAAATCCTTTAGCCGGTATGCAAAGAGTAAAGGAACACATATTCCAAGGGGGATTAAGTATAAGTTTTTTCAGGAAAGAGTATTGATTGCTTTGCAATACACTAAGATTCGCGTCAATAAATCAATCAAGCCGAAAGAGTTTCATATTGATATTCCGCCTGAATTAATGAGAATCCACCACTTCGTGGGAGGCAAATTCAATTAGTTTAGTAAATGTTATAAGAATAGAGCATTAAATATTGGAGTGAAACAATGC
>Ga0114930_10001203_pt1 | contig 25293 bp, 17 predicted proteins | sample AnhtaG_FD_87300 | JGI IMG/M metagenome (GOLD analysis project Ga0114930, IMG submission 87300) | Deep subsurface microbial communities from Anholt, Denmark to uncover new lineages of life (NeLLi) - Anholt_01485 metaG | ecosystem: Environmental > Aquatic > Marine > Oceanic > Sediment | place... | reverse complement strand
GCTTGGGTCTCTTCGTCGCGGCAGGCTGGTCAGCCACTCGTTGTAACTGCTCAACGCACAACTTTATTATACCATAGGATTGCCTGTTCTCCGTCAGCGGAACGATTCGCCTCCGCGGAAGTCAGAACTACAATGGGTTATGTGACACGGAGGGGCATGATGAACTCCCGGCCGTTGTCTGAGAAGTAGCCGTATTTCTTCAGACCCATTCGGGCCTCCTTCGTCGAGATAAGGTACAGCTTCCTCCAGAAGCCTACAAGATTTACAGCGGGGAGTCAAGCCAGCCGGTTACAGGTTACAGGTTCCAAGTTCCGGGCTATCAGCCGCCGAGATTCCCGACTCGAAACCTGAAACGTGCAACTTGAAACCGGGCGCTTACGAGCAGGATTCCTTGCCAGGTGGGTCAAACCTAGCGCTGGAACGTATCAGTGACGAAAGGATCGTGTGATGAACAAGGCTCAGGAGTTTTACCAAAAGATGTCCGAGGTGCTCCAGAAGGTAAACGAGACCCAGCAGGACAAGATCCAGCAGGCGGCGGAGATGGTGGCCGACCTGATGGCGAAGGACGGTATACTCTACCTGCTCGGCGGGGGGCACTCGCTGATGGTCGCGGCGGAGGCTTACCATCGCGCGGGAGGGCTCGCGCCGGTGGATATAATCCACGACAAGACCTTCGGCCGTGCGGAGCGGTGCGAGGGCTATGCAAAGCAGCTCTTAGACTGGTATAACCCGCCGGCCGGGTCGGTGGTCGTAATAATCTCGAACTCCGGCCGGAACGCGCTGCCCATCGAGATGGCGCTCGAGTGCAAGGCGCGAGGGATTAAGACGATCGCAATCACCTCGCTGGCGCACTCAAAATCCACGACGGCCCGCCACCCGTGCGGAAAGCGCCTGTTCGAGATCGCCGATCTCGTGATCGATAACTGCGGCGTCCCGGGCGACGCGATCCTGGATATAGAGGGCATTCCTGGGAAGGCGTGTCCGACTTCCACCATTGCAGGCGCGTTCATCGTGGATGCGATCATGGCCCAGACGGTCGAGAATCTCGTGAAGCGGGGGATCACGCCGCCCGTCTTCATCAGCGCGAACGTGGACGGCGGCGACGAGCATAACAAGGTGATTTTCGAGAAGTACCAGAAGTTCATAAAGGGGTTGTAGGAAAGTGCGCCGGGGTCGGAGTTGCAGGTTTCAGGTTTCACGTTTGGAGTCGGCCCGCTGCACCGTGCACGGACGAGACCAGTAGGATATCTGGTACGGACGAATCGGATGGACAATCGAGTTTTCTTCCCAATCTGTATGATCGCGATGCTGTTTGCAGCGCCCGGACGGTGTGATCCAAACTATGATCCTTCACCTTTCGGCATCAACGGGCTCAAGTTGATGCACATGCGCGGCAATCCCAATATGTGGGAGAGCGCCCGGAAGCCCGCGAAGGTCATGAAGGACGCCGGCATCTACTGGGACCGCCTGGAACTCTGGTGGAGTGACCTCGAACCGGAGAAGGACAGGTTCGAGTGGACGTTCGCCGACAACGCCGCCGAGTTCTACCGGGAGCAGGGGATCCACGCGATGGTTATCCTCTGTTACCACTCAGCGTGGTCGAAAGGCACGCCGCCTCACGACGCGGACGAGCGTGCCCGTTACGCGAACTACGTCTACCGGGTCGTGAGCCGCTACAAGGACACGTACAAGGTCTGGGAGATTTGGAACGAGCCGAATATCCCTACGTTCTGGCCGAATCCGAACGTCGAACACTACACCCTAATGCTGAAAGAGGCGTACAAGGCGGCGAAGCGCGCGGATCCCGACTGTACGGTCCTTGCGGCCTCCACCAGCGGCCCGGGAAACGATTTCATCCGTGGGATATACGAAAACGGCGGCTGGGATTATTGCGACGGTATTTCCATCCACCCTTACTCGATGTGCGGCGGCCCGATCGCTCAGCGGCTCGACAGAATCCTGCGCCTGACCAACAAGTTCATCGGCAGTACGGGGAAGCCGAAGTCACTCTGGATCACTGAGATGGGCTGGACGACCCTCGCTCCCGGCCTCGACGAGCGCCAGGCGATATACCTATTCCAGTCGTACGTTATCTCCCTCGCAAACGGAGTTGAGAAGTTCTTCTGGTTCGATCTCGCAGACTGGGCTGAGAAATGGGGCATAGTGAGGAAGATCGACCCATTGGACGCCAAGCCCGCGTACGAAACGTACACGCTCATGACGCGGCACCTCGGATCCCCCGGCAGGTGCGCCGAGTTCGAGGGGTATCTGAGGATGCCCGAGGGCGTCGCATGCTATGTGTTCAAGAAGACCAGCGGCGAACGCGTGCTCGTCCTTTGGAGCAGCAGCGATCAGCCGAGACAGGTCAAGCTGCCCCAGTCGGATGGGCTTTCCGGGGTGGACATCTTCGGCAGCCGGGTGGATGTCTGCGGGGGTCGGCTCTTGGTAGGTGCGACGCCGGTCATCGTTACCGGCCTGGACTGTGGGAGGCGTCTCCAGACGGCGACGCAGTTCAATCCGTACCTGGAGAAAAAGGGCCAGAACCTGCTCAACAATGGCTCGCTGGATATCATCCACGGCGATGCGCCGGGCTGGTGGACAGCCGGGCGGTTCGACCGTTCTGCGAAGGATGGGGAATTCGCGGTCACGGATGAAGGCAGAGGCGGTAGCAAGTGTGTTTCAATCTCCAAGTCGGGCGATCGGGCGGCCTGGGATGCATGTCTGATCCCGGTTGAGCCGGGGAAGAGGCATCGCTTGACCGCCTGGCTGAGGACGGAGGACGCGACCGGGAATAACCAGATCGGCCTGTTCTGGTACGGCGGCAGCATGTGGCCGTACAGGGGGGAGGCGCGTTCGGAGACAATCACCGGCACGCACGGTTGGACGAATGTGAGCGTCGTCGGGACTGCCCCGAAGGACGCCGTGTTCGTCCGTGCGAACCTGATAAGCGAGAACAACTCCGGCGCCACCTGGTTCGACGACGTGGTGCTGGTGGAGGAGTAACAACCGTCGGCAGTCCGTAGGAACGGCCGCGGCACCCAGATGTGGGGAATATTGCTGCCGTGATTATCTCCGCCCTCAGGTTTACTGGGTTCCCCTGGATGCGAAAGAAAAAGGGCGCCGATCAACATAACCGGTGCCCGTTGTAACGACCAGGAAGTTGCTGATTACTGGTCTATTTCCTGCGGCGCCGGAATAGGAGCACCGGCAGGCCGAGCAGGAGTGCGGATAGAGACGTCGGCTCCGGTATCACCATCGTGAAGTACGACTCGGTGGTGAAGCTGTTGCCGCCTACGCCGGGCGACCAGATCCTCGCCCACTCCGTAGAGTTGTCAACAGTCACTATGTTGCCCGCAGCGTCGAAGGCCACTTCGCGTATCCGGCTGCCCGCGTCGAACTCGGTTATGTACGCGCCCGTCGCCATGTCGAAGACGTACACGTAGCCGTTGTAGTAGCCGCCGTACGCGATCCAGCCCCTCGGCTCGTAGATGTCGATGCCGTAGGCGCCGGTGTAGGCGCTACTCGCCTCCCACGCCGCCACATTGATAGGCGGCGCGGCGTCTGTGAACTTCATCACCGGAGGCGCCTGACCGGCCGTGGACCGGAAGTTGTTCATGTACCAGTCGCCGGAGCTGTCGCGCGCCACGTCCCTCGGATAGAACGCGAAGTAACCGGGGCCGATGTACTGCGTCCCGGTGTCGTTCGTGGCTACCGTCGGACCTACGCCGATATCGTACTTGATCATCCCTCTTCGACCATCCAGATAGTGGGAGTTCACGAGGTACAGATCCCGGCTTGCGCCGGTGCCGTCTACGTGGATACCCTCGACGTACTGGCCGGCGGTCTTGTTAGTTCCGTCGATCAACTGGGTTGCAGTGGACATGTCACCGCTGAACTCAAACGCCAGATCGTTCGAGTAATCCGTGACATAGAGGTGATCGTCGGGCCCTATCGTGCTCTTCCACGGGGCCAAGGTCCCCGCCGCGGCCCAGTCCTTCCCGCCGTTTGCGTAGCCGTCGTCCGAGGCGTCGGCATTCAGCATGTAGATCCCGGACGACACAGTCCGGCCGAACACCGTCAGCCCGCCCTGGCTCTCCGACACGTATATCTTGCCGAAGTTGGGGCTGGTCTGATTGGTATTCACGGATACGCCACACGGGAAGTAAAACGAGGTCGGGGTAGCGTCTGTATTGATCTGCGTCCATGTCATGTAGCCGTTGTCGGACGCAACGACCCTGGCGGTGTACTGGTTGCCGCCCACGTACCCTGTGCCGTTCCAAGTCCAGCTCTGCGTTCCCTTTGCCTGAGCGCCCAGGTTCTCCGAGTAAACCATGCCGCCGCCGACCTCCCACATCTCAACGGTCACGCCGCTGTCGGCGTTTTCGTTCAGGATGTAGGTCATGCTGTTTATGCCCGTTTGGCTCAGTCCGGAGGCGTACACGTTGGCCCAGGCTGGCGTCGTTGCTACGACGAGCAACAACACCACGCACAGCGGGACGAGCGAAGCCTTTCCAATGCTCATCCTTTTCCCTCCTTTCCTGGTCGAGTGTGCGGAGAAGTCCCTGGTGTTGACTTTCTTGGAAGTCCTTTTCCCGGGGCAGGGCGACCACCCGTATGGCGCCGATGTCGGCGCCAGCCCCGTCTCCTTCTCCTTACCTAAACATGACTGTGCCGGCGTATCTCGATGCTTGCCGTGTCCCGCCGCGCACTACGGGTACGGGTCGAGGCTTGCCGGGTCTTTGAGATTGGCGCTCCGCGTGGATACGATAGCGCCACTAATTATCGTACACCCGACGCGGCGGCCTGTCAAGCGTTTTCGGCCGATTTTCCGAAAAACAGGTAAAAATACCGGCAATTCTGACGGCCGTCGTCTGCTCAACAAGCCATAATGTTTTTGAGAGTGAAGTCCGGGGTAGCCGACCTCAAAGCTTCTTCAAAGAGCGTGAGCAGTCACTACTTACGCATCTGTAGACGCGGAGCGGATATGAGAGTCTAAGCTCGGCAGCGGGCAGAGTGCTTTCTCGGCGTGTTAGAAGAGGCCCGGCAAGGAGCAGCAGCGCTGATCGTGATTTCGGTTCGGCGCCGGGAACTATACTCGGAGCGCTAATGAGTTTTGGCAGATAGTGTAACGGGACAGCTTCGGCAGTTCCGCTTCGCTCGACTACCGAAGCAACAGGTTTTCCCCGTCACACGATCACCCGATCCTCATTGGCTCAATCAAGTGACTACTCCGAGGCGTGTGGAGAAGGATCTTCTGGCGGGCCGGGTGTGCCGATCAGACGAGCTGCGAGAGGTTCGGTTTCTCCGAACGCTTCGGGTGGGGGAATCTGAGAGCAGCGAGAGTACACAATCCCTCGCATTGACGATGGGGTTCCGGTCCAGCCGCCCGTGGGCATCGGCCTCTGCGGGTTCAGAATTGCCCAGCAAAAATACCGGTTTTTCCCCAGTTAGAGGTGGGATTACTTGACAGGCTGCCCGGATTGCGATACATTATAGTTGGGCCGGTCCGGTACGGAGGAAGCGTGCTAATCGGCACAGCCCTCCGCCAGTCCTGACCCGCAACCGAAGGAGCATATCGAGGGACCGTCCTCATGTCCTGAATCATCACGCAATCCCGGCGGCTGACTACGCAGGGCCGGCCGACGAGCGGGCACGTTCTATAGTGTCCGTTGCTGGGTATCCGGAGTTGGGGGTTCGCGGGGCGGCTTGCATGCCGCCAGCGGACCATCAGTTTAGCGCGAGGAGGTTTCCTATGAGGCATCATTATTCTTTGCTCGGTCTGACTGTCGTGCTGGCCGTGCTCTCGCTTGCGGCCGGCGCATGTGCGTCGGCGATTGTCGTTTACCTGGACGAAGCCGGCGATCTGAAGGGCGTTATTCACCCGGACGCTTCGGATCCCGCGTCGGCGATCGCCGCTCTTGCGAAGCCAGTCGTGGACGCCGATACGGGCAAGAAACTGCGATCGGCGGTCTTGCCTGGAACCAAGCTCCTCGACCTGCGAGTGGAAGGAGACACTACAATAGTGGACTTCTCTCGTCAGATCGTGGGCAAAGGGCTCGGGGAAGACAGGCTGGCGACTATCTTCAGGCAGGTCAGCTTCACTCTCGGCCAGTTCGGCCTGGCCAATAACGTGAGGCTGCTGGCTGAGGGGAAGCTTCTTTCGGACTACTTGCCGCCGGTGGCGTTCGTCGCACCGGGGCCGAATGCTTTGAGTCCCGGCGTTGGCCCACCGGGCGGTACGGGGCAGGGCGCGCTCTCCGGCCACAGTATCACCGTCTCACCGGGTCACGGCCGCTATTGGAACGGGAGCGGGTGGTATTTTGCGCGACCCGTGTATTGCTCTCCACTGAGCCAGGAAGATATCCATAATCTGGAGAATTCCCAGTACCTGGAGACCTACCTCGCGCAGGACGGCATGACGGTGAAGATGGTCCGCAGCACCGACAAGAGCTACGGCAACCATTACACCGGCTATCCGTGGTGGAACATGGCCGCATACCTCTGGCTGCAGAACCTGGGCTATCCGTGCAGCGTCTACGCTAACTCTACAGGCGACTGCACTACCGGCAGCGGGGGCAGCGAGTACAGCGACGACATCCGCGCCAGGCCCCTGTCGTCGGATTACGACAATACGGACATCTATATCTCCCTGCACACGAACGGGTTTCAGGGAGATTGCTACGGCTCGTGTCCCACGGGCTCAGATTTCTATTACGATTGCAGCGCGGAGCATGCGGCCTGGTGCACCGTGAGCCAGAACCTGGCGAATAGTGTCAACGACGCAATGCTCGACGCCATTCGGAACAAGATGCTGGTCGCCTGGGCCAACCGGGGCCTTCATAACTCGAACGGCGCCTACGGCGAGATTCGGATTCCGGATCGCGCGGCCATTCTAATCGAGCTCGGCTTTCACGACACGTGTGAGTATGACGCTGTGCTCCTGAGGGACAACTTCTTCCGGTCGAGCGCCATGTGGGGCATCTACAAAGGAGTCTGCGATTATTTCGGAGCGACACCCACCTGGGACTACTACTCCTGCGAGTACGTCAGCGATGATATCCCCACGGTTATGGAGGCCGGACACCTGTACACTGTCAACATCACGCTTAGAAACAGGGGTGTCCTGTGGACCGAGGCGTATCAGATCAGGCTGGGCGCTGTGGGCGATTACGACCCGCTCACCGATCAGACGCGGCAGTACATCTCGGGCGAGGTCGGACCGAACGAGACTTACACATTCACCTTCACCCTGGTCGCCCCGAACTTTGGTGGAACTTATGTGACCGACTGGCAAATGTTGCGCGAGGGCATCACGTGGTTCGGCCCCATCGTCAGCAAGACGGTGGAAGTCTCCGGGCCGCCGGACCTCGAGCCGCCGAGCATTCCTGCAAACGTGGCTGCGGAGGCGCTCAGCACGAGTGAGATCGCCCTGACATGGTCGGCTTCTACCGATAACGTGGGCGTTACCGGATACAGAGTTTTCAGAAACGGCTCGCCGATCGACACCACCCTTCCGACCTCTTATCTGGATACCGGTCTGACCGCGAACACCATGTACACCTACACGGTCACCGCGTATGACGGCGTTGGAAACGAGTCGGCAGAGAGCAGCCCGGCGCCCGCCGTCACGCACGTGGTCGTCTTCCAGGAGGGCTTCCCCGACCTGAGCGCCTGGTACGCCGACGTGGTCGCGGACGGCTCGACGCGCGGGCTGATATTGTACGCGTACAGCCACGACTTGTACCCGGGCGCCAATTGTGTCCAGGCCACGCCGGGCTCGACCGACCTGGAGGGCTGCTTTAGCTATCGTCCGCTGAACCAGCCGTTCACCACGGGCGCGTTCAACGCCTGGTTCTTCGATCAGGCGGCTGCGCCATGCCGGCAGGGAGTCCACGTGCGCGGATTCGACGGCGGAGGCGCTCTGGCGTGTGCGGCCTTTCTCGGCACGTACCCGGATCCGCCGGGAAGCGGGGCTAAGTATTCCGGAGCGGTGTTCGATGGCAGCGCCTGGTCGTGGGCGGCCCAGCTCCAGTCGAGGGCCATAGGCTTCCAGGATCTCCGAATACTGGTCGGCATGGACGAGATCTCCTTCTACATCAACGGTGTGAAGAAGGGGAGTCTGCCTCGACCTGCAAACGTCGACACGTTCGGCATGTCCAGGGTCAACCTCGGATATGACTACAACGTCAAATGGGACGGCTGGTACGATGATGCTCAGTTCACCGCTCCCCCGCCGGTCCCGCCGACTATGGGTACCCCGGTCGCTATCGGCACTTCGGTCATCCGGTGGAACTTCACCGATAACTCCAATAACGAATGGAGCTTCAGTCTCCACGATGCCAGCCATATCGTAAAAGACACGGCCCCTCGAGACTCCTCCTACATGGAGGAGGACGCCCTGTCGCCGAACACGCAGTACACGAGGCACGTCCACGGGCTGAACGGGACGGTGGCGGGACCGGCTTCGTCGTCGGCTTCTTGCTACACGCTGTCGGCCCCGCCGACACCCTCGACTGTCACCTGTGACCGGGCGACGTCCACCTGGTATGCCACTCCCGACTTCAACTTCACTGCTGTGGGGGGTTTTGGCTCTGGCACGGTGGAGTACTACAGGTATGCATGGGAGCAGTCGGCGTCGCATGCGTGGAGCGGTTCCGAGCCGCAGTGGAGTGCGGGTATTCTGGCACTTTCGGCTGCGTCGAGCGGGAGTTGGTATCTGCACGTGAAGGGATACAACGGCGATGGTGCTGAGAACGGGACGCTGACGCTTGGGCCTTACCAGTATGCGGGAGCGACGGGCACGATTGCGGAGGCGAAGGCTCTTGCGGACGGCTCGTCGGTGGGTCTGTTAGACAAGGTTGTGACGGGGAACTTCGGCACGTTCTTCTACATTGAGGAGAGCGACGGCAGCTCGGGGATACGAGTTGAGGCCGGTGGGCCCAGTGTTGGGACGCTGGCGACCGTTGCGGGTGTGATACAGACGGTTGACGGAGAGCGGAGGATAACGGATGCCTCCGTTGAGGCCGGGCCTCCCGGGACGGTGCCTGCCGCGCCGCTGCTGAAGAACCTGGATGTCGGGGGAGGATCGCTGAACGCATATACGCCCGGAGTGACGGGTGGCACAGGCACGAACAATATCGGTCTGTTGATCGAGATAGCCGGCAGAGTGACCCACAGCGAGGTGGGTTTCTGCTATGTGGACGACGGCTCGGCTATCCAGGACGGTTCGGGCTACACCGGTGTCAGGGTTGATACCTCGGCGCTCACCTCATCGCCCGCCGAAAACAGCTATGTTATCGTGACGGGAATCAGCTCGACATACATTGTCGGCGTTGACGTCGTGCGGCTCCTCAGGCCGCGGAACGATGCTGATGTCACGAGCTACTGAGCTCCCTGAGCACTGAGCCGGAATCTCAGCCCAAAAAGAGGGCCGGGGACTGCCCCGGCCCTCTTCGTTTCGCCCTTCGGCTCGTCTTCGACAGCCCCGTCGCGCGGCCGCCACCTCGCAGCAGAACGGCCCCAGGTCGAGGTCGTTCGTACAGCCGATGCTGCTTGTCCGCCTATGCCTGCGATCGCTGTCATGATCAAGAGCCGGGAGACGACGTTTGCGGCGGCGATTTACAGCCGGTCCTATTGACAGTGGGATTCCGCTCTGGTAGGATGCCAGCGTAAACACACCAACTATTGGGAGATGGGGACACTCATGGAGCAGATCACGGGCCTATCCGAGGCCGAGCAGGTGGTCGAGGAGACCATCGAAAAGTACACGGCATACGTGAACCCGACACTGGGCAATCTGATGCGGTTTGCGGGGTTCGGCGACGTGGAAGCGACCGCGCTCGGAACCATGGTGATGGACTACTCGGGTAACCAGTACATTGATTGTCTCGGGGGGTACGGGGTATTCAGCCTTGGGCACCGACATCCGGAGGTCGTCGCCGCGGTCCAGGAGCAGCTCGAGTGTATGCCGCTCTCATCTAAGATCTTCTTCAACAAGCCGCTCGCGGACCTGGCTGAACTCCTGGCAAAGGTCGCTCCCGGCCGGCTCCAGTACAGCTTCATCTGCAACAGCGGCGCGGAGGCGGTGGAAGGGGCGCTCAAGGCCGCCCGCATGTACACCGGAAGGACTAAGTTCATCTCAACTATCGGCGGCTTCCACGGAAAAAGTATGGGTTCACTGGCGGCGACCGGCAGAGACGTTTACAAATCGCCCTTCGAGCCGCTCGTCCCCGGGTTCGAGCACGTCCCGTTCGGTGATGCGAAGGCCGTCGAGGAGGCGTTCACCGACGACACGGCCGCTGTGATCGTGGAACCGGTCCAGGGGGAGGGGGGGATTCGCATCCCTCCCGACGATTATCTGCCCCGCGTTCGAGATCTCTGCACGCAGAAGGGTGCGCTCCTGATCGCGGATGAGGTGCAGACATGCCTCGGGCGCACGGGCAAGATGTTCGGGGTCGAGCACTGGGATGTCGAGCCGGATATCATGACACTAGCGAAGGCGCTGGGCGGCGGAGTGATGCCGATCGGCGCGTTCATCGGCACACCCGAGATTTGGGAAGCGCTGTTCGCCGAGAATCCGCTGATGCACACCTCGACGTTTGGCGGGAATCCGCTCGCCTGCAGGGCCGCCCTCGCGGCGATTGACGTTACACTCAACGAGAATCTTCCCGGTCGGGCTGCGAGGCTCGGTGCCTATTTCCTGGGGCGACTGGACAAGGTGAAACAGCGTCATTCGAAGGCGTTGGCCGATGTCCGAGGGCTCGGTCTGATGATCGGCGTCGAGTTTACCCACGAAGACGTCGGCGAGCTGGTAATCGGCGGGATGGCCCGACGCGGGGTCATCGCGGCGTACACGTTGAACAACCCGAAGGTGATCCGGTTCGAGCCGCCGCTGATCATCACGGAACTGGAAATCGACAAGGTCGTCGCTATCTTCGACGAGTCGGTCGCCGAAGCCCTCGGTATGCTCGAAGGGATCGTGTAGGGACTAGGTGTGAAGGCCTGTGTCCAATGGGAATAGGAAAGTATGCCCAAAACCTCAATGCTGCTGTCATGTGCTGTCGTAATATGTCTGGTGGGTGCTCGAGCGCATGCCGCTATCATCCACGACGCTGCCGCACAAGGTGATGCGACCAAGGTCAAGATCCTTATTGAGAAGGATCCCGAACTCGTGGACGGCAGGGACATGGATGGTTGTACCCCGCTTCACTGGGCGGCGGACAAGGGTCACAAGGCCGTTGCGCAAGTTCTCCTGGCGAACAACGCCGATGTAAGCGCACGGAAGAAGGATGGTGTAACCCCCCTGCACGTAGCCGCGGCGTTGGGCCGGAGTGAAATCGTTGAACTTCTTTTGGCCGATGGCGCGGACGTAAATGCCAAGGACGATATCGGCCGGACCCCGCTGTTCTGTGCGCGCGACAGAGGCCAGTCCGCGGTCGCAGAGTTGCTGGCGGACCGTGGAGGCGAGCCTTCACTGAAGTCCAGCCGAGTAGGGAGATCCCCGACGACGGAACGGACATCCGCCGGACTGAAAGCGGTCAGGTACATGAAGGCAACGGTACGCGGGTGTCCGGTCAACATGGTTTTCATCAACCTGGACGATCCCCGCGTATGTGTTCGACCCGGGATAGCCCTCGGCGGGGTAGGGGAGAGCGAGTCCTTCAGTTCGTTTGTTGACCGCTTCGGGCCAACAGCGGCCATAAATGGGTCGTTTTTCTGCAAGTCGAGCTTGCGGCCGATCGGCGACATAGTCATCGGTGGTTACTTGGCCCACTTTGGTGGGATGGGCACCGCACTCTGCATCACAGGAACCAATGAGGTTGATTTCGTGGCGGTGAGTCGGGGGCGGCACATGGATTGGGGCAAGTACAAAACGGTCGTCTCTTGCGGGCCTCGGCTGGTGAGAGAGGGACGTGTAGAGCTGACCCCAAGAGCAGAGGGATTCCGTGATCCTCACGTGCTTGGCACCGCCCTCAGGACTGCAGTGGGTCTTACCAACAGAAACCGGCTTCTCTTGCTGAACACCCGGAAGGCTTGCTCTCTGGCGCGATTAGCACACATTATGAAAGATTTGGGCTGCATTGATGCCATCAACTTCGACGGAGGCGCTTCAGTGGCGATGTATTACCGGGGGAAGATGATCTCGACCCCGGGCCGGGAGCTTGCCAACGTACTGCTTATCTACGATTAGCAGCGTGCCCGGCGGCGCTTGCTGAACTCCTGTCCCGCCGACTCCGGGGTCGACGCGCTGTCCGGCGGCGCTCCGTCTTCGGCAGTGTCCTCAATCCCTCGTGTGCTTGTCCAAGCACCCATTCGAGCTTGTTTCGGAGGGGTGTTTTTGCTATAATCGGACGGCTATGGACGCACACACTCTCAAGATTCTCGAGTTCGGTAGCATCGTCTCCAAGCTCCGGGAGCGAACGGCATGCGCTCTGGGCGATGATATTGCGCGCCACCTCCACCCAAGCGCCGACCTTTCGGCCGTCGTCCAGACCCAACAGGAGACCAGCGAGGCGCGGTCCCTCCTCCTGGAGGACGGCGGCATGCCCCTGGGCGGAATCCACGACGTCCGGGCCGTCGTAAAGAAGTCCACCATGGCGGGCGTACTTTGGCCGTCGGAACTGTTGGAAATCTCGGGTACGCTCGCGTCAGGTCGCCGTCTGCGCAGGTTTATACTCAAGGGGGCCGATGAGTGCCCCAAACTTGCCGAAACCGCTGCGGAGATTGGTGAATTCCCGAAAAGCGAGGAGGCGATTACCGGGTGCATCGGCGAGAACGCTGAAGTGCTGGACCGAGCTAGTCCGGAGCTGACGAGGATCAGAAGCAGGCTAAAGTCGCTGCATAACAGGCTTGTGGACAAGCTCAATTCGATAATCCATTCCGCGGAATTCCGGACCATGATCCAGGATCCGGTTGTCACCCAGCGCGGCGACAGGTACTGCGTCCCGATCAAGTCCGAGCACCGGCCGCATTTCCCCGGGATCGTTCACGACAGCAGCGCGAGCGGGGCAACTGTCTTTATCGAGCCGGCGTCGGTCGTCGAGATGGGCAACGATCTGAAAGAACTGGCGGCGAAGGAGCAGCACGAAGTCGAGAAGATCCTGATCCGGCTCTCTCGCATGGTCGAGGCCGCCGCTCCCGACATCCAGATCACACTCAGTGCACTGGGGCGGCTGGATTTCGCGAGCGCCAAGGCGAAGTTGAGCTGCGACATGCAGGCTGTCGAGCCGACCGTCAACAGCGAGGGCCGTCTGGATATGATTAACGCACGTCACCCGCTTCTTGAGGGCGACGTGGTGCCGATAGATATCGAATTGGGCAAGAACTTCACGGCGCTGCTGATCACAGGTCCGAACACCGGTGGGAAGACGGTCACGCTGAAAACCATCGGTCTGCTGACTCTGATGGCGCAGAGCGGGCTTCACATTCCGGCCGCCCCGGGCAGTGAACTGGCAGTGTTTGACCAGGTTTTCGCCGATATCGGGGACGAGCAGAGCATCCAGCAGTCGCTCAGCACCTTCTCGTCACACATGACGAACATTGTTAATGTGGTGCGGCGACTCGGGAAGAACGCGCTTGTGCTGCTGGACGAGATCGGGGCCGGCACGGATCCCGCGGAGGGAGCGGCTCTGGCGAAGGCGATACTTGATAATCTCGTGCAGAACGGCGCTCGAACGGTCGCGACGACCCATTACGGCGAACTGAAGGAATTTGCCTTCGCGCGTGACGGTGTGGAGAACGCGAGCGTCGAGTTCGACGTGGCGACGCTTCAGCCGACCTACCGGCTGATGATCGGCGTCCCGGGGAGCAGCAACGCCTTCGCCATCGCATCGAGACTGGGCCTCCCGCCGCAGCTCGTCCATTCCGCGCGGGAGATGGTGCAGGGCGGCGAGGCGTCGGAGGAGATCATCCGAAAGATCGAGCAGACCCACCGAGCGGTTGCCGAGAAGGAGCAGCGCGCCGAGCGCACGTCGAGGGATGTCGAAATCCTGAGGGCGCGGTATGAGCAGCGGCTTGAGGAGCTAGAGGCCCTCCGCCGCGGCCTTCGCAACGAGCTCGCCGATGAGATCGAGCGTCGGGTGCGCGAAAAGATCGAGGAGCTCGACCGGGTAATCGAGGATTTGAAGAGCCGCCCTGAGCCGTCGCCGAGGAAGCTTCAGGAGGGGCGCCGACGGTTTAAGGAGCGCGTCAAGCAGATCCGACTGGAGGTGGAGGAGATCGTCCCTACCTACGAAGAGCCCGACGAGGCATTTGTGCTCCGGCCGGGCGACACCGTCAGAGTGACGACCCTCGATGTGGACGGTGAACTGCTCAACGATCCGGGCGAGGGAGACGCGCTTGTACAGCTCGGCTCGATGAAGATAAACGTTCCGTTCAGTGTGCTCAAGCCGGCTCGGCGGCCGAGGTCGAGGCCCCCGGAGCCTACGGGAGCTGCGGAGATAACATCTTCCAGGGCAGGGACAGTCTCGCCCGAGCTGAAACTTATCGCCCAGAGGGTGGAGCAGGCGCTCGAGAAGCTGGATAAGTACCTGGACGATGCGTACCTCGCAGGCGTGCCGTCCGCCCGGATCATCCATGGCAAAGGGACCGGCGCGCTCAGGAAGGCCGTCTGGGAGTTCTTGGAGGGACACCACGCGGTGCGGTCGTTCCGCCTCGGTGAAAAGGAAGAGGGCGGTGCCGGCGCGACGATAGTCGAGTTTAAGGAAAAGTAGCCAGCCGTCAGCGGCCGGCAGCCGGCGGATGTTCGGAGACGGAGTTCGCCATCAAGTTGAGGATTGTGCGAATATGGCATGGCGGACCCTCGACAACTTTGAAAGGCGGGCGCTTTGCCCAAACGCGCCGAATGGGAGGACCTAAACCATTGCGTGCTACACGAATTGCATCAACGTCGAAGTATTCCGAAGAGTTGATTCACGGCCTGGAGGAGAGAGCGAAGCAGATCAGGAAGGATATCATCTTTATGATCGGCGCCGCGAAATCGGGGCACCCCGGGGGGTCGCTCTCCGCCGCGGATATTGTGACCGCACTGTATTTCCAAGTGATGCGGCATGACCCTAAGAATCCTCAGTGGCCGGAGCGTGACCGGTTCGTCCTGAGCAAAGGCCATGCGTGCCCGGTCCTTTACGCCGCCCTTGCCGGGGCTGGATACTACCCAAAAGAAGAGATCATCACCTTCAGGAATATCAACACCCGTTTGCAGGGCCACCCGGATATGAAGAAGCTGCCCGGCGTTGAGTTCACAACCGGTTCCCTCGGCCAGGGATTGTCGGGCGCGAACGGCATGGCTATCGCCGGTAAGCTTGACGGCAGGGACTATCGAGTCTTCTGCATGATCGGCGACGGCGAGTCTCAGGAGGGCCAGATATGGGAGGCGGCGATGGCGGCTGTCCACTACAAACTCGATAACCTGACCGCGATCACCGACTTCAACGGCCTTCAGATTGACGGTTCGAACTGCGAGGTTATGAACATCCAGCCGCTGTCGGATAAATGGCGGGCGTTCGGCTGGCATGTAATTGAGATAGATGGACATGATTTTGCGCAGATTCTGGAGGCCCTCTCGCCCGAGCGGAGGGTTGAGGGAAAGCCAACCATGATCATCGCGCGCACCGTCAAGGGCAAGGGCGTGAGTTTCATGGAGGGCGTCTGCGACTGGCATGGGAAAGCTCCGAACGAGGACCAGGTCAAGCAGGCCTTCAGAGATCTTGGCGACTGAACCGCGAGGTTTCTTGTGGGAGGCAGTGCTGCGTCGCCACAGCTCTCGTGCTACGTAGCGAGCTACTTCGCAGAGTAGCAACGGAGCGTCGGCGACTCCAGACGGCGACCGCGAAGTAGGAATCCTGATGCGCGAGGCAGAGTCTGCGCAGGCATAAAGCCTGCGGCTACCAACCCGGCTGCCGGAAAGGACTGCATTCCGGCAGCATCACGGAACTGTGAAACTCGTTGTGGGAGGCGTCTCCAGACGGCGACACTCGTGCTACGTAGGTCGGTGAGGCTGAGGGGTAAGGGACAGATGGGCAAACCTAAAGACGTAGAATGCCTAGTGGCTGCGAGCAAATCGGCGATGGAGAGCGCCTACGCCCCGTACAGCGGATTCAACGTTGGCGCAGCCGTGCTTGGTGCGAGTGGGCGTATCTACACCGGCTGCAACGTGGAGAACGCGTCCTACGGCCTGTCGGTCTGCGCGGAACGGACGGCCGTTTTCAAGGCGGTGTGTGAGGGGGAACGGGCGATCCGAGCAGTGGCGATTTCCAACTGTTCGGGGAAGGCGTCGCCTCCGTGCGGAGCCTGCCGGCAGGTGATCGCAGAGTTCGCGGCTCCCGCCGAGACCGTTTTCATTCACCTGGCGTCGGAGGATGGCGTGGAAACTCATACGCTTGACGAATTATTGCCGCACGCATTCAAACTGTGAGGCAAGGAGATACTGATGACTGAAAAAATGGCAACCAGAGACGCTTATGGGAAAGTCCTGGTGGAGCTTGGCCGCGAGAACCCTGACGTTGTGGTGCTGGATGCCGATCTTTCGAAGTCGACGAGGACAAACCTCTTCGCGGAGGAGTTCCCCAACCGCCATTTCAATTTGGGTGTCGCTGAAGCGAATATGATGGGCACAGCGGCCGGGCTGGCGACGTGCGGCAAGATTCCGTTCGCGAGCACATTCGCCGTGTTTGCAAGCGGCCGCGCGTGGGATCAAGTTAGGGTCTCAATCTGCTACCCGGAGCTCAACGTGAAGATCGTCCCCACGCACGCGGGGATCACTGTCGGCGAGGACGGCGCGTCCCACCAGGCGAATGAGGACATCGCGCTGATGCGCGCACTCCCGGGGATGACGGTGATCGTGCCGGCGGATGGTATCGAAACGAAGAAAGCGGTTCGGGCCGCGGCTGAATTCAAGGGCCCGGTCTACGTCCGGCTGGGCAGGGTCGCTGTGCCGATGGTTTTCGACGAAAGCTACGAGTTTATGATTGGCAAGGCGGCCATCGTCCGGCCGGGAGAGGATGTGTCCATCTTCGCCTGCGGAATCATGACTGCGCAGTCCCTGGAAGCGGCTGACGCCCTTGCATCGGAGGGGATCTCGGCAGAGGTCGTCAACGTAAGCACGATCAAACCTCTCGATGTAGAAACGATTTTCGGCTCTGTGCGGAAGACCGGGTGTGCAGTGAGCGCGGAAGAGCACAGCATTATCGGCGGCCTCGGTGGGGCGATTTCCGAGGCGCTGATAGACGCACATCCGGTTCCGATGGAGCGCGTGGGCCTGCCGGATACTTTCGGTGAATCAGGCGAACCGGACGAACTGCTGAAGAAATATGGCATGACCGCAGAAGACATCGCCGGCGCGGCAGAGCTGGCAATCCGGCACAAGCAGGAGCGGAGATAGATGGCTCCCAAGAAGGCTGTGCAGTTCGGCGCGGGAAACATCGGCCGGGGTTTTACCGCGCAGTTGTTCACGGAGTCGGGTTACGAAGTGGTGTTCGTTGACGTCGTTGACGAGATTGTCAGGCTTATCAACGAGCGGCGGAGTTACCCCATCGAGATTGCGTGTGAGAACCCGCAGGTCGTGACCATAACTAACATTCGGGCCGTCCACGGGAACGACCCGGACGCGGTGGCGGCGGAGATCAAGGATGCCGCGCTGGTCTGCACTGCAGTAGGTGTGAACGCCCTTAAGCATGTGGCTCCGATCATCGCCCGCGGAATAAAACTTCGTGCAGACGCCGCGATCGCATATCCGCTGAATGTCGTGATTTGCGAAAACTTGCTCCATGCATCCGACATCCTGAGGGGCTATATTCTGGAGTCGCTCCCCCTGGCGTATGCCGACTACGTCCATCGGAATGTCGGCTTCGTCGAGTCGGTCGTGAGCCGGATGGTTCCCGTCATGACGGAGGAGCGGCGGCGGCAGGATCCGCTGCTCGTTGTCGTGGAGGCGTACAAGCGGCTGCCGGTTGACCGGAAGGGTTTTGTGGGAGAAATCCCGCAGATAGTGGGGTTCGAGCCGTACGACAACTTCGATGCATACGTCGAGCGCAAGCTGTTCGCGCACAACCTGGGGCATGCAGTAGCTGCGTACCTGGGGTGGCTCAAGGGATACGAGTACATCTGGCAGGGGGTGGGCGATCCGTCAGTGCGCGGAATCGTCGAGGGGGCGCTCGCCGAGACGGGGAAGGCGTTGACCCTGCGGTATGGCTTCAGTCCAGAGGAGCATCAAGAGCACATTGACGATCTGCTCGATCGGTTTGCCAACGCGGCTCTTGGAGACACGGTCGCCCGAGTCGGTCGGGATCCGGTCAGGAAGCTCGGCCCCGACGACCGGCTGATCGGCAGCGCGAAACTGGCGATGTCTTACGACATCAACCCAAGGAGCGTGTGCATTGGGACGGCGGCTGCTCTGTTGTACGCGAATCCTGGGGATACAGCCGCGACGCGTTTGCAGGCACGTATCCAGAAGGAGGGACTGAGCCGGGTGCTTGAAACGGTTTGTGAGGTCGAACCCGGCTCCACTTTGGCGAACATGATCCGCGAGCAGTACGAGGTCTTCAAATCCGGGCGGCGGCCGGAGCACACCGCTGATCCCTGATGCGACCACATTTCAGGGCAATTCGGCTGGATGAGTTCGACAGGTGCCTGGACCTGTGGGATCAGGTATTTCGCGACGTACCGCGCAAGTACTTCGAGGCCTACTTTTACGGCGATCCGCGGTTCCGACGCGCCTATACGCGTGTCTGCGCACTGGACGGGCGATTGGTGAGCGCGGTACAGGTCTGCGAGCGCAGAGTCCGCATCGGCAGCGCCGAACTCGTCATGGGCGGGATCGGGAACGTCGCCACAGATTCTGACTTTCGCGGCAGGGGATACAACACGCGGCTACTGAAAGACTCCATCCGAATCATGCGGCGCTATGGCATGGATTTCTCGGTGCTGTTCACCGGCATTCATCCCTTTTACGAACGGCTCGGCTGGCGCCCGGTGGCGGTGAAGTCGTTCACGGGCAAAATCAAGCCTCGCCTCCGGGAACGGGAGACTGACAAGTACTCCATTCGGGCTTGCGATTTCTCCACGGACCTGGACGGCATCAAGGAGGCATACGAAGCCTTCAACCGGCTCAGGCCTCTCACTGTGTGCCGCACGCCGGAGTATTGGACGGGCTACGCCTTGCCCAGGTTCGGCGAACCTGCTGACACGCTGGTAGCGGAGAGTGCGGGATCGGTAACCGGGTACGTGGTCTCGCCGTGCCATAGGGACAACTGCTCGGTGCGCGAGATAGGATGTATCCCGGGCCACGAGGGGTGCATCGGGCCACTCATCACCCGGTCTGCGGCTCGAGCAAGAGAGCGAGGTGTGACCGCAATGTGGTTCCATGTGCCGGAAGAGCCGGAGATACTTGCCGCCGCTCGGCGCGTGACAAACGACCTGGCACCCAGGGAGTCGCTGGGGATGATGTGCCGAGTGATAGATATGGAGTCGCTCGGCAGGAGACTTCTCCCGGAGCTGAACCGTCGGGCGGCGAGGCGCAAGCTGCCGCCGGGTTCATTCAGCCTCGATACGGAGATGGGAAGCTTGGCGCTGACGATTAGAAACGGGCAGGTCACAATCGGCATGGGAGACGGTGTCCATGTCGCCGTTTCTCAGCCGGAATTCTTCTGCCTGTTGTTCGGCCTGAAATCGGCAGACGAATTGGGTTTGCCAATACCTGGCGACGTCAGGCAGATGCTGCTGGCCCTGTTCCCAGTGGCGCATCCGGTCTTCTATCTCCAAGACCATTTTTGAGGAGACAACGATGTCCTACATGCTGGATGAGATCCACGAGCAGCCGAGGCTCGTGCAAAAGGTGGTAGATGCGGAAATCGAGACTGCCCGGGCCCTTAGCAGGGCTGTGAAAGAACGGGAGATCGACCTGGTGATCATTACCGCCAGGGGAACGTCCGACAACGCCGCCATCCTCGCAAAATACCTCTTTGAGCTACACAACGGCATTCCGGTTGCCCTGGCCGCTCCGTCGGTGTTTACGCTGTACGGCGCAAAGTTCGACCTTTCGCACGCACTGATGCTGGGCATATCCCAGTCGGGCGAGTCCACCGACGTGGTGGCGGTGCTCAGGCAGGCGCGGGAAATGGGCGCGCTTACCGCCGGAATTACGAACGTCCAGGATTCAGGTCTCGCGCGGGTCTCAGACTTTACGCTGCTCTGCCATGCTGGAGAGGAGAAGAGCATTGCGGCGACAAAGACCTACACTGCGACTCTCGCCACCATCTACCTCGTCTCGGGGATGCTCTCCGGCAAGGATAAACTCATCGTGGGTCTGGAGTCGGCGGGCAGGGTGATGTCAAGGGTATTCGAAGTCGAGGGAAGGATTGCCGAAGTCGTCGAGCGGTACCGCTATATGGAGGAGTGCATGGTGGTTGCGAGGGGGATCAATCTGGCGACGTGCAGGGAGGCGGCGCTGAAACTGGAGGAGACTTGTTACGTCTCAGCAGAGCCCTTCTCTTCAGCCGACCTGATGCATGGTCCGATCGCCGTCGTGGACTCCGGTTTTGCGGTGTTCCTGTATGCCCCGCCGGGTAAGGGCTTCGGGCCGATGCTCGGATTGTCCGGCAAGCTCGCGGGCTGGGACGTTGAGACAGTGGTTATCTCCACTGAGGATGAAATCCTGTCCCGAGCAACAATCCCGATCGAGCTGCCGCTCAGCATTGATGAGATGTACAGCCCGCTCGTTTATGTGATCGCAGGTCAGTTGTTTGCCCAGTACCTCTCGGTGACGAAAGGCCATGACCCGGATCGGCCCCGCGGGCTGAGCAAGGTTACTCTGACGCTGTAGCGGCAGTCGTTCATGCTGATGCTAGACTTATGCTTTTTGGGAGAACGGCGGCACGGTGTCTACTTCGACCGCGACAAAGTAGACGTTTATCGGGAAGCCTTCTGTTTGTTTCCTGGGCTGCTGAGTTTATGGAATCGATCTCAAAGAAAGCTGGTGGCGAAGATCAACTGGATCGGGCATCAATCAATATCCCGCCGAACATCGCTGAAGGAAACGGAAAGTTCTTCATCGGGGACCGGTGCCGATACCTGGATATTGCGTACGGATAGGTGGTGGAACAGGCCGCTTGCCCGGGCGTTCTTGTGGCAGAGAAGTTGGCTGAACCGGAAGATGTTGAGCCGCAGAAGCAGAGGTTGAGCGATGTGGTTTCTATGTCAATAGGCTTGATGAAGGGTCTTTGGAGTGATCTAAGAGAGAAAGGCGGGGAGTATTCGGTTGACTATGAGCAGAAGTAGAGGTAAGAGGCAGAAGGCGGATCCAGTCGAGGCTGCAGCGGCGGGTCATTGCTCGGTGGCGAGCAAACAGATGGTGAACAAGGACCGATTAGTAGAGACGTTTCTGCGTCTGGCAGCTGTCAACAGCCCTGCGAGACACGAAAAGGGCGTCGCTGACATGCTGGAAGCCGACCTGAGATCCCTGGGGTTTGAGACCGTCCGGGATAAGGCCGGCGAGAAGGTCGATGGCGACACCGGCAACGTCGTAGCCAGCAAGAAGGGATCGGTGCCGAGCGCGACCCCCATCGTCTTCAGCGCGCACATGGATACTGTTTCGCCGACGGAAGGCTGGGGCTACAAGATCGAGGGTGACACGATCACCTCCACCGGCTCCACAATCCTCGCCGCGGATGACAAGGCCGGCATTGCCGCAATCATGGAAGGCATGCGCGTCGTCGAGGAGCAGGGCATTCCGCATGGGGACATCCAGATCGTCTTCAGTATCGGGGAGGAAGTCGGGCTGTTCGGCGCCAAGTACCTGGACTATAACCTAATCAGGGCCAGGTGTGCATTCATATACGACATGGGGAAGCCGGTCGGGTGCGTCGTGGTGGCTGCCCCCTCGCATGACAACATTCTTGCGAAGATCCATGGACGGGCCTCGCACGCCGGGGCGCGACCGGAGGACGGCGTGAATGCCATCGCCGCGGCAAGCAAAGCCATTGCTCGTATGAAGCTCGGCCGGATTGACAGCGAGACCACCGCCAACATTGGGATCATCGGCGGCGGAACCGCCCGTAACATCGTTCCCGACCGCTGCGAGGTCAAGGGAGAGGCAAGAAGCCGCGATGAGAAGAAGCTGGACGCCCAAGTGCAGCACATGTTGGAGGCGTTCCACGATGCGGCGGCAGAGATGGGCGCGGGTGTAGAGATCGAGGTCCAGCGCTCGTACCAGGCGTACCGGCTTTGCGAGGAAGACGAAGTCATCCGAGTAGCAGTCGCGGCCGCCCGGAGGGTCGGCATCGAACCGGAGATGCACGAAACCGGCGGCGGAAGCGACGCCAGCATATTCAATGCCAAGGGCCTTCCGGCTACCGTGATCGGAGTGGGCTACGACAAGGCCCACTCGACAGACGAGTATATCACCATCTCGGAGTTTGTAAAGTCGGCCGAGATCGCAGTTGCCCTGGTGCAGGTGGCGGCAGGTTGCTGATGCCAGTTCCAGGTTTCAGGTTGCCGGCTACAAGTTAGGGGCTGCGGTGACTTAGGTAACTTGGAACTTGAAACCTGAAACTTGAAACCGAGGTTTGTCTCGCTCACATGCTGAACCGAAAAAACGGGAGAATCCTTAGAATAGTCTCTGAGCGCCCGGGTGCCCAGGAGGTTATCGTTGATGTTGAGGGCTCAGAGGCACGCGCTGTCAACTATCCTGCGCTGGTCGGCACGGTCGAGGTGGGCGACGAGGTGGTGCTCAACACTACCGCCGTCGAGCTGGCGCTCGGCACCGGCGGCGACCACTTCGTCATTTGCGACCTCAGCAGGCCTCCCGGCGTTGCCGAGCGTTCGCCCGGCCATATCATGAAGCTCCGGTACACGCCTCTGCAAGCCGCTGTGCTCTCCGTCGAAGAGGATGAGAGCCCCCACCGGGAACAGATTCAGGAGTTCGAGTCGCTTGACCGGATGCCCGTGATTTGCGCCGAACTCCACAGTCAGATCGCGCCGGCCGCAGCGGCCCTCAAAGCGCTCACGAACTACCGGGCGAAGGTAGCCTACGTGATGACCGACGGCGCGGCACTCCCTATCGGGTTCAGCCGCCTGGTGGCCGAGCTCAAAGAGAAAGGTGTGATTGATACCACCGTCACCTGCGGGCAGGCGTTCGGTGGGGACATCGAGGCGATCAATCTGTACACCGCATTGATCGCGGCGAAGCAGGTAGCGGAAGCCGATGCCGCCATCGTCTGCCAAGGGCCGGGCAACGCCGGAACCGACTCCAAGTATGGCTTCTCAGGCATCGAGCAGGGGGAGGCGATCAATGCGTGTAATATTCTCGGCGGCACACCGATTGCAATCGTCCGGATGAGCTTTGCGGATCGGCGGGAGCGGCACCATGGGGTAAGCCACCATACACTGACTGTTCTCAACGAGATTGCGCTGGCTCCCGCATTGATAGCACTGCCGGACCTGCCTGAGGAAAAGGCGCGTACGGTGGCCCGGGGGCTCGCGCCGGCGTTGTCGAAGGTCGGACATCAGGTTCGTACGCTGGATGGCGGGCCGGGCCTGGCGGAACTGGCGCGAAAGGACGTTCGGGTCACGACGATGGGCCGGTCGATCGAGGAGGATAGGGAATTCTTCCTGGCTGCGTCCGCCGCAGGAGTGCTGGCGGCAGAACTACTCGGCAAGGCGGGTTAAGCGGATGCTCCTCGAGCACAGGTTTCGTGAGCCTGATCTGAATCTGACACTTGAGCTGTTCCTCCGAATGCTCAGGGATTTCTTCGGAGAGCAATTGGTCTCAGTGGTTCTCTACGGTTCGATTGCATTTGATGATCTGGCACCGGGGTACGGGGACCTAGATTTCCTGGCGGTTGTCAGAGACGATCTTTCGGACGAGGTGCAGGAGCGCCTCGTCGAGCTTCGCAAGCCCCTGCGCAGCGGGGACTTTGGCGTACCGGCGAAGATGATCGAGGGAGCATTCCTCCCGCGAAGGATGCTGGACCCTGCTGTAAGAGGAAAGGCCTTCTGGTGGGGAACGAGCGGCGAGCGACGCTGGGAAACGAATGTCCTTGGTCCCTTTGTGCTCCATGTCATCCGCGAGCGGGGAGTGGTCATTTGGGGGCAGGACATCCGCGGCGAGATTCCGCCAGCCAGCCATGAGGATCTCGTCAGGGAGGTGCAAACAGCCTTCCTGGGCGACAGGGCGCGCGGAGTGGGCGGAACGCTCCATTCCGTAGACTGGCTGTTGACGACCGCAAGGATGCTTCTCTGGTCGAGGGAGGGTCGGCTGAGTTCGAAGAGCGAAGCCGCCGACTGGGGTTATCTGAACGCGAGGGGTGCCTGGCGAGAACTCCTTCCAAAAGCCAAGGAGATACGACTGAACCCATCAATGGCGGATTCGCCCGAGGTGAAATGTTGGCTGGACGGACTCACAGAACCCATCCAGGAAGCCTTCGATGAGTTGGAGCAGGAACTTGCGCAGCGGACGCCGCGACACGCGGGTGCCAATCCCGAAAAGTGAGAAGTGGAACGTGGACCTGGCTGAAAAGACTCTTGAATCCAAGCGCATATTCGAAGGACGTCTGGTCAACCTTCGGGTCGATACCGTGGAGCTTCCGGACGGGAGCTCCTCGACTCGGGAAGTCGTCGAGCACAGGGGGGCCGTTGCCATCGTTCCTATGCTGGATCACGAGAGGATCGTGCTGGTGAGGCAGTTCCGTCAGCCTGTGGGTGCGACGCTCCTCGAGATTCCAGCGGGCACACTGGACAAAGACGAGGATCCCGCCGATTGCGCGCGGCGTGAGCTCGTCGAGGAGATCGGCTACTTTCCCGACAAGCTCACGGAGATGTTCTACTCCTATCTGGCACCGGGGTATTCTACTGAGAAACTCCATACGTTCTTGGCGGAGGATTTGAGGAAAACGAAGGAGAACAGGGATTCCGACGAGTTCCTGGAGCTGGTGACAATCGATCTCCGGGATGCGGTAGAGATGATACGCAGCAGCCAAATCGTGGATGCGAAAAGCATCTGCGGGATCCTGCTTGCGTCCCGGTTGTTCAGGGAGTGTTCGTAGTGAAGTCCGGCAGTAAACTGGAGCGCCTGCTTCGGGCGGGCGAGTTCGTGGTATGCGGCGAATTGGGTCCCCCGCAGCATGCAGACCCGGACGCTGTTCGCAAGAAATGCAAGAACTTCGCCGGTTTTGCGGACGCGGTTAACATCACGGACAACCAGTCCGGTATCGTTCGCCTGTCCAGCATCGCCGGCGCTGCGATAATGATGCAGGAAGGACTGGAGCCGGTCATCCAGGTCACCTGCCGCGACCGGAATCGACT
>Ga0114930_10001201_pt1 | contig 25295 bp, 33 predicted proteins | sample AnhtaG_FD_87300 | JGI IMG/M metagenome (GOLD analysis project Ga0114930, IMG submission 87300) | Deep subsurface microbial communities from Anholt, Denmark to uncover new lineages of life (NeLLi) - Anholt_01485 metaG | ecosystem: Environmental > Aquatic > Marine > Oceanic > Sediment | place... | reverse complement strand
GCCTCAACTCGGTCAGCTAACCAGCGATCTCCTCCCACGGCAGGAAGGAGCATCTGAACCCGTTCCCCATCATCTCCAAGATATGTCCCCGGAGAAAGCCAAGACCTAGCAGCTGAGCGCGCGCGGGTCAAGAACCCACTCCCTCTGCTTCCGTCCACTCGGGCGCAACGCGCACGGCAACAACCTCTCCGCGCGCACACTCCTCGCCTCCGGAGAGGGCCAGGCAAGTCACGACCATCTTTCTCTCCCCCATCTCCTTGACCTGGGCCCTCAACTCGACCGGCTGGTCGATAGGCGTCGGTCGCAGGTATGTGACCTGCAAGGATGCAGTGGCACACCAGATCTGAGGCTCCGTGCCAACCTCCCGCCCTTCTGCTTGATAGGCCGCCGCCATCGCGGTACACGCCGAGTGGCAGTCGATGATGGTCGCCATGATCCCTCCATTGACAACGTCCAGTGGGCCGGCAGCGTGGTAGCTCTGTGGCTCCCAGATGGCCACCGCCTCTTCACCCAGCCAATAGCTCTTCAGCTGCAAGCCATCGTCGTTGAGGCGTCCACATCCCCAGCAGTGGTTGTCCCTCAGAAACTGGTCCTGAATTGCTCTTCGATTCACGATCGCCTCTTGCATCTGAAAAACCGGTTCCTGCCCTTGAACTGCGGTTCACGGAACTCAACCAGGTGGCACTGTGCCGCGGCCCTTCCTCATATGCGATCACCGACACACCGCGCCGTCTACAACTCTTCGCACCGTGCGGGCTCTGCCTCCTCCTCGGTCCGGAACTGGCTGATGTACAGGTCATAGTACAGCCCCTGCTTCGCCAGCAACTCCTGGTGCGTTCCCCTCTCCGCAACCCGACCATCCTGGATGAAGATCACCTGGTCGGCGTCCCTAATGGTGCTCAATCGGTGGGCGATGACAAAGCTGGTTCGGCCTTGCAGCAACCCACCCAGAGCTTTCTGGATGAGCAGCTCTGTGCGTGTGTCAACGCTCGAGGTCGCCTCATCCAGTATGAGGATGCGGGGCTCGGCGAGAATGGCTCGCGCGATGGAGATCAATTGTCGCTGGCCCTGGCTGAGATTGCTGGCCTGCTCCGTCAGTTCCGTCTGATATCCTTGCGGCAAGCGGGTTACGAAATCGTGGGCGTTGGCCAGCTTGGCCGCTTCGACCACCTCCTCGTCGCTGGCGTCCAGCCGACCGTAACGGATGTTCTCCATCAACGTGTCCGAGAACAGGAACGTGTCCTGGAGAACAACGCCCATCTGGCTGCGCAGGCTGGCGCGGGAGACGTGGCGCACATCATGTCCGTCCACCGTCACTCGGCCCCCGCACACGTCGTAGAAGCGTCCTATGAGGTTGATGACCGTGGTCTTGCCCGTCCCAGTGAGCCCAACCAGAGCCACCGTCTGGCCCGGTTCAGCCACCAGATTCACCTCCTGAAGAACCGGTTCGCCAGGCTTATACTCGAAGCACACGTCCTCGAGAGCGATCCTCCCCACAATGGTAGGTAACTCAACAGCGTCGGCCGCATCCGCGATGGCCGGAGGCGTGTCCAGCAATTCGAAAATCCGCTCCGAGCCGGCGATGGCCGCCTGCAAGTTGGCCCAGATCATGGCTATCGCCCGGACCGGTTCGAAGAACCGCCGCACGTACTGCACGAAGGCCACGATCACCCCGATCGTGGCCAGATCGTTCAGCACCAGATAGCCACCGAAGCCCACAACGACGGCGATGCCGATGGTGCCGAGAACGTCCAGAGTCGGAGAAAAGGCGGCCGTGATCGACTCCGCGCTGACGTTGGCGTCCCGGTTCGCGGCGCTGACCTGGCGAAACGCCTCAACGTTGGCGTCCTCCCGGCTGAAGGCCTGAGCCACCTTGACAGCGGCGATGTTCTCCTCCAGTTCCGCGCTCACGCCCCCGATCGTCTGGCGTGTCACCCGAAAGGCCCGGCGCGCCCGGCTCGAGAAGAAGACTGTGCTGAGAACCATGACCGGCAGGACGCTGAAGCTGACCAGCGCCAGCCTCCAGTTCAGCACGAACATTGCTATCAGGATGCCGATCAAGGTCAAGGCACTGCTGACCAGCCGTACGAGGCCCATGGTGAGTACGCGGTTGATGACATCGGTATCATTGGTCAAGCGGGACATAAGATCCCCAGCCTCATGCTGGTCGAAGAAGCTCAACGACAGGGCTTGTATCTTGGCAAAGATCTGTTCCCGCAAGTCATACAGAACGTTCTGGCCAACAGTCACCATGATGTAGAAGGCGCCCAGGTTGGCCCCCCAGCCACCGGCGTAGGCGACTAGCAACAAGACCATGATCTTGTTCAGCCCGCCCCAAGCGGCACCAGCCTCCATCTCACCGCTGATGAATTGCCACAGGATGTCTACCGCCGCCCCAATGAGGCCTGGTGCAGCGACGGTGAGGACGGTGTTAACGAGCACAAACAGGCTTGCCAGTGCCAGGTGGCCGGCGTAAGGCCGCAGATATGCGAGGAGCCGGACCAGTGTTCGGCGGAAATCGCTCGTCTGTTCAACCTCCCGCCTCAAAGGATGTCCCGGACCGCCATGGAACATCAGCTCCCCTCCCTGCTCAATTCGGCCCTCGTGACCACCTTTGCGTCGGGTCTCAACTCACGATCGTCCTGTAGTTGCGAGGAGTAGATCTCAGTGTAGATGGGACTGCTCTCCAGCAGTTCTTCGTGGGTGCCTTGGGCTACGATCTGTCCCCCGTCCAGGACCACAACTTTGTCGGCGTCTTGGACGGTGCTGATCCGCTGAGCGATGATGAAGCTGGTCCGACCAACACGCAGGCGCTCCAAGGCCTTCTGGATGCGATACTCCGTCTCGACATCAACGCTGCTGGTGCTGTCATCCAGGATGAGTATGCGCGGATCAATCAGAAGCGCGCGAGCTATCGCGATCCTCTGCTTTTGCCCCCCTGAGAGCATGACGCCGCGTTCACCCACGGCCGTATCATAGCCATCTGGGAAGCTGGCGATGAACTCGTGTGCCTCGGCCGTCTTCGCTGCGGCGATGATTTCGTCCTCAGTGGCGTCAGGGCGGCCGTAGCCGATGTTCTCCCGGATCGTGCCACCAAAGAGGATGGTCTCTTGAAGCACAATGCCGATCTGCCGGCGCAACGAGTCGAGGCTCACATCGCGCACATCATAGCCATCCAGCATCACCTTTCCCTCACTCACGTCGTAGAAGCGGGGGATCAGATTGATGATGGTGCTCTTGCCCGAGCCCGTCGCCCCGAACAGCGCCACGGTCTCCCCTGGCTCGGCGACGAAGCTGACCCCCTTCAACACCGCATCTTGGTCGCGGAAGTAGCGGAAGGTCACATTCTCGAACACGACTCGGCCGTCAATCGACGGCAGTTCTTGCGCGCCAGGCTTGTCCCTGACTTCTACCTCAGCGTCCAGGATCTCAAAGATGCGGTCAGCGCCAGCTCCGGCCTGAGAAACAGACATGATGATCATGCCCAGCATGACCATCGGGAACATGGTCATCATCAGATAGCCCTGAAAGGCCACGAGTTCGCCGATGGTCAATCGACCGGCGATCACTTGATAGCCACCTCCCCAGACCACGGTCAATGTGCCCAGGTTGGCCAGAGTGAAGATCAGGGGCATGACGAAGGAGAACATCCTGCCAACGCGGAGATTGGCATCGCGCAATTCCAGGTTACTATCCCCAAACCGCTCCATCTCCCAAGGCTCCCGGGCAAAGGCCTTCACGACCCGCACTCCGGCCAGGCTCTCCTGTAAGATGGTATTCAGATGGCCCAGCTTCTGTTGCACCAGGGTGAACAGCGGTCGCCCCTTGGCCGCAAAAAACGCAAATACCGCGAGCACGAGAACCATCACCGGCAAGGTGATGAGCGTTAGCTGCCAGTTAATCGTCAGCAGTAGAACCAGACTCCCGATCATCATCAGCAAGGCACTGAACAGTTGCACCAGTCCCGTGCTGATGAACGTGCGGACCAGTTCCACATCGCTGGTGGCACGGGTCAGGAGCTGTCCCGTCTGTGCACGGTCGTGATAGCTGAAGGAGAGATTCTGGATGTGTGCGTACAGCGCATTGCGCAGATCATAGGCCACCCCCTGGGATGCCTTGGCCGCCAGGTATCCGCGCAGGTAGGAGAACAGTGCAACGAGCAATGCTGCCACCACGATGCCCCCCGCGCCCCAGGCGATGATCGGCATCGCTGACGGAGCGATGCCCAGGTCAATGACCATCTGCGTCAGCCGAGGGATCACCAGACTGCCTGACGTGCTCAGCATCAAGCTGGCGAATGCCGCGACTGTTTCCCATTTGTAGCGCGAGAGGAACCCTAGTGAGCGGAGGAGCGGTCTCCTCATGCCGCCGCCCTTGGGTGGATGTTTCCCTCTTCCCTGTCTCTCATTCTCCACTTGTCTCAACAGCCTCACTCCACGATCCGCCTTGGTCAGAATCAGACCAACTCAGCCATGCCTGCGCGCCTGTGCTTGACCCAGTCGCGGTTGCCACTCAGCCTATTCCGAGCTTTGCGCCCTGTCGGCGGGGCGGCTAAAACATCCGCGCAGTACCTCCAGCCCCGTCAACAACTGGTCGCATTCCGCAGGTGACAGAGAAGCGAGCAGTCGCCCCACCCGTCCTTCAACCGAGCGCTTCACCTCCCCGAGTACCGCCCGACCGGCAGGTGTCAATTCCACCAGCACCATCCGACGGTCGTGAGGATCCCGCACGCGCGTGACCCATCCTCGCTCGACCAAAGCACTGATGGAATTGGACATGGTCGGCAGGCTGACTGCTTGTGTCTCGGCCAGTTCGCTCAGATTGTGCGGACCCTCCGCCAGCATGACCATCAAGGGACAATGCACCGGTGCCAGGAGATAGCCTGTGCTCCGCATCTCCAGCGCGAGGGTTCGCATGACCAGCGGAATGACCTCGACCACCTGCCGGGCAGCAATCCGCGTCTTTCTCGCCATCGCGGTTAGCCTCCCTAATAGTTGGCTGCACTAAGTATACTCATTCTCGCCAGTCTTGTCAAATGGGAGGTTTTGTCAGGAATCCTTCGCTCTCTTGGCCGTTGCCGAGAGCCTGAACTCGCACAGACTCCCCAAACACTACCCGCCGTCCAGTGGGAGCTCGATCATGAACGCTGTTCCCTGGCCCGGCTGGCTATCCACTTCGATTCGCCCCCCGTGGGCGAGTACCAACTGCCGGACGATCGCTAATCCCAGACCACTGCCCACCCCTGAGGCGTGAGTGCGGGACCTGTCGCCCTTCCAGAAGCGGTCGAAAACGGCTGGCAAGTCTTCGGTGGGAATACCCTCACCGGTGTCACTCACGATGATGCGGACCCCTCCATCCATGGGCGCTGCATGGAGCGTGATGGTTCCGCCCGCGGGAGTGTAGCGCAAAGCGTTTCCCACGAGGTTACCGAGCACCTGATCCAACCGCCCTACGTCGGCGGTGATGGTCATCGCGTCAAGGTCCCCGTCTGTTTCGACGCGCAGGTCTATTCCGGCGGCTTCGGCTTGCCCGCTGAAGCTGGTCTGCACATCGGCCAGTAGCTCGGCCACATCCACCGGTTCCCGGATGAGTGGCAGTTCCCCAGCCTCCGCCAGGGACAATGTCCGCAGATCGTCCACCAGACGAGCCAGCAGCCGGGTCTCGTCCAGCGTGGCGCCGATGTGCTCCTGCGTCGGCTCGTACACGTCGTCGAGGATGCCCTCGAGGTTCCCCTGGATGATCTGTAGCGGTGTCCGAAGCTCGTGGGCCACATCGGCAGTCAAGTTGCGACGCTGCTGATCAGCGCGCTCCAATTCCTCGGCCATGCGATTGAAAGACTCGGACAACCGATCGAACTCGCCATGGCCTCTTACGGGTACGCGCACACTCAAGTCTCCCTCAGCTACAGCGTCGGCACCGGCCATAACCTCACTCAGCGGTCTGGCGATGCCCGAGAAGGCGCGTGCAGCCAGTGTCCCCGCTAGCAGTGGAAGTGCGAGCGCCAGGCCACAGCCACTGACCCACACCAGCACCGCCGGCTGAGTATCGCCTCCGAACCATCGTGTGAGCACAAATGCCAGTGCCGCCATCCCACCCAGCCCCAGGAGCACCATGAGGCCAAAGATCCCGGCGAAGCGGGCAAGAAGCAGCCTCCGCTTGCTCCGCGACAACTGCCGCCACTCGACGAAGCCATGGTCACCGAACTGCCTGCGTGCCCACCGTGGATGTGGTCCGTGTTTGCGGTGTCTCCAGTACTTCCTACCCTTCAACATCACACTTCGTCGGTGAACTTGTAGCCTATGCCGTACACAGTGAGCACGTAGCGGGGCTCGACGGGGTCTGGTTCCAGCTTGCGACGCAGGTTTTTAATGTGGGCGTCTACGCTCCGGTCAAAGCCGTCCCAGGCGACGCCGTGAAGCCGGTCCAGCAGTTGGGCCCGTGTGAAGGTCTGACCTGGGTGCTGGGCAAGCGTCGCCAGCAGATTGAACTCCGTTCGCGTGAGGTGGATGGTCTCCCCGGCCAGTGTGACGCTATGGCCGTGTAGATCGATCTCCATCTCGCCGGAGCGGATGAGCCCCGGTTGGCGGACGCCCCCGCGAACGCGGCGCAGGACCGCTCGCACACGCGCCACCAACTCCCGGGGCGAGAAGGGCTTGGTGATGTAGTCATCCGCGCCCAGCTCCAGGCCGATGAGCCGGTCGGTCTCCTCGACGCGGGCGGTGAGCATGATGATCGGTACGTCCGACTTCCGCCGCAGCGCCCGGCAGACGTCCAGCCCATCCATGCCTCACAGATTCAAGTCGAGGACTATCAGATCAGGGCGCTCGTGACGAGCACGAGCCAGGGCTGTTTTTCCATCGGCAGCCTCGACGACGCGAAACCCGCCCTTCTCCAAGTAGTCACGGGCCTGTTTCACGATCTTCGGCTCGTCGTCCACCACCAGAACTGTCTCGTTCATGCTGCGTCACACCATCTGTGTTTGTAGCACCGACGCCATCAATGTGCAAGTGTCGTGAGGACTCACCTCACCGCCAAGGTGGTCGTGCGTCTCTTCAGGGACGGCCGTCACCATTCTGGGTGAGTGCGGACGAAGACCACCGTTTCCCCGTCCTCGCCGTCGACCTCCCACCTCACATCTGACCGCAGCAGCTTCAGCAGGTCGCCGTCGCTGTGGAGGCTCAAGGCGACAAGCCGCACCCCGTGCTCGTCGAGCACCCTTAACCAACCCTCTCTCAGGTCCCTGTCTCGTGCAACACGATGGCCTTGTACCATGCAAGTTTCCCCTCCCGCTCCCTTCCACCGTCAAAGTGCCTGTTCCGCGATTCAGGCCTTCAGCCACCACCAGCCCCCATCCAGTCGCCGTCGATGATCCACCTCATAGAAGATCCCGCAGACCACCAGACCGACCAAGGAGATGGTGGTGAAGGGGAGGTCTGCTACGCAACCTTTCTGTATTGGACGATCCTCCCCTGGCGGCCAAGAGGGTGGAAGAGCTGGTTGGGAGGTCTGAGTTTTCCTTCGACAGAGAGTATTCCGGCGGGCTCCAGGACCCGATGCAGCTCTGCCATGATGCAGTCCACATCCCCTATAGCGTGATCAAGCCCGAAAACGAAGACGAGGTCAAAGCTCTGATCGGGCAGACCTGTCTGGGCCGCATCCCCCAAAATGGTCGTCACATTGGCCACGCCGCTCTTCCCGATTTTCTGCCGAACCCTCTCCAGGGCCAGAGGGTTGACATCCAGCGCATAGACGCTCCCCTCCTCGCCCACTATTTGCGCCCCGGGAACGGTGAAGAACCCAGGCCCGCAGCCAACTTCGAGTACGTCTTGGCCTGGTTTGAGACCGGCCGCGTCCAAGACCTGGTACGGATCCCTGAACACTCGATAGAGATCCTCATGAATCAGGGACATCATCCTGAAGTGAATCTTGTCTGTTACCGACATCGTCTACCTCCCTCTTCATTACTTGCGTGGATGGCTATCGACGTCCTGTGAGATAGCGAGGGCTCTGCCACTCGGTCAAGGGCGCACTGTGCGATTCGTCCCCTCAGCCACCACCGTCCCGACACAGTCGCCCTTGATGACACTCCTCATAGAGCATCGCGTAGGCCAGCGCACCAGGTGCCAGGATGATCGTGACAAGCACCACGTCTGCTATGCAACGTTTCTGTATTGGACGATCGTCCCCTGCCGGTTGAGAGGGTGGAAAAGCCGGGTCGAAGGGACAAGCCGTCCAAGCCATCCTTCGACCGAGAGCACACCCCCCGGCTTCAAGAGCCGATGCAGTTCGGCGAAGACGCCCGTCATGTCACTCACCTGGTGACCAAAGCCGAAAACGAAGATGAGATCGAAGCTCTCATCAGGCAGACCTGTCTCAGCAGCATCCGCCAGGACGGTCGTGACGTTGGCCACCCCATTGCTTTCGAGCTTCTGCCGAACCCTCTCCACGGCCAGGGGATTGATGTCCAACGCACAGACGCTCCCCTCCTGGCCCACTATCTTTGCCGCGGGAACGGTGAAGAACCCGGGGCCGCAGCCAACTTCGAGTACGTGTTGGCCTGGTTTGAGACCCGCAGTGTCCAAGACCTGGTACGGATCCCTGAACACTCTATAAAGGTGCTCGTGCATCAGAGACATCATCCTGAAGTGAATCTTGTCTGTTACCGACATCGGCTACCTCCCTCTTCACTACTTGCGCGGATGGCTATCGCCGTGCTGTGAGATGGCGAGGGCTCTGCCACTCGGTCGGGGGGTGCGAGCAACCCGTAGCCGCCTGCACACCCCCGTCCTTCTATCTACCGCCGACTAGCTCTCTCGTGCGGCGGTCCCAGTCTTCACGTCTTGCCCTGCCTCACCGCTCTTGGCCTCCTCCGGCGGTCTCTCCCAGCCCCAGCACCAGGGGGGCATGGGATGGTGATGCCCATGCGAGTATCTGGCCCACGGTTCGCCGTTGGGCCCCACGGCCATCCTGCGTAGGCCGTCATGCATCATCCACGGCCCACCGACCGTCCTCCAGGCCCAGAAGCGGAAGCACGTGGCCATCACGCCCAGCACCACGAAGAAGACCAATCCAACCGTCAGGAATAGCCCAAGGCGGCTCAAGCCAAGCGGCGCATAGGGCGCTGTCGCTCCCTCCACGCCCTCAGCCGCAAGCTGCCCCACGGCGTAGCCCTCCGACCATCCGATGCGATGGATCGCCCAGCCTCCTACAATGAGCAGACCGAGGATGATCACTGCCGCCAGTGGTATGAGTAGAAACCGCGTCCTAGACATTCGTTACCTCCTTACGTCTTATTCTATGGGATGGGCACCGACGGAACCCAGAGGCAGACCCAGACTGCAATCACCAGACTGAACAACACGGCCGCCATAATCGCGCGCCCGATATCGCTCGTTCTGTGGCCGCCACGCGTCTGAGCCACTCCTTCCATAGTCCTGCCTCCCTGCGCCTTCAGCGCTTCTCCCAGTCTCTTGGCCGGGGCAATTCCTCGTTGCCTGGGCCACTTTCTGATCCTAATATGCCACAAACCTGTGAAGGAATTATGAACAGGTGTGGCAGATGTGGTGAAGGTTTCCCGGCGACACAGGAATCTGAGCTACGGAACTCCGCTTTGACGAGAAGATCCTGTGTCAACCAGCCAGCGAGCCACCGGAGAGGCTTGCTATGGTCCTGAGACCCCAGCTCGACCGCGAGCGGCAGAGGTAAGAGGATAGGGACGGAGCGTCTGGAATAGGTCGAAGCAGCGCCACGGCTCTGGGGCCGCTACGCTTGCAGTGTATCTTCGGGCGAGAGGATCAACACGCCTTCGCAGGGGATCCGGACTGACAGCGCCTTCTCACGGATGACAGTGTAACGGGAGAGCTCCCCCAGCTTCCTTTTCGACCAGAGGCGAGCGCAAGTCACACATCGGGTGATGGTCGCCAAGCACGAACGATGGGCGTCGCCAAGTGTTTCGCTGAAGACCGCTGGACAGCCCAAACAGCACCGAGCCAACCACTGAGTCATCGCCATCCAGCACGAAGAGTCAACCAGCCTCCTGGGCTACATGCCCAGTCGTGCCTTCCACCCCTCCACCCACTCCGCGTCCATGCGCGCCAGACGTTTCTTTCTGAGATTCTCCTTCATGACCCAGAGGGCATCTTTGTCGTCGCTGGAGAACCATCTCTCCATCATCCTTTTGCCCTCATCTGGGGCAGCAGCTACTGCAACACTCCAGCAGTAGCCCAAACCCTTCCTCAAGGCCTTGAACTCGTCGCTTCTGCGATCCTCGACCTCTGGTATTGAAGCAGTCATCTGATCCAGGATCTCGAGAACTCGCTTCACCTGCTCTTCGTCACGCAGCAAAGCTGGCTCACATAGAGCAGCAGCAACTGCTCTCTTCTCCAGCAGATTGCCTCGGCTCCATCGTTGCATTTCCTGGAGCAGCAGGTCCATGTCCACCCTTCCCAGGCGTTGCAGAGCCATCGCTACCCCCTCTCGGATTCTCCAGCGCGAATCCGAGGCACAGAGGCGTAGCGTATCCAGCACCTCGTATTGCCCTTCCGCCAGGAGCCTTCCCAGTCCCAGCACACCGCAGAAGGCCAGGAACTCCTCTGGAGAATTCATCGGGGCTTTCTCCGCATCGAAGGAGAGATAGCGTCGGAAAAGCTGTTCGTTTCCCTCCTCAGCCACTGCCCGGCCCAATTCGATGTTCGCCCTTCGGCCCGGCACACCGGATTCCTCCAATAGGAACGAATCCCAATCCTCAAGCCTCTTCAGAGCCTCGCGATATCGCTCAGTCTTGGTCATCGTACCTCCGTCCATCCTCCAGAACGCGGACGTCACACCGCTGAGTGTGCACATCGTAGCCAACCTTGGGCATCATATCAAGTGGGCTCGAAGTCCCGCGTGGGTCATGACATCCTGTTGGGGTCCAGAGGGACTGTGATTTTCCTTCACGCTCCGCTACAATCATGCTGCTTCTGGGCACAAACCTACTGTGCGATGTAGGGGCATTCGGAGGTTCAGAGAGAATGCCGTGGCCAATACGGCAACGCACCCACAAAGGGACTGAGATCGGCATCCTGGTGAGAGACCAACCGCGAAGAGTGGCCTCATTATGCAACCAGACAGGGCGAGCAGAGAAACGTGATTGAGAACGCCACATCTGCTCAATCCACGCGGCAAGGAGAGAAAGCTTTGACCGTCAAAGAGATAGGGTGCAAGTCTATCCTCACCAAATCCGGCATCAAGGCGGTGGATTATGCCATCAACCCCTATGTAGGGTGTGAACATGGTTGCGTCTATTGCTACGCCACCTTCATGAAACGCTTCACGGGCCACAAAGAGGAGTGGGGCACCTTCGTTGACGTCAAGGTCAACGCCGCCGAGGTACTGGCAAAGCAACTCAGGCGGGCCAAGCCAGGCAACATCACGTTCGGCACAGTGACCGACGCCTATCAGCCCTTGGAGGAACAGTATGGCATCACCCGCGCCTGCCTGGAGGCGCTCGTGGGTTACGACTGGCCCGTTTGTATCCTCACCAAGTCGGCGCTGGTTCTGCGTGACCTTGAGCTTATCAGGGAGATCAAAGACGCGGAGGTGGCCTTCACCATCACTACCATGGACGACGAGCTCAGGAGGCGCTTCGAGCCCGGGTCCTCGCCCATTCCCGAGCGTCTGGACGCCCTCCACACGCTGCGCGAGGCCGGCATCTCTACCTGGGCCTTCTGCGGCCCCCTCCTACCCTTCCTGTCAGACGGAGAATCGGAGATTGATGCCCTGTTTGGGGAATTGAAGCGGGCGAAGGTGGGTTACGTACTGGTGGACAGCCTGAACCTGCGCGGAGCGTCCTGGGGACGGGTCAGGAAGGCGCTCCAGGCACATTACCCCGACCTGGTACGCGGCTATCGTGCGCTGTTGACCAGCCGGAAACCCTATCACCAGGCGCTGATGGAGAAGACGCGTCAGATCGCGGCAAACCACAACCTGACTTGGCGGGGGGTGGAACTGGATACGGCTCGCAGCGCGGCACGATGACTATCCTCCTTGAGGGGAGCGTAGAGCGTGACCGGGCGGAGACGATGGTCTCGAGTGTTGATCAGGAATGCGCTCCCACCAAGCTGCACCCAGGACAACTGCACCGGGTGGTGCGTCAGCAGGGTCCTGCATTGTGACAGCCTAACGTAGTCCAAGGAGAATAGAGAGGAGAGAATGTCATGAGCGACAGCAGCAGAACTAGCGCGCTGACGTGGCCCTATCCACAACATCGACATTTTGAAGAAACGTTGCGAGATGCAGCCTCAGCGTGGTTTGAGGCTAAGGGGTTTCCTGTCAGTGCCAAACACTCCTACATCCTCGCCAACTGGAATGACTGGCCAAACAACATCATCCTGACCGAAGTTGCAGAGTACATCCAATCGGAACGAGCCCGGCGCAAAGCCGAAGGGAAGGGCTTCCCACTACACAGATACGTCCACCACGGGCTGAGCAGTCAGGCCATGCTCTTCAACCTAATCGGCCCCCTTCTGGTTGGAAAAGGCCTGGAGCCAGTGCGGGAGAGCTTCGCCGGTCAAGGAGTCGCCTGGCCGAAAGGCGAAGTCAGCGCCAGCTTTGAGTACGAGGATCGCACGCTTTTCAACGAGGACACCGGCCAACCTACATCGATTGATCTAGTACTCACAGATGAGATGGGGCACCCTCGCGTGTTTGTAGAGGGCAAGTTGGTCGAGAGGGAGTTTGGCGGATGCTCAGTCTTTGCACGAGGTGATTGCGACGGCCGGAACCCTACTCATGATTTCTCACTTTGCTATCTGCACCACATAGGCCGGAGATACTGGGAGTTGCTCGACAAACACAACTTCTTATCGGGACCAATTGGCCAGAACGCGACTTGCATCCTTTCAACTTACTACCAATTCTTCCGCGAGGTGATCTTTGCCCTGGAGTTGGGCGGTCCTTTTGTCCTCCTCACCGACGACCGCAGCCCAACCTTCAGCTGCGATGGTCCCCAAGGCACTCGTGGCTTGCTGCCATTGCTGATTTCGCTAGTGCCTGCATCGCTGCATGGTCACATTGGCAGCGTCAGCATTCAGCAGGTGGTCGCCGCCATCAAGTCGTCCGGACGGCACGAGTGGATCACGGAGTTCGAACGAAAGTATGCATTGCATGGAGATACGCCATGACAGTTGATCAGACTCAATGGCTTCTGGAATCCGACGAACCCTGGACCCGCTACCGCACTCTGCTCGATTTGCTGGAGCGACCAGAGGATGACCCGGAGGCGCGAGCTGCTCGCACCGAGATGCTGGCCCACCCGCAGGTTCATAAGCTGATAACCGAGGCAGCCACCTGGCCTGGGCGCCCTCTCAAGCGACACAATGATGCCAGCCATCCTCTCTACGCCTTCAGCACCCTGGCCCGACTTCGGCGTGCGCGAGGATGATCCTGGTATGGCTCCGGCGATCGAAGCCGTGCTGGCCCACCAGTCGGAGGAGGGAGCGTTCCAAACCCTGGTGAACATCCCCAAGGCCTATGGCGGCACCGACGAGGACCAGTGGGCCTGGATGCAATGCGACGCGCCCACTCTCCTGTACTCCCTGGCGGCTATGGGCCTGGCCGATGACCCGCGAGTCAGGCACGCCGCCGAACACCTGGCCGGCCTGGTGGACGACAATGGCTGGCGGTGCGTAGCAGCTCCAGAGCTGGGCAAGTTCCGAGGCCCAGGGCGCAAGTCGGACCCGTGCCCGATCGCCAACGTCTATGCATTGAAGGCGCTGGCTCAAGTGCCCGACCTAATGGACAGTCCTGGGACCCGAACAGGGGCCGAGATGCTGCTGTGGCACTGGGAACACCAGGGCGAGCGCAAGATCTACATGTTCGGGATCGGTACCGATTTCCGGAAGCTCAAGTACCCCTTCGTCTGGTACAACGTCCTGCACGTGGTGGACGTGCTCAGCCGCTTCCCCTTCATCCGTGCCGACAAGCGGCTCGGCGAGATGGTGGAGACCATGACTGCCCAGTCCGACGCGGAGGGACGATACACCGCCAACTCCATGTACCTCGCCTGGAAGGGCTGGTCCTTCGCCGACAAGAAGAACCCGTCCCCGTGGCTTACCTTTCTGGTGTTACGGATCCTGAGGCGGATGAGGCGCTCCCACCAGTCGGTAGCGACCTCGACGATGTAGGGACAGTCGGCCCCAGCGACGGGCCTGCCGTTCATCATCTCCGCATCAACCAGATGCCGGTCAGCAGAGCCATCAGGCTGCCGAAGCCGTAATAGCCACTGACCCAATCGGCGATCATCGCCACGCCGCTGGCGAGAGCCACCCAGCACGCCAGGTTTCGCTCCCGGGCACCCTCGGCGCGCCGCAGTTTCCACCCCCAGACGACGTTCAACCCAGCCGAGGCCAGCACGATCAGCCCGCAGACTAATCCCACGACGGGCGGGGCTGGGTGCCATGACGGCACCGCTGCCAGTTCCCCCTGGGGTCAGAAGAAGAGCGTCACATCCTGTGCGCCTCCGAAGATCATCAGTAACCCGCCGAGCAACAACACCACCAGCCAGGCCCAACGGTGAAATCCTCGCTTTTCCATTATCAAATCCTATCTCTCACCAGCCCTCCGCGGACATTCCGTCAGGGTGGCGGTCAATACACTCCATGGCATCTCGAAGATGATGGAGGTATACCCTGTCAACCTTCTTCATAGAGAACCACCATCTCTTCTTCGACGTAGGGGCGGACGTACGGACTAAGGGCGTCAGCGCTCACCATCTCCACTTCCCGTCCCAGAAGGCGACCCAACTCCTCTTCCAGTCCGAACCATTTGAGCCCAATAGGACGACGACTTCCAGGGTCTTTGAGTTCGACCAGGATGTCTATGTCACTTTCCGGTCGGTCCTCTCCCCTCACCACCGAACCAAAGATGGCGATCCGCTTCACCCCCCAGGGGAGAAGAACCGACAGCACTCTCTCCCGCAACTCCTCAACCTGTTCCATCGTGCATCGCCTCCGTGAAATCTGGGTGTGTAAGTAAAGCTCCTTCACCTGTCATTGTATCTTGGCTCGCCCATGGCATCAGGCGCCTGCAGGCAGCGAACTCCTAGTCTCCGCTGCTGACCAGAGCATGGCGCTTAAATACCAGAATGTATGAGGGCCCTGCACTCTTCGGGCAGTGCTCCACACCCTCCGGTATGACGGCCATCTCGCCTTCGTGCAAAGTCAGATCCGGCTGGCCCCTCAACTGGATGATGATCTCGCCGTCGTACACGAAGAACAACTCGTCCTCATTGGTGTGCTTGTGCCAATGATACTCTCCCTCGATCAAGGCCATGCGCACAACGTGGTCGTTGACCCGAGCGATGTCGATGGGAGACCACGGTTTGTCGATCTGTGCAGCCTTCTCGTCCAGGTTGATCTTTGCGATCATTGCGGGCTCTCCTTGTCTCTGGGTCATACTGCTCAAGTGATCCAACAGCCACGCTGTAGCCAGGACTGACTATCACGTGGATCCCACACTAGCTGATCTCACAGACTCCTGCTTCATCGCTGCTGCCCACTTGAATTGCAGATTCGATGATACCATACCATTCGGATAGATGGCTGTTCATACGTGCCACGAGGCTCTCGGCAGCCGCTGGGTTGGGAACGTCCTCCAACTCCACATGGGCGGAGTAGACGATCATACCCGCGGTGATGGTTAGCGACAGCGCAAGCCTCCTTGCTGCCACGGTACGATACTCAAACAGATGCTCAGAGAAAGCGCTCTCAGTTCTTCGTTCTTTCATCTGCTCTTACCTCAATGGTCCGGCGACAAGCTGTGTGACCATCCTCCGTTGCCATCTTCCTTCAACCGAACCAGCAGCGCCAGGTACGAGGTAAAGACCGTCGTCAACAACTGTAGGAACGGGGAGATGATTATCATCAGGACCAGCCAGCCGACAAAGCTGAGCCTGGGATCATACAGGATCAATGGGATCCCAAAATTCGCAAAATCGGAGCTCGGATCGAAAAGCATGGGAATGGTCCTTCCCCAGAGGACGGCCATCAGAACGAGAGTAACCGTGGACGTAGTGACCGCGTCAACCAACACGCCGCGGAAGATATCTTTCAGGCCTAGCCTGGATCGAGTTGCTCTCGCCGCGATGTACCATCCAACGAAGAATCCGAAACCGATGCAGAAGATGGGGACCCCCATCCCCATCCCCACGCACGCGACATCGGCGATTACGTAGATCGCAAACGTCACCTTCTTATTCAGTGTGAAGATCTTATTCATCCGCTATCTTCCATCGGGCTTTGCCACAACTTGCTGGCAGCAGGCCACCAGCGTCCGCGAGCCTCCAGATCCATGTTCCCCACTTCGCCACTCTCGCCCCACCTGCACTACGGAGCGTCTCCGCACGCGTTGCCTCCTCTTCCTGCCTTCACATTATAGCAGACCGAGACGGGCAGGTGAAAGCGGCCTGCCCGACGGAGGGAGACCCTCGAGTGGGATCACTTCGCCACACTGTGGCTTGAGCCATTGACAATCGACCCGTTGCAGTGTATGGTGAATGTACTGAACCGCCGGTTCGGAAGAAGGAGAGCGTGGAGCATGCAACAGCTTGTCCTGACGATAGAAGATGAGGAGCTTCTCAGTCGCCTGCAAGCGGAAGCTGAGAAGAGAGGAAAAGCCTTGCCGGATCTAGTGCTTGAAGCACTGGATTGGTGGATTCAGACCATGGAAGTAGATCAAGACATAGCCGATTCGAAGGCCGTACTAGAGGAATACGAGCCAGAGGGGGGCGTTGATGCCTTCGACTACTTCCGCCAACGAGCAGGAAGCGGTGCCCCACAAGGTTGAGATTGCTCCTGCAGCCAGGAGGTATTGGTCCGGATCCAGACAGACTGAGAACTGCTGTCGAAGCCTTGGCCGAGAACCCCCGTCCGCGTGGGTGCCGCAAGCTGGTCGCCAGGAAGGACTTCTACCGCATTCGCGTCGGTGACTATCGGGTGATCTACAGTATCAACGCCCAGCGCAACACGGCCGTGATCACCAAGGTCGCCAGGCATACTACGACCACTTACAGATAGCATTCTCCACCAACCTGCTCGTTGGCCCCCACCGCAGAGCTGGAATCACGACGCTTCGAAGCCCCGCTCCTTCTCTACCGGCACGGTGCTGGCCGTGTCTAGAGGGTCCACGCAGATCACCGCACGATTCGAGTGCGCACGACCATCGCGACAGGTTCCAGTCACCACCCGAGAGGGGGCACGTACACGCGAATCGCTGCCTCGCCGCTGACTGGGCACTTGTACTCGCAGATGCCGCACCCGATGCAACGCTCACGCATCACGTGGGGGCGCTGGACGGTCACCATCTCGCCGTCGGGCTTGACTAGCTCCACCATCTCCAGCTTGATGGCCTTGTCGGAGACGGGACACATCTCCTCGCAGACGATGCAAGCGCGGTGATCCGCCCAAGGGATACAGCGATTCTGGTCGATGTATGCGTGCCCAATGACCTGCTGCCGCTTCTCTTCCAGGCTCAACGGCGGAATCGCCTGCACGGGGCACACCTGGCCGCACGCGTTGCAGGAGTAGTCGCAGTACCCCATCCTGGGCACGAGCACCGGCGTCCACAGCCCTTCCAGGCCTGCCTCCGCCACACTGGGTTGGATGGCGCTCGTCGGACAGGCCCGAATGCACTCCCCGCAGCGGATGCACTTCGACAGCAGGTCGTTCTCCACCGCCCCTGGTCGGCGAATGAGTCGTGGGTGGTCTCTGAGGGCCGCTCCACTGCTGCGGGCCAGGGCGATGCCCGCGATGGCTGCGCCGAAAGCGACGAGGGCTTGCCTCCGGCTGGGATCGTATGTCTGCGACTCGGCCGGCGTGAGGTGAGGCCTGAACTCGATGGCGCTGTGGGCGCAGGCATCCAGACAGTTGAGACACATCGTGCACTCGCCGGGGTCGCTGGCGTATCCTCTCTCGGGCTGGATCGTGCCCGTCGGACAGACCCGCGCGCAGGCGTCGCATTCCTGGCATCGCTCGTTCACCTTCCGGCGCAGGATCGCCACCTTACTCACCAACCCCAGCAACGCCCCCAGAGGGCACAGGTACCGACACCAGAACCGCGAGGCCACCAGGTTCAAGAGGATCACGCCCAGAAACACACCAGCATACAGCACGGTGTAACGATAGAAAACGGGACTTACCGGAAGCACCCTGGGCCGAACCAAACCGTCGAACGTCGAAACCGCCGACCGAAGCGCTGGGATTTGGTAAGCTGTGGCCTCAGCCACGGTGACTAGCTGGTCCACGGCAGGCCACACGGTCACCGACAGGGTCCGAAAGAGGATAGTGAGAGGGTCGAAGATCATCAGGGTCAGGTTGGCGAAGAGCGCAGCGGCGATGAGGGTCAACAGCAGCCCGTACTTGACCATGCGCCACGAATCAGGAGGAGCGTCTCTCTTTCCACGCCACCAACCCAAGGAGAACAGATCCAGCAGCGTCCCCAGGGGGCATAGCCACCCGCACCACACCCTGCCGAAGCAGAGGGTCAAGGCCAACGTGATCAGCGCCAGGGCGGACCCGATGAGGATCGTGCGGCTCGCCAGAAGGTGCGAGAGCATGGCCAAGGGATCGAGGCGCATGGAGGCGTTCACGACCGATCCAGGCCACCCACCCCGACGCGACCAGACAAAGAAGGCGATGAAGGCCAGCAAGGCGAGGGCCTGCACGAGCCTGCGGAGTATGGTCCACGACATCCTGCGCTTCGCCCTAGGCGCCAACGGCCATCTCCTCGATGCTGAGGTTGCTCAGATCGCTGCGGCCCAGCCCCATCTCGGTGGCCGCGCGGACGTAGTCCAGGTCCATGGGCTGCAAGCCGAAGAGCGTGGCGGCGAAGGAGTCAGCCGCGACGATGTCGGGGCTGGCGATGACGGTGTCCATCTTTCTCACGTCATCGAGATCGCCGCCCGTGGGCCCGTTGGCCACCAGCATGCGGACGGCGTCAACGACCGTCAGCGCGGGTCGTACGCGGCTCGTCAGGTCGGCCAGTCGCTGGCCCAGGTTGGAGTGCATCGCTGGCCGGCCCGAGATCACGCCCATGAGGTTCTTCATGCCCAGCGTCAGCCGGGCCAGACCGTGATGCTTGGCGATGGGCACGTTGATCACCAGGTCGGCGTTCAACACCTCATCGTAGATGTCCTTGCGGCGGAGGTCCAGCCCTTCCGGTATCTCGGCGGGGACGAACTTGAACTGGGGCATGATCTCCATCTGTCCACCGGCCGCCAACACCTGCTCCTGGATGCCGCTACGGAGATAGGCCTCCTCGGGCGTGCCGCCGAAGGGGGAATCCATTACCCGGACGCGGCCCGCGCCAGCCTCAAAACAGAGCTTGACCAGCGCCCCGACGACCCAGGGGTTGGTGGTCGCTGCGTACTCGTAGGTGTGGTACGCGACGCAGATGTTGGGCTTGATGATGACGTTGTAGCCCCTCTGCACGAACCTCTCCATCCCTCCCAGCGCGGCCATAGCTCGCCGCACAAGTGCCTCGGGCTCTCCACCCCTCGCCACGACCAGGTCTGGTGGCCCCACGGATCGGGTTGCTGTGGCAACTGGAGCCTCGCCCACGGTGGGGGAAGGCGCAGCGGTCTCCCCTCTGGTTGGAGTGGGGGCCACGCTTTCACCGGCAGTCACCGTGGGGAGTGCGGTCGCACCAGAACTCGCGGTCGCTGTTGGCGGTTGGGGCGCTGCCGCCGGTGGCTGAGTGGGCATCGGTTCCTGTTCGGTCCCGCAGCCTGCCAGCAACCAGCCGCCAATCAGCGCACCAAGCCCTGCGCCTAGCCGCCGGAGGAACTGCTTTCTTGTCAATTGAGACATCCTGTGATGGGCCTCCTGCTGAAGTGTGAATCCCGCAACTTGAGCGTGCTGTCAATTCGTGGTGGCTAGAGAAAACGAAACGCCTGGCCTATCCCAGGCGTGCTGTTCGCTCACCGAAAACTGGGGTGTGCCTTCAGGCGCTTGGCTGCCTGCGTATCGTCAGGCCTCTGTGGCCTCTACTAATGATACGCATCCGCTCGCCAATCGTCAATTGCGCAGCGCAGGCTCTCCGGCACAGTTACTTGGGAGATGTGCTCAGCATGTCTAGGCGCCTCTTCGCCTCCGCCAACTCGCTCGCGGTGAACAGCTCACGATACTCGTCGCGTAGCACCAACGCCTCGACGGTGAGATCCAGCCGTCCACACTCGAACAGTTCAAAGAGCCCAGACTGCATCTCACTTGTTGAGAGGAGCTTCTTGGCCGCGGGGAGCCCACCCCTCTCCACCACCATGGCAAGAAATGCCTTGGCACGATAGTCGCACTCCTGCACTGCCGAGTTGTATATGTCGATCATTGCTTGATGGAATCTCTGCTCCAGCGGTGTCATCTGAACCCCCTCCGCGGTCGTAACTGGCGGCTACTCAAGCCGGAGTGTGTCGTGGTCCAGTCATTGCCAGCGCCTGGGTCAAGAGCCTCACTTGGACCCTCAGGGTCCCCCTACTACGGGGAAGAGTCTCTGCCTACTTGGACCGAATCTATGATCGTGCCCTCAGCCATGCGGCTGCCCTACGGCATCGCGGGGGCACCCTGCCCCGACAATCCCGGTACGTGCCAACCCACTCTGCCGCTCTCACCTCTTGTGAGGCCAGGCGAAGCAAATCGCACTCGCTCGTTCCTCCCTTGCACCAGATGATGCAGCGACGCCCCTCGGTTTGTGTTAGAGATCTAAGTCGATCTATTTGGGGAAACGAGCTCCAGCATCGGGCGGTGCCTCGTAGCCTGCGGCGGTTGCTCTACCCGGCAAGCGCCAGCACTTTCTCGACGAAGTGGTTCCAGCCTTCTCTGTTGGGTTCTGGGCTGGTTTGCGGGCTCCACGTGTACACGAACCAGAACTCCTCATATCCAGATTCCAAGGCTCTCGTCCGGATGCTGGCCGCACTCCGAGGGCCGCAACACTCAGCGAACAACCAGATCCTGTCTACAAATGGTCTCATCAGCTCGCAGTAGTCTTGGTCGACGTCTGCTGTGGATCTGAGACGGGACTTACAGCTGACCACAGCTACGGCCTTGTCCTGCGAAACGAACCTGAAATCCATGACCGGATTGCCGGAGCCGTTCCACCGCTTGAACTGCCCCCTGCGATGAATGATCACGTCGCACTCGCAGGAGCACAGGGCGCCCGTCTCGTCGATCAGATGTCCCCAGTTGGCCGTCAACCCAGTGCCATCGAGTATCTCCCTGATCTCGTATATCAGGAGCGCAGAAAAGCGGAGACCTCTGACAAAGGGCAGTATTCTCCCCCTTCGCCTTTGAGCCTCCATCTGTCGGATGTAGTGGTCAATCCTCCAGGTGGTGAGGCCCGCGAAGAGCTGGTTGCAGGACTCCTCATATAAGAGCCGCGGGTACTGTCCCATCGGGGCGGTAGCACTCACGTAATGACCTCACCTTTCATTGCGCGATGCGAGTACCAGGCTGTCGACGAGGCGCCGCAGCGGCACGCCACGCCCTCTGGCCGCCTGACGCAGCTTCTCGTGCCCAAGCCGCGTGAGCTCCAGACTGCCGATCTCGTCTTCGACCGTCAAAGACACTATCTCGCCGCTACCTACCAAGCTCTCAAAGCGTGATCTCAGTCTATCGGCGCCCCCGGAGCCAGCTGGCACGTGGAAGTAGGCCACATAGAGCTTGACATCCTTGGATTCACGAACGCGGGATATCAGTCTGTTCAGCGGCAGGTTAGGTAGACTCCTGATAAGCGGTGCTAGGACCCTCACGTCTTCAGCCGTCAAGCGGCCGGCAAGTACTTCCTGTGCAATCGTCTTCTGGGCTTCGGTTCCCAGACTGCTGATGTAGTAGACTACATTGATGATGTCTATCTTTCGACCCTGGACCAGCTGTTGCACCTCGGGGCATAGCCTTTCGACACTGAGGAAGCGCTGCAGCATGCCGGTAGACAAGCCGATAGTGCTAGATACGGCATTGAGACCGCCTAGGTCATGCTCCAGCCAGCGTATCCATCGGGCGATCTGGACGAGGTTGTCGGGCCGGCTACGCCTGCGCGTGTTTGCAATCAACCGAGCGATTACGGTGTCTCTCGTCTCCGCTCCACCGACCCGCTGAGGCCGCTCAGTCATGCTAGACGCTCCAGATACCCATTCTCCCGCAGCCATTCTGACAGTGCCGTCATCGCGATTGATTCCCTGTCAATGGACAGTTTGCGTGAAGCTCTATCCAGAGCACTGTGAATGTCCTTTGAAAGACTCAGTATCACTGTGGTCTCTATCCTCGGCTTCTTGGCTTCCTCAATGACTTGTTCGGCTGAAGCCTCCGGATGGGCACGCCCGTATCGAACAGTGCGGTCTTTTTCGTATTTGGTCAGCTTCGGCATCTCATCCAGCAGTATGTCCGCCTTCGCTGGGTCTCCCTGCGCTGCATCTACCACCCGTCTCACGTCTGTCTTGTTGACCTTCCCTTCCCTGAGTAGCCGTTTCGCTTTGTCTGTTCCTTGCTCCTCGATCTTGACATAGCTCCTGACGGTCGACGTATGTAGGCGCAGCTCCTGCGCTACTCGACGAACGTCTCTGTCGTAGTACAGGTAGAGCTCGGTTATCGCCTCTGCTTTGTCGGCGTAGTTCAGTTCAAGCCTATGCAGGTTCTCGGCCAACGACAGGATCTTCGCCTCTCGGTCACTTACCTCTCCGCAGAAAATCGAACGAATCGTCGTTCTTCGCAGCACTCTGTGTGCGAGGAACCGCCGCTGTCCGACGATCAACTCATAGGGAGGATTCCCGTAGGACCCTCTCAACGTTACAGGCTGCAAGAGCCCGTGCTTCTGGATGCTCTCGGCCAGTTCCTGAATCCCCACACGAGTGCCCGTCCGCCTGACGTTGAACCTGCTGATGTCGATCTCCTTCAAAGGTATGTCATGCACCCTGTCCGATAGTCGCATCGGCTATCTCCCCCCACTGACCTGGTACAGCACTCCACCGCGGACGGCATGAACACATGCCAAAGGCAGCTTGTGCATCGTGCCACCTCTCTTCATTGCACGTAGTATAGCACGCGAGTGGACCTTGCGTAGTCAGACGATACTCTTCGTGTTCGCAGCAACTCAGCATGCGTCAAGTGTGTCGGCCCGAGTCGTCTTCGGCCAGCGGCCAATAGCTCAAAGTCCGATATCACCTTCAGTCGCCTCTCGTCGCCCAACTTCAGGAGAAACTCTCTTGGCCCTTGTTTCACTTCGCCTGCGGCCTCTCTCTGCAGCAGGTCGTACACGAAATCAAGCTCAGCGGGTGATATCAACTCCACGTCCAGGTCCTCCTGCATGCCCAGTAACCTGTCCAGGATCCTCCGTCTTGTCGCCAACAAGAAAGGTCCGAACTTTGGACTGGAATCGACTCCTTTAGGAACGTGCTGGGCAGTCTCTTGGCGGATTTCATGGAGCCAATTGCGGAAGCTCAACAGCTGCTCCATCCACTCCTCGCCGTTGTGGATGAGGTTCTCCATCGATTTATCCCTGTCAACAACTGTACACACCCAACAACCAAAGCGCGACCTCCCGCAACTCTGCGTCCCCGTCTCAATCACAAATGGACATTCACCCATGCCAGACGCGTTCACGTATAGTGACAGCAAACGCCGATTGTCACTCCGCCACGGATTGGGGGCTTGCAGAAGGTAGGCCCACACTTCGTCATTGGACAAGTCGGCGATTGGGGCGTAGATGGAAGCACCGAGGAGAGTGGCGTGTCTGTGTAGGCGTCCACCCTTTGCATGATTATCCATTGTCGCAGCGCGGCTCGAGGACTCCGCTCTGCGGGTCCCGAGCACGACAATCGCTTCTCCACTATGATTGACTGTCTTCAGAACGTACTCACTTGTTGGCTTGATTTTCAACCGGTCTGTGCACCATCGAAACCAGCGGTTGGGCGAAGGATAGCCCTTGCCGATGAGATTCACCCAGAAGGTATCCTCAAGCTTGGGCGTCACTTTGGCCACATTGAACAAGTCCGGCTTGTGCGCGAATAGCTGATGTTTTCCTGCGTCGGCGATCTCGCCCAATTGTTCATCTACGCGCTTCACCACCGCGGGATTCTCAACGAGGGTGTCACTCGAGACCACATGAATCTCCTTGGACAGCTTCTCCGGGGGTAGAGAGGCAAGCGCGTAGAACACCATCTGCAACGCCGCCGTGCTGTCTTTTCCGCCTGAGAACCCGATAACCCAGGGAGCAGAGTCTGCGAGGTACACTTCTTGGATCTCAGAGAGGATTGCGGGATAGTCCAGCATATGCCCCCTCACGGATGAATCAGCACCGCCGGCCAGCCTGCTTCACGGGCAAGTCTTGCGCCTAGCTAGGGTGCGAGGTCTCATGTATATACCTGATCCTGGAGATAATACCCCGTGTCCAGCGTGTCGCACCAGCCACTCCCTACTGCTACAACGGTGACGCCGCATGCTATCGCATATTCATCGTCATTGTATTGGACATTGGCAACTATGTCAACTTTTGTCAATATCGCCCAGGCGGTAGCAATATGCTGTTCCCTGAAGTCTTTCGTGAGCGATCCTGTCCGGCAAAGCATCGAAGCCTAGGCTTTCTTGATTCCGGAGGAGATGGTTGGAGGGCCAAGACGCCCACTGAGAAGCGGCGAGCCAGTGCTCTCCATCTCTTATTCCTCGACCACCGGTATCAGCGTCAGGATCACGATGTCGCCAGTGACCTGGCCTCGCTCATTGAGCACCGGCAGCCAGTCCTCCCTGTTGTAGAGATGCACAGAGAGGGTCAATCGGTATCTGTGCTCCGCTGCGTCGTCGGGGATCTTCAGACGATGCACCGACGGTATGATGTCCCCCGCCTTCCAGAAGTCGGTGGTGTAGCGCCCCGCCGAGGGGCAGCCATCCTTGAACACCAGGTCCCAGCCCCTCCGGTGCACCAGCCGCATGAAGAGCCAGAAGTCCTCGTCCAGGTCCTCCAGTGCTTCCCAGTACATGGTCACCAGCAGGGTGTCCCCAGGGTGCCACGTCTCCCCGTTCAACTCGTACCCCACCAGCTTGATCTTGTCCCCGAAGTTGATGTCCACGCGATACTGGACACCCGCCAGGTCCTCTTCGGTCAGGATCGGCGGCCGAGCATGCACCGGCATGATGTACCGGTGCGGGGCCACCAGTGCGAAGAGGAGCATGGCCCCTCCGACACCGCAGGCCAGGCGGTTACCCCACCTGCGGGGAACGAGTTGCGCCCAGCCCAGGAACATGAAGATCACGATGGCCGACAGAGCGGGCCACAGGAGG
>Ga0114930_10001199_pt1 | contig 25299 bp, 21 predicted proteins | sample AnhtaG_FD_87300 | JGI IMG/M metagenome (GOLD analysis project Ga0114930, IMG submission 87300) | Deep subsurface microbial communities from Anholt, Denmark to uncover new lineages of life (NeLLi) - Anholt_01485 metaG | ecosystem: Environmental > Aquatic > Marine > Oceanic > Sediment | place... | reverse complement strand
GGAGAAGCACTATGAGCAGACCGCTGCACGAAGACCTGGAAGGCCAACTGAAGAGGCTGTATTGTGAAGTGCCTCCTCCACCGGCCGGACTGGCCACCGGTCGGGAACGGGTGCTCGCCGAGGCCGCTCGTTTGAAGGCCCGGGCAGTTCGCCGCCCTCTCTACGCGACTGAACCAGAAGAAAGGACAAGACCTGAAAGGAGACGCAAGATGAGTCTGTTGTTGGCTTACAAAGTGATGGCCGTGGTGATGGCGATTGCGATAGCTATGACTGGCGCTGGAGGGGGTGTAGTCCTCGCCGGCGATAGTCTGCCGGGTGACCTTCTGTACCCGGTGAAGTTGATCTCGGAAGACGTCAAGTTTCTGTTGACCAGGGAGCCCGCTGATCGGGCCGAGTTGGCGATGACTTTCGCGAGCGAGCGAGTCCAGGAGATGGAGACACTGGCGAACCAGGGCGTAGTCATCCCGGATACTGTGCTGGCACGCATGACGCAGCAGATGGAACAGACCATGGTAGAGATCGCCCAGGGTCGGACTGAGGATGTGCCCGCGCTGCTGGAGCGCGTGATGGTAAGGACGAGGGCTCAAGTGCGAGTGCTGGACCAAGCCGGAACCGGTGCTGGGGAAGACAACCAGACCAGGCTCCGTCAGGCTTCTCAGGTGATGGTGTGCGCTCAGGAGGCGGCCAGCGCCGGTCTGAGCGACCCTGACGGCTACCAGGAACAGTATCAGCACCGCCACGAAGGGATGCTTGGGCCGGACGACGAACTGTCGCCGATCCCGATAAACGAAGCCCAGCGATCCCGAGAAGAGCAACAGCAGCGGCACGAATGGATGCTTGGGCCGGACGACGAACTGTCGCCGCCGCCGACGAACGATCGCGAGCGGTCCCGAGAGGAATATGAGCACGCGCACGAAGGTGTGCCTGGCCCGCAGAGCGAATTGTCACCGGCGGCGAGCCCAACTCTCACGCCGACCATGACCCCGTCGCCGATGAACGATGGCGAGGGGTCCCAACGAGAGCGTCCGGACCACAATGAGGATACACCCGATCCCGAGGGCGAATCATCGCCGGCGCCCCCGGATGACCCCATGCCTACACATACTCCGCAACACGGTGGACACGGCAGCGGTCACTGAATCGGCCTACCAGATTGAGATCACCGACGGCCCCTTCCAACTCAGCCGGAAGGGGCCGTCTTCTTTGCTGGTTGGATTGTCTCCCTCACCGGTGGTCTCGACAGCATTCCGCAGCCATGGTACAATTGAGGGTACGAGCTATCCTGGTCATCTGAGCGATACCGTGTGCCACACCCTGGAGGAGGGGAAGCAGTGAAACGAGCACTCCTGGTGCCAATCTTGATGCTCATGCTGATGGCGGCGACTTCTTGCCTGCCCCCGTGGATTCGTGATGCGCTCCCGCCAGTTGGCGGGGTCACTACGCCCAGCGCCGAGACAGAATGCACCGTGGTCCCTGACGAGGATACGCTGGAGCGCTTGGAGCTCTCCACGTCTCCCCTGGAGCAGACCGTGCAGATGCACCCGGGAGAGACTCACGCGTTTTCCCTCGGGGTCATAGAATGCTGTTACATCCTGGAGCCGGTGGAGGCTTGTGCCACCTGGTCGGTGGAGCCCACCTTGGGCGCCAGCATCGACGCGCAGACCGGCGTCTTTGCTGTGGACCAGGGGACGCCCAGCGGGAGCGTGTTCACGGTGAGCGCCGATGTGGAGAACGGACGGCGGGTGGTGTCCATTGAGGTACACGTCTACACCCTGGAGGATAACCCCCTCGTGGGTTTGTGGAGGGAGGAGGCCCAGCTTGCATGTGGTACCGGGGAGGAAGTGGTCCCAGAGGAGCCTATCCGCGAGTTGCGTTTTGGTGCCGACGGCAGCTTCGCTGTCACTTGGAAGCCCTTTGAGATATACGTCGACTATCGGGGAACGTACGCATACGACCTCACGCGGGGCACGCTTGATCTGGTCGTCGAAGGTGGCAGCTACGTTCCCGATGACGTGGACGGCACCGGCTCCTTTTCAATTGACGAGGAAGGATGTTTGATCCTGAGCGAGATATGGCTGGGTAGCCCGCGGGGAGGGCCGAGCTCTCCCAACTGTGGACATGGTTTCATGCAGTGACCTGCGGCGCATGTCTGGAGAACCGGGCAGGGACGGATCCGCTTGCTAGGCTTGTTGTGTTGTCGCTTGCGGTTGTCGGGCGTCATGACCGTAGGAAAGCTGTGGACTAGCTGCGTGGCTGACTTCAATCGTATCGAGGGTTGCGGTGAAGGTACTGATCGCCAGTGATGACTCTAACTCGGCTGAACTTTTGACCCTCATCTTTCGTCAAGCAGGTCTCCTGGCCGTGACTACGCACCGCACCGATGCCGACGGGGTGTTGGCCGCCCACGCCAAGGAGGTCCCAGATTTGGTTTATGTCGACGCGGCCAGCAGCGCCTTCGATCCACTGGACATCTGCAAGGCATTGCGTCGGGAGACGATTGCTCCCATAGTAGTCTCCTGCCCGCGGACAGAAGAGGAGTACATCGTTCGAGGTTTCGATCTGGGCATAGATGAATACCTTCCGAAACCGGTCAGCCCCAAACTCCTGGTTGCCAAGGTCAGAGCGCTGCTGCGCCGCGCTCGCTCCCTGCCCCTGGCTAGCGTGTCCAGTCTGACGGCCCAGGGTGTTGAGTTAGATCCAGAACTAAGAGCGGTTCGCTTGCCTGACGGACCGGAGATCAATCTCACCAACCTGGAATTCCGTCTCCTTCACTGTCTCATGAGTAACCAAGGGCGGGTTGTTCCCACAGAGACTATCGTCGAGAGGGTGTGGGGCTATTCAGAGGAGGCGGACTACCGATTGGTGAAGGGGCTGGTTAGACGACTCCGGCGCAAGGTCGAACCTGACAGCACAGAGCCCCATTACATCAAGACGGTCCCTGGGGTAGGCTACGCTTTCTCCCCCTCTGACGAGTAGTAGAGTTCAACTCGGGCCGTGTAAAGAGCCGCTTCAGTGTAGTATCAAAACCGATACCCCCGTACCCCATTTGCAACCCATCTGGAGCCTCTTTTGCACCACAATTCTACCCGCTTATGCTAGACTTCGGATTATGGGGCGTGTGGAGGAACGTCCTCACATTACCGCAGGGAGGTGCCAGCGTTCATGGCAAACAAATCGAAAGGCAAGTCCAAGAGTAAGAGTAAGGGCAAGAAGAAGTAGTAGGGATCGAGACGAGATCGTCAAGAACCGGAGGAAAAATGAGCACGGACGGACGAGGGAACACCTTTGATGTCGAGTTTGGCGAGGTGTTTGCGGGCCACACCAGAAAGAAGGAGAATCCCCAGGGCGAGTGGGAGTGCATGGAGTGTGGTCACATCCGTGTCGGACGCAAGCCACCCGAGATCTGCCCGGATTGCGGGGCCAGCCGTGAGGATTTCGAGTTCTGGGAGTACGAGGACGACGATTGGGGCGATTCCGAGGACCATGAGTAGCGCTCCGTTGTGAGTGCTTCCAGTATCGCCTACGAACAACATCAGTCACAAGAGGCAGGGCCACCTGACCCTGCCTTCTTGACGGTCCGGGGGTGAATGAACGGCTGTCGGCATCTAGGATGGGCGAATCCGACTGGGCTCGGTTCGGATTCCCGTGGGACGTCAATCCAACCGGGATAGCGTCCAATGCTCCTCGTGGGACAAGTTTACGTCTTGGCCGGGCCACGTGTAGTGAAGGTAGTGGTAGCCGCCAAGGATGGAGGGGTTTCTGCCCACAGTGACGATGATGTGACCGGCGCTGATACGGCCAAGGTAGTCATCCCTTCTCTCCGGGAAGCGGCCCCAGGTGGGATCGAGAGGCACCCAGCCCTGACCGGGGAGATAGGCCTCCAGCCAATCATGCTTGGTTTGGCCCAGGTCCGTGCTCCTGCCCTCACGGTAGGTTACCCCCTCGAGGAACCGGCCCGGGATTCCGGCCGCCCGGCTCAGGGCCAAGAGGGCGTCGGCAAACTCTGTGCAGTCGCCGGTGCCGTGCTCCAGAGCCAACACCGCTCCACGGTCGCCCGCCTCGTATCGAGTGTAGGTGATGTGCTCCCGCACGTAGTCATACAGAGCTTCCAATGTCTGGCAGGGGTTGGTCTGATCCTGAGCCAATTCGTCGGCCAGCGCCTGGATCTGCTCATGGTCCGATTCGACATTGATGTAAGGCTCCAGGAACGTGTCGGGTATCTCACCCGCGCTGCACAGGACTTCCCCTTTTCCCCACTTCATGATACAATAGAAACAAGCCGCGTCGTTGTTGGCGGGGCAGTGAACAGGGGTGTGCCATCGAGTTTGGGTGATTGCAAGTGAGGTGAGTTGGCCAATGAAGCACAACATCCAAGGTTGAGCGATTGTCATGTTCGAGCGCATTCTGAGAAGCATGCGGGAGAGAATCCGTACACGCCGGTACGTGATGACAGTCCACGCAGAAGAGGAAATGAATGATGACGGCCTGACCATCTACGATATCGAGCGCAGTATTCTCACTGGAGAGATACTGGAGCGGCAGAGAGACGGAATCACGGCCGAATGGAAGTATCGGGTCAGGGGGAAAACGGTCGATGCACGCGAGGTGGAAGTGATCACCAAACTGAGTCCGACCGGCAAGCTAGTCATCATCACAGTATACGTACTGTAGCGACGGGAGAGCGTGAGATGATCTGTGACATCTGTGGAAAAGACGGCGCGCGCATCCGCAGGATGGTCAGAACATACGGCGATGGAAAGGATCTCCTGCTGATGGAGAACATCCCAGTCGTGAGTTGTCCACATTGCGGAGAAAGCTACCTGACAGCAGAGACGCTCCACGAGATTGAGCGGCTCAAACTTCATCGAGATAACCTCGCGGTCGAACGGTCTGTGGAGGTCGTAAGCTTCACGTAGTTGCCGGGACTGCATCCTACTTGCCACAACATGCGCGTTTGGGACTCCGTCCACTGGCTCCAGCATGGTTTCTTCATGTTGAGACTGGACGACGCACGAATACAACTCCGGTCAGGGCACCCTCGGTCCGGTCATCATAGAGATCAACCATGTTCCGGATGGGGTGGACGGCAGCGGCTTCTTGTCACTCGATCAGGAGGGACGCTTAATCCTCAGGGACATGTGGCTGGGCAGCCCGTGGGGAGGGAGAGGATCCGCCAACTGCGGTCATCGCTTCGTGCGGTAACGTGCGACGCAGGTTCCCGGTGGGCGCTAGTCCGCCCGGGATACATCCCACCAGGAATGGTGGGACACGCTCACCTCTGCCCCGGACCACGTATAGTAGAAGTAGTGGTAACCATCCAAGGTGGATAGGTTTCTGCCCACGGTGACGACGATGTGATCGGCGCTCATACGGGCGAAGTAGGCATCCCTCTTGTTTCGGAATCGGCCCCAGGTGGGATCGAGGGGCACCCAACCATGATCGGGGAGATACGCCTCCAGCCAATCGTGCTTGATCTGGCTCAGGTCAGAGCTGCTGCCCTCACGGTAGGTAACGCCCTCCAAGAAGCGCGCGGGGATCCCGGCTGCGCGGCTGAGGGCTAGGAGTGCATCGGCAAACTCCGTGCAGTCGCCGGTGCCGTGCTCCAGAGCCCACACCGCTCCACGGTCGCCCGCCTCGTATCGAGTGTAGGTGATGTGCTCCCGCACGTAGTCATACAGAGCTTCCAATGTCTGGCAGGGGTTGGTCTGATCTTGAGCCAATTCGTCGGCCAGGGCCTGAACCTCCTCGCTGTCGCATTCCACGTAGGTGTCCGGCTCCAGGAAGACGTCGGGGGTTTCCCCCTGGCACCGTGAGAGGTCGTAGGCCAGTTCGTTGACTCTGACCTGGTACGTCAGGCGGGCCACTACCTGCTCACCGGAACCCACATCGCGGAACTCGAATTGGGCGTACCGATTGCCGTATTCGTCGTCCACCGGTTCGAACTCCGAGGGCTCTGACCCGCTGGAGAGCAGCTTCTGATACGGCTCCAAAGTCCTGATCAGCGCCACCCACAGAGTGATGCGGCTGGCGGTGCCCGGTCCTGCGTTGGTCACGGTGACTGTGTGGACGACGTCGTAGTCAGAATGGGAGAGGATGATAGGCCCCGGTGCGTGGGGTGATGGCGGGATTGTGGGAGGGGGGCTCACGGTTGTGGTTTGCGTCGGTCTCTCCACGGGTAGTGTGAATGTGGGAGGCGCCAGCGTTGACCGTGGAGTGGCGTGAGGCAGAGTGCTCTCTGGCATTGATGTCCCGCCTTGGGGCAGGATTCGTATGTCGCAGGCCAATACACTAGCGGCCAGCGAGAGTGCGATGACGACTAGCGCTTTGCGGTAGATAGACATTGATCCGCCCCTCCTGGAGGATCGTGCCCAGATCAGTTGGGTACTACTCGACGATGCTATCACCAAGAGCTATTCGTCGCTACCCACGGCCCTTCCAGATGCTCTCCCTGGGATAGTCGCTGGAATCGTCACGGACAAGACTCGCCTGCGTTCGCCTCTAGTGGTACAATTCGTTGGGCTTCAGCCGAAGGCGGGTGTCTGCACCCAGAAGTGCAAACCCTGTGGGTTGTTGATAGAAGGAGGGTTACCGTATGTGGGATGAATACCTCTTTCCTCGATCCGTGGACGAGACCGTGGAGATGTTGGCTGTGCATGGGGGTGAGGCCAGGATCATAGCGGGAGGGACAGACCTGGCTATCCAGAGCCAGCGTGGACGGGTACCGGCCAAGGTGATGGTGGACATCAGCCGCATACCGGGCCTGGACCAGGTGCAGAAGCGGGATGGCTTGGTATACATCGGGGCGCTGGTGACCCACGCCCAGATAGCTGCCTCACCGTTGATCCGCGCGCGAGCGGAGGTCCTGGCCGAGGCGTGCGGTTCGGTGGGTGGGCCCCAGATACGCAACGTGGGGACCTTGGTGGGCAACGTGGTGAACGCCTTGCCCGCCGCCGACGGGGCCATGGCCCTCTTCGCTCTCGAGGCTGAGGCAGAGGTGGCAGAGCGCAGGGGGCGCCGCTGGACTCCCATCGCCAATCTCTACGCCGGGGTGGGGCGCTGCACGGTTGACTCGTGCGAAGCCATGATCACCCAAGTACGGTTTCGAGCCCTTGGAGTGGAGGAGGCTGGGGCCTTCGAGCGATTGGCCAAGCGGCGCGCTCTCATCCTGCCCATTCTCAACACCGCCGTGGTGGTGAGGCTGGACGGTGGCAAAGTTGAGAGGGCGCGGATCGCCATAGGTCCCGTGGCGACGACGCCGTTCGTCGCCACGGAGGCGGCTGAAGGGCTCATGGGACGCAAGGCCGACGAGGCCTCCATCGCGGAGGCGGCGGGACTCGCTTCTCAGGCGGCGGAACCTCGGTACTCTCTGCTGCGAGGCAGCGCCGAGTATCGGAAAAGCATGGTAGAGATCCTGGTGCGGCGGGCGCTGACTCGAGCCGTAGCAGCAGCCTCTGGAGAGGAGGGCACGAATGCCAACTCTTAGCATGATCCTTAATGGCCAGGAGGTTACAGTTGAGGTGGAGCCTGGGGACCTCCTGGCCAATGTCCTGCGTGACAAGCTGGGCCTGATCGGCACCAAGATCTCCTGCGGTGAGGGGGAGTGCGGCTCCTGCACCGTATTGGTGGATGGCCTCTCTGTTGCCTCTTGTATCTACCCGGCCCTCAAAGCCGAAGGGCGAGAGGTAACCACCATCGAGGGAATGGCACGAGATGGCGAGCTTCACCCCATCCAGCAGGCCTTTGTGGACGCGACGGCGCCTCAGTGTGGCTATTGCATTCCGGGCATGATCATGTCGGCCAAGGCGCTGCTGGACGAGAACCCTCGGCCAACACGGGAGGAGATCAAGGAAGGCATCTCCGGTAACCTGTGCCGCTGCACCGGCTACTATCAGATCATAGAGGCCATCGAGTTGGCAGCGGAGCGGATGGCCGGAAAGGGAGGTGCGGCATGAGCACCAGGGTCCTGGGAAAGAGCGTGCCGAAGAAGGATGCCGCCACCAAGGTGAGGGGGAGCCGGAAGTTCCCTCAGGATTTCGATATGGATGGTCAGCTCCACGCCAAGGTGGTGTGGAGCGAATACGCCCACGCTCGCGTGCTCAAGATAGACACCGCCCAGGCGGAGGCTCTGCCCGGCGTGGTGAAGGTCATCACCGCCGGCGACGTGCCTGTGAACGAGTACGGGATCATCATTCCCGACCAGCCGGTGCTGGTGGGAGAGAGAGACAAGGTGCGCGGGCTCGGTGATCGCATAGTCATTGTGGTCGCGGAGAGTGAGAAGGTGGCTGAGGAGGCGCGCCGCTTGGTGCAGGTAGAGTATGAGCCTCTACCGGTGGTGAGCGACCCCCGCGAGGCCATGAAGCCAGACGCACCTCTGGTGCACGACGAGCTAGGCGACAGCAACGTCTTTCGACACATCAAGATCCGCAAAGGGGACTGGGAGAAGGGGTTTGCCGAGGCGGACGTGGTGGTGGAGAGTTACTACGCGACCCCGTACGTGGAGCACGTCTACATGCAGCCCGACGCGGGGATAGGGTACATTGATGACCAGGATCGGGTGACCGTGATCTCGTCGGCCCAGTGGCCCGACCATGACCTCCGGCAGATCGCCCCCATGTTGGACCTTCCCAAGGAGCAGATACGAGAGATCGTGCCCGCCATTGGGGGAGCCTTCGGTGGGCGCGAGGACATGCACGTACAGCACCTACTGGCTCTGTGCGCCTATTGCGTTCGCCGTCCGGTGAAGATGGTCTTCGACCGGTCAGAGGTGATGATCACGACGGGAAAGCGTCACCCGTGGTACGTGAAATACAGAACGGGCGCTACCAACGATGGCAAGTTGACGGCGGTAGAGATCGAGATCATCAGCGAGTCGGGAGGTTATGCTTCTACCAGCGCCCCCGTCATCGAGGCCGGCACTAGTTTCTCCGCTGGACCTTACGTGGTGCCCAACGCCAAAGTGGACGCCTACGCGGTTTACACCAACAACGCCGTCACCATGGCCATGAGGGGGTTCGGGACCACGCAGAGCGCCTTCATCTACGAGATGCAGATGAGCAAGCTGGCCGAGGCGCTGGACATGGATCCCGTAGAACTGAGGATGAAGAACCTGTTCCGGGATGGCTCCATCGGCTTGACAGGGCACGCGATGCCCCAGGGTGTGGGGATCAGAGAGACGCTGCGCGAGTCCGCCGTGGCGGCAGGTTGGAAGGAAAAACAGGGACACTGGATCAGACCCGACCTGGGTCCCGCGTCGGCGCCGCACAAGCAACGAGGCATAGCCGTGGCCTGCGGCCTCAAGAACGTGGGCTACTCTTTCGGCTCCGACGACAGGGCCACGGTGGGTGTGGAACTTGCTCTGGACTACTCGGGGGAGATAGAGCGGGTGACGGTGCTGAGCGGTGCCTGCGACGTGGGGATGGGGGTCCAGACTGTGCTGGCTCAGATGGCCGCTGAGGCGCTGGGTGTGGAGTACAAGCAGGTGCGGGTGTCCATGGTGGATACCGCCAAGGTGCCCGACTCTGGCAGTTGCTCCGCTTCCCGCATGGTCTGGATCTCTGGCAACGCTCTCTTGGGTGCCTGCCAGGAGGCTCTCGGCAAGCGCGACGAGATTCTGATGGCTGAGACGGGAGAGACCCTCGTTCGCGCCGAACATCAGTTCCGCGGACTGAGCGTGCGGGAAACCACGCCCTACGATCTCGAGACGGGGATGTCGGTGCCACACTTCAGTTACGGCTATGCTTCTCAGATCGCCCTCGTAGAGGTGGATACCGAGACTGGGGAGACGGAGATCCTCAAGTTCTGGGCGGCCCAGGATGTGGGGAAGGCGGTCCACCCGGAAATGGTGAGGGGGCAGTCTGCAGGAGGGGTGCACATGGGCGTGGGCTATGCCCTCACTGAGGAGTACATCCAGCAAGAGGGGATGGCCAAGACCACACACCTCAGCGACTACTGCATCCCCACGGTGATGGACATGCCCCGGGAGTTCTTTTCCATCACCGTGGAGGTACCCGATCCCACTGGCCCCTTCGGAGCCAAGGGAGTGGGCGAGATGACCACGTTGCCCACGGCGCCGGCCATCATCTCCGCCATCCACGATGCAGTGGGGGTGTGGATCGACGAGTTCCCGGCCACGGCTGAGAGGGTGTGGTGGGCGATGCAGAAGAAATGACGGCGGCGCACCGCGGGCGGGCGACGGAGCAGATGCAGATGTAATCCTGCCCGCATTGGGTGGTGATGAGGCTCCAGTCTAGCCCTCGATCTTCTCCATGTCCTCGCCGCAGCATACGAGGGTGCCGCCGCCGGCCTCGGTGACCACCACCTCATTGCCGCAGATGTTGCACCTATACTTCTCTCCGACTTTCTCCACTGCCATGGTTGCTTGGGCTCCTTTCTGAATTCGAAGCGTTTACATAGGCCTCTCGGTCGGTATGATACAACCGAGAGGTGTGTGCGGAAGTCTGGCGATAGAACGGTTGTTTCGAACGGTGGCATTCGTTTGTGGTTCGTCGAGCTGCCTAGCGGAGACAGTCTTTGAGGAGATCCTTGTCCAGCAGCACGAATCTGTCAGCTGTGTCCAACAAATGCCTTGAAAGCCCGGTCCTGAAGAAAGCATTCTCCACGTGTTTGCCCAGATTCTTGACGGCCTGGACGGCAGATGCGAAGTCACCGTCGCCGCTGACAAGAACCGCGGTGTCGTACATGTCGGTGGCAGCGAAATGAAGCATGTCAACCGCAATGGCTATGTCGACGCCTTTCTCGACAACGGTGTCACCCCTGGGCTCTAGCCGGCCCAGCTTCACCTCCAGATAAGGGACCCGCTTCAGGGCATCGAAGAACTTCTGTTGAGCTTGATATCTGTCCTCTCCATCCTCGCGCCGAACGGGAGCGTTGTAGTAATACGTCCTGATCAACTTCCTATCGCCGACGAGGAGCTTGGCGAATCCATAGAAGTCGATCCTAGCCGACCCCAGTTCCTGCTTCATGCAGTGATAGAAGTTGCTCCCATCAATGAAGATGGCGATTCTCTCACCTGACATCGTCACTGCTCCTCGCAATGGGGACCAAGAAACAGGGGGTTGAAGCTCAACCCCCTGGCGTTAATCACCTCTGGTTGTAGTACAACCAAAGGGCGTTAATTCATCCTTTTGCAGCTATATTATACCGGATTCTCTCACTTTTGTCAAGTGCCGTTTGCTGGCGCCTGGAAACACCCTTGTGTGGACTGGCGTGTGGAGGCTCAAGGGCAGGATCAGCTCATTAGCCAGAGGGAGAGAGCGCGGGACGAAGGAGCTGGCTAAGCCCCGATCTTCTCCATGTCCTCGCCGCAGCATACGAGAGTGCCGCCGCCGGCCTCGGTGACCACCACCTCATTGCCGCAGATGTTGCATCTGTACTTCTCTCCGACTTTCTCCACTGCCATGGATGGGTAGACTCCTTTCTCAGTGTGTAGTCGATTTCGCCTTGGGTGCTCCTCAACATGACATGCTATCACGAAGGGCGGCTTTCTGCCACTCACAGGCTACTCAGGCCCAGGTGATGGGTACGGATTTCCTATTGACAGGTAGGCACGTATCAAGTACGCTATGTGTGTAGTTTTCATACTCACCCACGTCGTCTTGTTCACACAGGTGACCACATGCATCATCTGAAACGGAGGCAGGCGCCCGGGGCGTGTTATGCAGCGCTGGCGATCCCACCGTTGTTCATGCTGCTGGTCTTCTTGAGCTTGGTCACGAAGGTGGGTGGCGAGGTCCCAGCCTTGAGCTGGACGGAGCATCCCCACGGGCCTTCCACAGCGGGAACTACCTGGCGGGTGTGCGCCAGCGGTTGCGCAGTGTATGACTTCACGACCATCAGCGCGGCGGTGGCTGCCGCGAGTTCCGGCGACGAAATCCACGTGGCCCAGGGTACGTACCACGAAACCGTTCAGGTCCTGAACAAGTCGTTGACTTTGCTAGGTGGCTACTCGCGCCCTAGCTGGGAGGTACGTGATCCCGAGTCCCTTACCACGATCATAGATGCCAATGGGGCGGGAACGGCTGTAGTCCTGAATTCCACGTCCGGGCAGCACACGGGGGTGGTGGATGGCTTCACGATCACCGGCGGCAGTACCAGCGGGGGAGGTGGGTTGATCAAGGTGAAGAACTACCAGGCCACCATCAGCCACAACCGTATCCATGACAACGGCGCAGTGCGGGGCGGTGGGATCTACGTGCAGAACGCCACTAACGTGGATGTCCTGACCAACACATTGAGAGACAACAGCGCGAGCAACTGCGGCGGTGCCATACGGGTTTCGGGATCAACGGCGTCCATCAGTGGGAACGATATCCTGAGCAATACCGCAGATTGGTGTGGAGGTGGTATCTCCGTGGATACATCAACGGTCACGATCTCCGACAACGAGCTTCGGGGAAACGAGGCACAGCGGGGAGCCGGAATCATGTTCCAGGAGGGCGCCGCTGGCACTATCATGGGAAACCGCATCAAGCGCAACCATGCGGGGGGAGGAGGGGGAGGGATCCGCATTGAGAACGCTGAGGCTACGATCCAGGGAAATGAGATCATGAAGAACACCGCGGGGAACATAGGTGGCGGTATCGCGGTGGTTAGCTCAGACGCAACGGTGGAGGATAACGACATAACAGAGAACGTGGGAGGGCGAGGCGGCGGGGGTATCCAATTCGGTAGCTATTCGACCGGGCGCATCTACAACAACCGCATACTGGACAATCGAGGGGAGGCGACGGGAGGAGGCGGAGTGCACTTCTGGTTCTCGTCTCCTGACTTCATTTCCAACACCGTGCTCGGCAACACGGGGGTGACCGCAGGCGGAGGGATGCATATCGAGAGTTCGAGTCCCCTCGTGCGTGACAATGTGATCACAGACAACCACACCGACGACAACGGGGGCGGGGTGAATATCATCAGTGGTTCAGAACCCACACTCATGGGCAACACCGTTGCCCGCAACACAGCGTCGGTCGTGGGGGGCGGGGTTTTCTGTCACAAGAGTGCGCCGCACATCCTACAGAATGAGATCGTGGATAACAAATCCCCAAACGGAGGCGGGCTCTCATTCGCCGGCAGCGTTGGCTTCGAAGTGATCAATAACGTGATCGCCCGTAACAAGGCCACTGTCGACGGGGGAGGGATTCGGCTCGCCTCGACGAGCAGCGGCGAGATCGTCAACAACACGATTGTGGACAATGACCTGAGGAGCGGCGGTGAGGCGATCAGTCTCCGCAACGACGCGACGGCCTGGATCACCAACAACATCCTGGTGGGGCATAAGTACGGCGTCTGGGCCAGGGAGCAGGCGTCCGCGACAGTGGAATACAACAACGTGTGGCAGAATAGCGTGGCCAGATACTCTGGCGTCAGCCCAGGGCCTGGCAGTATCTCGTGCGATCCGCAGTTCGCCGATCGCTCAGGGGGTGACTATCATCTCAGCTTTGGTTCGTGCGCGATTGATGTGGGGACCAACGGGGGAGCACCTGACGTTGACTTCGACGACGACCTGCGGCCCATGGATGGTGATCTCGACGGAACTGCGTGGTGGGACATGGGGGCCGACGAGTACCAGTATCCTGTGTGGGTCACCAAAGAGGCTAGCACATCTGCGGTGGACCCGGGGGATTCGATCACTTACAACATCACCTACCGCAACAACGGCGCGACCATCGCCACTAATATGGTTATGACCGATACCCTATCCGCCGATCTGATCAATCCTGACTACACCTTCAGCGGACCCAGTATCACTCTCAGGCTGGGCACCGCCTACGTGTGGGACGTAGTAGATGATCTCTCCCCAGGTGCCGAGGGCACCATCACCATCACCGCTGAGGTTAATCCAGGCCTCGCAACACCCGCCGCGATAGCCAATTCCGCACGACTCTCCATGGATGAGTATGGCCCGTTCGACGACGATGTCATGATCATAGTGGGCGGTCTCAGGACTCATGTTCCCATCGCCGGCAGCAACTACCAGTAGTCACGACCGGGCTGTCTCACGGATGCTGCGCGTCTCGTGATAGGTGGTCACCAGGCGAAGTCTTGCCTCGATTCTGGTCATAGTGTAGACTTCCCTGTAGGCCAAGTCTGCCATAGTCGGTTCTCCTTCTTGACCAGGTGTTCCACCATCCTTAGAGGAGGGCCAGACTTGGCTAGTATCTTTGTCACCACCTGGTGACGATGTCTTGGCGCAAGGACTCACCACGTTCTTGCACTTTGACGGAATCCAGTAGAATAGGAGTTATGAGAGTGTCTGCCACGGAAGAGCAGGCTGGGAATGAGAAGAGGAGAGCGGCTGTCTCGACGGTCTTCGTGACTCTGGTGATCACCGTCATGAAGGTGGTTGTGGGACTGTCGACCGGAAGCTTGGGCATCCTGGCTGAGGCTGCCGACTCCGCCCTCGATGTGGTCGCAGCGCTGCTCACCTTTGCAGCCGTACGGGTATCAGATAAGCCCCCCGATGAAAGCCATCCGTATGGCCACAACAAGGTCGAGAACCTGGCGGCCCTGGCTGAGACATCGTTGTTGCTGGTAACGTGCGCTTGGATCATCTACGAAGCCATGAACCGTCTCTTCCTCAAATCCGTGGAGGTTGACGCCAATGTGTGGGCTTTCGGTGTTGTGATCATCTCCATGATCATCGATTTCAACCGCATGCGCGCGCTAGAACGCACAGCGGAGAAGCACGACAGCCAGGCGCTCGAGGCCAGTGCCCTGCGTTTCCGCACGGACATCTGGACCTCATCCGTCGTGCTTCTGGGGCTCACCCTAGTGAAAGTCCAGGAGTTGTTCGGCGGGCCCGCGTTCCTCCTGAACGCAGACGCCCTTGCGGGCCTGGGTGTAGCAATCGTAGTGCTGTACCTGGGTCTGAAGCTGGGTAGGCAGGCGGTGGCGGTGCTTCTCGACACAGCCCCAGAGGGGCTGGCAGATGAGGTCAGGGAAGAGGCGGAGCAAATCGAGGGGGTCGCCACGTGCCGCCAGGTGCGCGTCCGGCGCGCCGGAGCCAGAAGCTTCGTGGACGTCGTCTTGGAGATAGACGGTGATGCCTCCTTTGAGAGAGCTCACCACATTACCGGCCAGGTCGAGCAGGCTGTAGGCAGATTGATCCCTCACGCCGATATCGTGGTTCATTATGAACCGGGTGAGCCGAGCCGTGACCTGGCGGACCGCGTGAAGAGGATTGCACAGGGGATGGGCATTGGCGTCCACAGCATCTGGGCCCGGAAGGTGAACGGGAGTTACCACGTCGAGCTGCACCTGGAGGTGGACCGCCAGGCCTCATTGGAAGAAGCACATGACCTGGCGTCAATGCTGGAGACTCAGGTCAAGGAAGCTGTGCCTGAAGTCGCTGACGTCGTAGCTCACATCGAACCACTCGGCGATGCCACCAGCTTCGGGAGGCCACTGGTCCAAGAGGATCACGCCAAGGTGGAAGAGAAGATAGTGGCTCTGGTGGACGCCTTGGTGGGCGATGGCGCGTGTCACGACGTCGCCATCTGGGAAGAGGGGCACCGATGGGCAGCCTTGTTGCACTGCTCCTTGAGCCCTGAGCTTACGATTGAGGAGGCTCACGATCTCAGCGAACGCCTGGAAGTCCGGCTGCGAGAAGAGATCCCCCAACTGCGACGAGTCGTGATTCACCTCGAACCTCCTGAATGAGCCAGTCCCTTCATCTCCTCCTCCATTCTAGAACACCCTCCCGAAGGTTTAGAACCTTCGGGAGGTTTGCCTACGCATAGGTACCATTTTCCTATTGACAGGGCGCGATGAACCCCATAAACTGGATTATGGGCTTTTCATAGTGTTTCACATCATTTCTTTAGGAGGTTTGAGTCCATGAATCTTCTCACGGCCAAGGAGGCGGCTGAGTATCTCCATGTCAGCTTGTTCACCTTGGGTAGGATCGAGAGGGAACGTCTCCTGGTACCGTTCCGCACCCCCGGAGGACATCGGCGCTACAGTCTGGAGATGCTGAATGAATACCTGGAGCGGACCAGGTCTCGGCCGGGGGATGGTGAGAAGAGGATACTCGTCGTGGATGACGGGGAAGAGGTGGTTGATCGTCTCGCGGAGACTTTCTCCTCCTGTCGCTTCTCCAGGGCAGAGGATGAGCTGAGTGTTGGTATGAAGCTGGCCGAGTTCAAACCGGACTTGGTCTTGGTCAATACTGGAATATCGGGACTGGATGGGCTGGACCTGTGTGGGCGCTTGGACGGAAGAGAGAAGCAAGTCAAGATTGTCCCCTTCCAGCCTCCTCGCCAAACGGGGGAAGGTGCCGACGCGGAGGACTTTGACCTCTCCAGCCTGGGCGTCCTCGAGCACAAGATTGCGCGCTTTCTTGAGGAGCGGTCTTCAGGACATCTTGAGAAACTGTGAGGCGTTCGAGGAGTCGGCCGTGTCGAAGGATTCACCAGTTGCGCTGCTCGCTCGACAGCACGTGACAGACACTCGACAAATAGACCGCAGTTGTGCGGTGTTGATGAAGAGAGGCACGTAGTGAATGCGGAAGCGACAATCCTCATAGTGGATGATGACCCTGGCTTCCGGAGAAGCATCTCAGATCTCTTGAGGGAGAAGGGTTACACACCCCGGGCCGCAGCCGAAGGAAAGGCAGCGTTGGATGGCTTGAAGAAGGATGTGGTTTCTGTGGCCGTCATAGACCTCAGACTCCAGGACATGTCCGGCCTGGAGGTCATGAAGGGGATCAAGAGGTCATCGCCCGATACGGAGTGCATTCTGTTGACTGGACATGCCTCTCAGGAATCAGCGATCAAAGCGGTCAACCTGGGTGCCTACAGCTATGTTCAGAAGCCCTGCGACGTCGAGCAGTTGCTGCTACTCATTCGCAGAGCGACCGAGAGAATGGAAGCGCAGCGTGCCCTACAGGAGTCGGAGCAGCGCTACAGAGAACTCGTGGACAAAGCCCATGACCTCATCTACACTCACGACCTGGAGGGCAACTTCACGTCGGTGAATCCGGCGGCAAGGCGGATGTACGGGTATAGCATCGAGGAGATGTCCGGACTCAACATCGCTGACATTGTCGATGCCGAGCATCTGCCACTGGCCCGCCGGAAGATCAAAGAACAACTTCAGGGCTCACCACACACAGGGCCTTACGAGCTTCTCACGCGCAGCAAGGCTGGTGAACTCATCTGGGTCGAGGTCAGCACGCGCGTCCTGGAACGAGCGGGCCGTCCATACGAGGTGCAGGGCATCGCCCGAGACATCACCGAACGCAAGCGGACAGAACAGACGTTGGACAGGGAAAAGGAGAGATTCGGAGTGCTCGTAGAGGAGTCTCCTCTGGGGGTGGTTGCAATCGGTCAAGACGGCCGCTACGAATACGTGAACTCCCAGTTCGTGGAGATGTTCGGGTACACCTTGGAGGACATCCCGACAGGACGGGATTGGTTCAGACGAGCCTACCCTGACGAGGAATACCGAAGTCAGGTCATATCGGCCTGGATCACCGATCTCAAGAGGTCAAGACGTGGCGAAGTGAGGCCCAGAACATTCACCGTCACGTGTAAGGACTCTTCGGAGAAAGTGATTCAGTTCAGACCAGTGACCATGGAGAGCGGAGACCAGTTTGTCGTCTGCGAGGACATCACCGATCGTAGGCGAGCGGAGGAAACTATCAGGCGGCTGGCCTATCATGACGCACTAACTGGTCTGCCCAACCGGACGCTTCTCGACGACCGACTTGAGGTGGCGCTGGCTCATGCCCGCCGCCAGGGAGGGAAACTAGCCGTCATGCTACCCGATCTGGATCGCTTCAAGGATGTCAACGACACACTGGGACACACAGTAGGCGATGAGCTGTTGCAGGCTGTCGGCGCACGGTTGACAACTCTACTGCGCGAAAGCGACACAGTTTGCCGCATGGGGGGCGACGAGTTCTTGCTCCTATTGCCGGGAATATCTGACGCGAGAGCGGCTCACAAGGTGGCGGAGAGAATCCTGGAGGCCATCAGGAAGCCCTTCGTCCTTGATGGGCACGAACTGCGTATCACCACTAGCCTTGGGATTGCCATCCACCCCGAGGGTGGTGAAGATGGTGACACCCTGATCAAGAACGCGGACGTCGCCATGTACCAGGCGAAAGAGCGGGGCAGGGATAACCATCAATGGTACTCCACGTCAATGAGACAAGTGGACACACGCCCCTTGGGAAGCACCATATGAGCGGGGAGCGGGATACGGACTAGCGACCGCGCAGGACCATCCTTCGTACTTCTCCCGCCCCTTGAAAGGATAAGCGGAGCAGATGGGACAAGAAAAGATCCTGATTGTGGATGATGATCCTCGCAACATCGAATTCCTGAGGGATTCACTTCTGGTCCCGAATGGTTACACCGTACACTCCGCACTGAACGGGGAGGAAGCGGTCCAACTAGCAGTGAGCCACAGTCCAGACTTGATCCTCCTCGATCTCCAGATGCCCAGGATGAACGGCTTTGAGGTCCTCGAGGCTCTAGAGGAGGCTGGTCGCGAGATTCCTGTCATCTTGATCACCGCGCACGGATCCGAGAGCATCGCCGTGCGAGCCTTTCGGCTCGGAGTGAGGGACTACTTTCTCAAACCCTTCAAAGTGACCGAGATCATGTCAGCCGTTCAGAGGTCGCTGGCGGAGGCGCGCTTGAGGAAGGAGAAAGAGGAGTTGACGAGCCGCATAGAGTCCGCCAACCGGCAGTTGAAGCAAAGGCTGAGACAATTGAAGATCCTTCACAACGTCAACAAGTCCGTGAGTTCCCTACTGGATCCCGAAGAGGTGTCAGTCCGCGTGGTGGAGGCCACCAGGTTCATCACGGGGGCGGAGGAGACGTCTCTGTACCTGTTCGACGAGGCGACGCATCGGCTGGAACTGACGGTCTTCCGAGGCGCTGCGGACAAACCCGCGGAGGTGCCTCGTCAGGCAGCGGACGACAGCGTAGTGAGACAGGTGCTGAGCACCGGCAAGGTGGCTATGATCCAGGCGCCTCGGTCGCTCAAGACACACCCACTGCAAGCGAGGCTAGCCGTCCCACTGAAGGTAGGGGACAGGACGATAGGTGTGTTACAGGCGTTCAGCGAGGAGGCGATGGAGCCTTTCACGGACAATGATCGCTACCTGCTCTCGGCCCTGGCGGACCACGCCGCCATAGCCATTGAGAACGCGAGGCTATATGAGGCAGCTCGGAGCGAACTGGTGGAGCGCAAGAGAGCCGAGGAAACCATCAGACGCTTGGCGTATCACGACGCGCTCACCGGTCTGCCCAACCGGGCACTGTTCAACGACCGACTTGGAGTTGCGCTGGCTCAGGCACGCCGCAAACAGCAGAAGCTAGCGGTGATGTTGATGGACCTCGATCACTTCAAGAACGTGAACGATGAACTGGGCCACACCGCCGGAGACCAACTGCTGCAAGCTGTCGGGGAGAGGTTGACGAGCCTTGTTCGCGAGAGCGATACGGTGTGCCGCATGGGAGGAGACGAGTTTCTATTGTTACTATCGGATATGGCAAAGGTGGAATACGCTGGCGCGGCAGCGGCAAGGATTCTGGAGATCATCAGAAAGCCTTTCGTTCTTGAGGAACAGGGACTGCGTATCACCACCAGCCTTGGAATCGCCATCTACCCCGATGATGGTGAGGATGCCGACACCTTGATCAAGAACGCCGACGCCGCCATGTACCGCGCTAAGGAAAAGGGGCGGGACAACTACCAACGCTACTGTTCGTGGAACAGCGAGAACTAGATCTCCGCACTGACGAGGGACAAAAGGTGAGAAACGAAGACGTGGGAGAAAAGCAGCCGAGAGACGAAATGGAACGATCGGGTCAGCAGGTCACCGAGCTCGGAGGATCAGTGAGCGGGAGTAACGGGCCTGGTGGGATGGACGCCCTCCAGCGGGCGCAGGAGCGACTTCTCGCCCTGAGCCGGACCGCGGTGAAAGTGCAGAGCGTGCTGGAGCCTGATCGCGTCTTCGAGACCATAGGAGACGAACTCAGGACTTTGGGCCTCAATTGCCTCTTCGGCTTGGTGGACGACCGCGGGGATGAGGTGATCCTTCGGCACATCAACGTCGGTCCGAAAGTGCTGAGGGCAGTGGAGACGCTGGGGGGAATGACCGCGCGCGGGTTCAGATTCTCTGTAGACGCCTCCCCTCTCGTCCGTGCTGTGATTAGGGAGGGTGTGGCGCTCTTGGATGACGAAGTCGTCGAAAGCGCACGGCAGGTTCTTCCGCCCCCTCTGAAAGTCGTTGCCTCCAGAGTGACTGACCTGCTACAGGCGCACCGGGCCATCTCCGCGCCCCTCCTCGCTGGCGAGAGGACCCTTGGCGTTCTGACCGTCTGGTCGGATGACCTCACGGAGGAGGACTTGCCCGCCATCTCGGTCTTCGCCCAACAGGCCGCCATGGCCATCGAGAACGCTGACCTGTACCAGAAGGAGATGAGAAGGGCCTTCGAGATGGAGGCCCTGCGCAAGACGACCTTGGACATCACTAGACAACTGGATGTACCGCAACTGCTGACATCTATTGTGGAACGGGCAGCCGCCTTGGTGGGCACCAAAGGTGGTGGTCTGTATCTGTATTACCCTGAAGAGCAGGAGTTGGGGCTAGTAGTCAGCCACCGTTTGGGCAAGGACTACACAGGAACCCGTCTAAAGGTAGGGGAAGGGCTTTCAGGCCAGGTAGTGCTGACCGGGGAAACGCTGGTCGTTGAGGACTACGCGACCTGGGAGGGCAGGTCCGACAAGTACCGTGATGCGCCTTTTCATGGGGTGATGGGCGTGCCCCTGAAGTGGGGAGAGAAGGTCCTTGGTGTGGTCAACGTCGCCGATGTGGAAGAGCCTCGAACCTTCACCGACCGAGACCTGTGGCTACTGGAGGTGTTCGCCAGCCACGCGGCGATCGCTATCGACAATGCCCGTTCATACGCTGCTGCCGAACGCCGCGTCAAGGAATTGACGGCGCTACGAGAGATCAGTCTCCAGATCACTCAGTCGCTTGATCTGTCAACCGTGCTGGATACCATCGCCGAGAGTGCCGTGAGGCTGGTAGGAGCCACCGATGCTCACATCTTTCTGCACGACGAGGAGGAAGGGGAGTTCACATTCGGCACCGGAGTGTGGGCCGCGGGCAAGGAAGGGGCAGTTTTCACACAGGTGCGCGAGGACGGCCTTACCGCGACCGTGGCCAAGCGCGGCGAACCGGTAGTCATAAACGAAGCCAGGACGCATCCTTTGTACTGCGACAAGGCGGGTCGGGAATGGGGCATCGAGGCCATCGCTGGCTTCCCGCTGAAGCGGGCAGACAAGGTACTAGGGGTCTTCAATGTCGCCTTCCTCGAACTCCATACCTTCGACGAGGAAGAGCTGCGTCTCCTGACGCTGCTGGGCGACCAGGCTGCTATCGCCATCGAGAACGCCCGACTGTACGAAGAGCAAGGGCGTAGGTCGCTTGAGCTGATGGCCTTGCACGAGACCTCCCTAGACATCATCAGTCGGCTGGAACTGGATAGCTTGCTGGAGGCGATCATAGTACGAGCGGTCGAGCTACTGGACGGGCGCAGTGGAGATGTCTACCTGTACCGCGCTGGCGAACACGACTTGGTGAGTGCTGCCTCTCACCAGATGCCCCTCGACCTGAAAGGGGCAGTGATCAAAGAAGGCGAAGGAGTTGCAGGCACAATCCTCCAGACAGGAGAGCCACTGACCGTAGACAACTATGATACCTGGGAGGGGCGGACACAAAAGTACACAGGCTACGGCTTCGCGAGCGTTGTGGGGGTGCCTATCAAGTACGGTGAGCAGTTCCTGGGAGCGGTCGTGGTCGAGAGAGAAGTGGAAAGCCCGCGCTTCACAGAAAAAGATGTTGATTTCCTGTGCCTGTTCGCGAACCAGGCTGCCATTGCCATCGAGAACTCCCGGCTGTACGAGGAAGAGAAACGCAGGGCTGGGGAACTTGCAGGGCTCTATGACGTCTCGATGGAGATGGCGAGCGAGCTTGACCTGCCAGCGCTCTTGAACACAGTCGTAGAGCGGGCGATGCACCTATTGCGGGGAAGGGCCGCAGGTGTCTATCTCTACGATCCCAAGAGGCAAGACCTGGAGATGATTGCGAGCTCAGGGCACAGCAGAGAGCGCACCGGAATCAGGCTTGCCTTGGGCGAAGGGCTATGTGGAAAGATAGCACAGAGTGGAAAATCGTTGGTTGTGACGGACTATGCCAACTGGGAGGGAAGGTCAGCTCACTTCGATGATGAGTCCACCGCCAACGTCTTGGGTGTTCCCATCCAGCGAGGTGATACCTTGCTGGGAGTTCTTTTCATCGATGATGCGGACCTAAACAGGACATTTGATGAGCGCGACATGCGGCTAGCCACCCTTTTCGCCAACCAGGCGGCTATCGCCATCGACAACGCCCAGCTCTTTGCCGAAAGGGAACGCAGGATCAAACAACTGGCGGCGTTGCACGATGTCTCGCTCGAGATCGTGGCCAAAACCGATCTGTCCAAGGTGCTGCCTGCCATCGTTGAGCAGGCTGCACAACTGCTCGATGCCCAGGCAGGAGCCATAGATCTATTCGATCCCGAGACACAGGAACTGGAGTTGACCGCCATCTACGGATACAGAGACGACCTCCGCGGGATCAGTCATGCCATTGGGGAAGGGGTGGTCGGCAAGGTAGCGCAAAGCCAACAGCCTCTCATCGTGGACGACTACTCCCATTGGGAAGGACGCTCGGGCCAATGGGAGCAGCAGCCCGTCGGCACCGTCATGGGGATACCCCTGAAGCGAGCTGGTGAGCTTCTTGGAGTGCTCACCATGGATCGGCCGGTCCCGCACCCCTTCGACGACAATGACTTGCAGTTGGCCACTCTCTTCGCCAATCAAGCGGTCATCGCCATTGAGAACGCGCGTTCGGTCGCCGCGACGCGACGACGCGTCGGGGAGTTGGAAGCCCTGAGGGAGATCAGCTTGCAGCTCACCCAATCTCTTGACCTATCGAGAGTCCTGGACACAATCGTTCGGAGCGCTGTGAGACTCGTCAAGGCCAGCGATGCTCACATCTTCCTCTACGACGAAGAGGACGGCGGGCTCAGTTTCGGCACCGGCGCGTGGGCTCCAGGCCAAGAAGGAAGGATCCATAGGCAGGTACGTGAGAATGGTCTGACCGCAACGGTGGCTAGACGCGGTGAACCCGTGGTCATCAACGAGGCCAGGAGCCATCCCCTGTTCAAGGATCAGATGGAGCACGAGAAAGCAATGGAGGCCATCGCTGGCTTTCCGCTCAAGCGGGCGGACAGAGTGCTGGGGGTTTTCAACGTCGCCTTCGTTCAGCCGCATACTTTTGATGAGGACGAGTTGCGTGTGCTTACCCTACTGGCTGACCAGGCGGCCATCGCCATCGAGAATGCTCGCCTCTACCAGGAGACGGATCGCCGCCTCAGGGAGAGCATGACTCTGCAAGAGGTCTCGCGCCTCGTCAACTCCTCGTTGGAACCGACGCAGGTTTTCCAGACCGTGGTGCAGAGGGTTGCGACTTCCTTCGACTACAGTATGGTGAGCATCTACATCACCGAAGGGGAGGGACTGCGTCTGGGCGCCCAGGTGGGATACGACCCCACCGGTGTCATCAACTTTATCCCCTTCGACGAAGGGGTGATCGGTCGCGTTGCTCGCACCGGGGAGGGCGAACTGATCGCCGTTGTCACCCAGGACGCCGATTTCCTCGCGGCCGCGCCTGGAGTCGTCTCTGAGGTCGCCGTTCCTATTGAAAAGGATCATCAGGTCCTGGGTGTGTTGAACGTGGAATCCAAGGCTAGCGAACCCCTGACCACAGCGGACTTGGACTTGATCTCCTCGATGGGTCACCAGGTGAGCGTGGCGATGCAGAACGCTCAGTTGTACCAAGACGTCCAGCGCGAACTCGCCGAGCGCGAGCGTGCCCAGGAGGCATATCGCGCGGTGGTTGATCACTCACTCCAAGGACTGGTGATTGTACAGGACTTCAGGGTCCTATTCGCGAACCAGGCCTTTGCCGAGATCAGCGGATACTCGGTCGAGGAGTTGCTGTCTCTCTCGCCCAAAGACGTGAGGGCACTGGTGCACCCCGAAGATCAGGCACTCGTCTGGGGGCGATTCCGAGACCGCACCGAGGGTAGGCTAGTGCCCCCTCATTACGAGTATCGTGGCGTCACTAAGGATGGTTTGGTTGTCTGGCTGGAGATGTTTGCTAATCCCATCGAGTACCGTGGACGTCCGGCAGTACAGGCAGCAATCGTGGACATCACGGAGCGCAAGCGCGCGGAAGAAGAGCTCGAGCAGAGCCTCCTTCAGCTAAGGAGGACGCTGGAAGGAACGGTGAACGCCCTGGCGGCACTAGCCGAGGCGAGGGACCCGTATACCGCAGGACACCAACAGAGGGTGGCTCACCTGGCCTGTGCTATCGCCGACGAGTTGGGCTTATCAGAGCAGGAGATCCGCGGCATCCACATGGCCGGACTCGTCCACGATATTGGGAAGATCCATGTGCCTGCCGAGATCCTTAGCAAGCCCACTGCGCTGACAGAGATCGAGATGCAGATGATAGAAACGCACCCGGTGACCGCGTACGATATTCTGAAGTCGGTGGAATTCCCCTGGCCAGTGGCCCAAATCGTGCTCGAACATCACGAGAGGATGGATGGTTCTGGGTATCCCCGGGGACTTCCGGGAGCGGAACTCCTCTTGGAGGCAAGGATCCTGGCCGTGGCCGACGTTGTAGAGGCCATGGCCTCGGACCGGCCCTACCGACCCGCTCACGGCATCGACAAAGCTCTGGAGGAGATCTCACGACATAGGGCTACTCAGTATGATGCCGAGGCGGTTGACGCCTGTCTAAGGCTCTTCAGGGACAAGGGCTTCCAACTCCAAGGTGCCTGAGGATAGTTGGCACCGCTAGATCGAGCCCCATTCGTAGTGAGGCCTTCAGGCCTTGTGATGCGCTGAAGCGCACATTACCAACGAGTCAGTTCGTAGTAAGCCCGTCAGGCCCCGTAACGCGCCGCAGCGCGCCCAACAGACCTCAAGCATCCGTCTAGCGGATCGTCCCCCGCACGGTCAGCAGTCCCTCTTCCAGTTCGATTTCCTCCAATACTACTGGCAACTCCTCTTCTCTCATATTGAGGTGCCTGTTCAACTTGTCCTCAATCTGGAAGCGGATGAAGTCCGGTAGTGCGGCTTGGCCAACTTCCAATTCTTGTGCGTAGATGACGGGTAGGCCATCTTGCACTGTGATGTCAAGCCGGCCGC
>Ga0114930_10001198_pt1 | contig 25330 bp, 12 predicted proteins | sample AnhtaG_FD_87300 | JGI IMG/M metagenome (GOLD analysis project Ga0114930, IMG submission 87300) | Deep subsurface microbial communities from Anholt, Denmark to uncover new lineages of life (NeLLi) - Anholt_01485 metaG | ecosystem: Environmental > Aquatic > Marine > Oceanic > Sediment | place... | reverse complement strand
CGCGAGCCGTTAAACGAAGGCCCAAAGAATATGCTCTGCTGAACAAACCCAGATCAGAAATGAGGGAGGCTCTCTTACAATGAGAAATGCTTATCTTCATGCCATTCGTGGCTGTCCCTAGTTTTTAAGTTTTCCTAGTTTTCTTAGTTTTCTCAACCGCCAGGTCAATGATGGGGCAAGGGTACCGGTATCTCTTAGCCCTTGTTTATCAGATTTTTCTGTTCTTCGCCGCCGCGTGTCAAATCGACGCCGTCTGCCCGCAGTGCGTCCTGGAGCTGGCTGACTTTCAACTCACGAGGCAGACAACCTTTCCTTGCACAAAGTGCTGCTGCCAAGCCCGCGGCGTGGCCGGTCGCAACGCAGTTGCCCATACTCTTGCCCGCCGAAGCGGCTACGTGAGTTGCGGAAATACACCGCCCTGCCATCAGCAGCCCATCCAGCTTCCGGGGAATAATCGCCCTGTAAGGGACATCATGAATCTTCATCCTGGAGAAGCGGACAAAACCGATATCGAGAAAGCCGCTGCGCCAGGCGATGGCGTCGTCGAACTTTCTACCGGTCAGCGCGTCCTGCTCAGTCAGCACATAGGGACCTTTGACCCGGCGGGTCTCGCGAACACCGACTTGCGTGCCTGTGCCGAGCAGCTCGATATCTTTGAGCTCTTTGCCGCCGAACTCGCGCATAGCCAGGGTCATCTGGAGAACCTGACGTCGGCTCTGGCACTCGGCCTGCGTGCGCTGCACCGGGTCCGTAGCATCGAACTGCCCCAGGTCCCTTGTCCCGGCGTGGTTAATGTAGAAGCTGTGGCCGTTTGAAACCCTGCCCAGACCCCATCCATTCGGAATGAGTGGGTACTTCTCCTTTGCTTTGCGGGCAATGTCCCTTATGTTTGCCTTGCGAACCTGTTCTCTGGTGACGTTAGTCAGGTTCAGGCACAGCGTAATCGGAGACAGTGAGCCGACTTCCTTCATCGTCTCGGCACCGGCGTAGTAGGCCACGTCTGCATCGCCGGTACAGTCAACAACGGCCTTGGCACGGATGACGGCGGGGCCTCGCTTCGTTGCCACTACGACGCCCGTAATACGGCCGCCCTCCACAACTGCATCAATCGCCCGCGTATGGACCAGATACTTGCAACCGATTTCGTCTAAGGCGTCGAGTACCGCAACCTTTAGATAGTCAACATTGCACCATAACTGGTGTTGGCCGACCCTGACAGCCTGGTCGCCGTAGGCCCTGAGCTTCTCAATGACCATCTCGTGCACTTTCGACCGTGGTTTGCTGCCGGGCCGCATCTGATTGATTGGCATTCCTAAGCACCAGGCAGCCACTCCCCCGAAAAACCCGTTGTGCTCAATCAGCAGGGTCTTGGCGCCTTTCCCCGCCGCCCCCAGCGCTGCGCCAATGCCCGCCGGGCCACCACCAACCACCAGTACATCCGGTTTATATGGAATGTCGGCCTGTTTGCGGATTGTCAGTCCTATGGACTCCTTACGGAGGACATTTTGGGCAGGAGCTGGACGCGTGAGTATGCTCACGGCGCCTGCGCCAGCCACGGCTGCACCGGCTGCTGTCAGAAATCTCCTGCGATTAATTGTATTTTCTTTCATCATAGTCTTTTCCTCTTTTTCGTTAATGGCACCTTTCCACCTCAGTTTATCTCCAATCGCACCGGTTTGGCATCGCGAAGAATATCCGCATCCGCGGTAATTCCAAGGCCGGGCCCGGTTGGCACATTTATAGCACCGTTTTTCAGGCGCAGAGGCGGCTCGTACCAAGGGCCTGTCCGAGCCAGGCCACCCTTATACTCATGGAAATCTCCGATGTTCGGCGTGCAGGAGGCGAAGTGGAGCACGTCAACGTACCCGACGCCGCCTCCGGACATATGCGGTATGACGGACATACCTGCCTCGGCGGCCATACGAGCTACGCGGATGGCACGAATGAATCCCCCGTTGTAGTGCAGGTCCGGCTGGACGACCTGCACCGCGCCGTTGTGGACCATCCAGCGAAAACGACGAAGGCTGGTTTCCTGCTCTCCACCCGATATCGGAATCGACAGCGCGTCCGACACGCACTTAGTTTGCTCCAGATGGTCGAACGGGCAGGGCTCCTCGAACATATTAATGTTGTGGTCCTGCATAAGCTTGCCTATCTCGACACCTTTGCGACAGTCGTAGGAACCGTTCGCATCGGCGTATATAGTGACCTTGTCACCAAGGGCCTTGCGCACAATGCGAATCAGGCCCTCGCTGCGCCCGGGCATCGAGTCGGCATTATTGCTCATACGCCCGCCGACCTTGAACTTGATGGCTCCGGCCCCGGTCCGCTCAATGTGTTTCGCCAGGATGTCCACCTCCTGTTGTGGCGTGGTGTGACGATTGCCGCTGGCGACATAGATGGGAATTTCGCGGCGAATCACGCCGCCGAGAAGCTCCCCGACTGGTTTGCCTTCAATTTTCCCGAGAAGATCCAGCAAACTGAACTCCACCCATGCCACGCAGCACCACAGCGCCACGCCCGAGAGCTTGTAATTGCTGCGATATACGTACACCCCGTCGATAAGTGACTCAAGGTCGCGAGCATCCTTGCCAACAAAATAGGGGATGACCAACTGCCGCAGAATCGGGTATAGATACGCGGCACGACTGTTGGTGATGGCAATGCCGATAGCCCCATCGGTAGATGTCGTGCGAACAAGAAAGTCCCTTCGATTGCGCAGCAACTCAATCGAAGCAATTTTCACCGGTGATTTGATGGACGCAATCTTCAGCACCGGCGCGGCAGCAGCCTTATCCAACTGAGTAAGACTCGTTTTGCGAGGCCCGGCCGATACACAGCCCTGCGTTGTCGCCAGCACCCCCGCGCCGAGACTTGACTTAATAAAAAAGCGACGATTAAGCTTCATTGCGAACCTCCTATCAAATCAGTAGGGGCAGTTCGCGAACCCCCCCTACCACTCACAGACTGGCGTGCAATCTCCACGTCCTTTTTGACATCGTCCAGAATCTTCGTCCAATCGAGCACCCGTGTTCGTGCGAGAAGCTGAGGCCGATAGTGTTTGCTTGCAACCGAAGCATAGTTGGCCCAATGCTTCTGTGCTTCGAGAAGATGTTGAATTGCCAGCGTCTTATTCTCTTGATTCTTTGACTTCTCGAACAAATGAAGCTCCACCGCACCGAGGATTTTCGAGGAATAGTAATTCCCCAGATGAGACATCGCCTCAATATCGCTCAGCGTCAGCACAAGCTCACGGCTCTTTCCGGCCTTGCTCCGAATCAACCCAACCTGTTTGAGCGACTCATCCGCATAATTCCGCAATTCTTCAGCTACCTGGATCGGCGTCTTGCCTTTCATCTGTTCATCAGCAAGATGTTTGTCCACATATTCCGGAATTGACATCAGGCCGCTGTCCTGCATCGGCTTTGTTTCGATGAAATCCCGCACCGTATGAAAGCCCTTTCGCTGGTCGAAACATCCTTCGACGGCCCACATAAAATCCCAGTTACACCAGTGGAACCGATTCACCAGCGGAATAATTTTCGACGCCGTCGCCCAGGTGTCATAAAGAGCCAAACCTTTTGTTTTGGGAAACCGCCAAAGGATAATTTTCTCAAATAAGTCCCGTTTCAGATTAAGGTCGTATCCCAACCGTCCCCAGAGCATAAACTTGTACCAGTGTTTCCTAATCTCCAGTGCACGCGGGGTTTCCGGCTCAAGACTGGTAAATTCCCTGGCCCACACGTATCCGTCCGAACCCATATGGTAGCCTGCGGTTTGTTCTTTTGGCGGCAGATTCGACAGAAACGCACGCACATACTCAGGGTCACCCCAGCGGAAATTGAAAATGTCATCGTTGCGCAAATTCCACCAGCACTTCACTTCGTACGGTTCCATTTCCTTCAGCAGCGACTTGCAGAAAGGCGGCTTGGTCGAGGAGTACATATGCGCCCTGGCATACTTGAAGCCGATCTCAAAAGAATCCGGGTAGTTGGCCGCAAAATCGGTCATAATCTTGCCCAGGCCCGTATTCCAGACACGATGAATAAACCGCACCTTCCGGCCCGGCTGCTGTTTCTTCGCCTCCAGAATACCCAGGCCGTACGTCTTCCACAGCCACTTCTCACGGTCATATTCGTCGTTTCGGCTCTTCATATTCTCCCCGGCAGTAACGCCGATGCCGGCAAGAAGCGGATAAGTCAGCACGGTTTCGCGAACGCATTCACGCAGATAGGCGATTGTCTTAGGATTGTCCTGTGCGTTGGTAATGCCATATTTGCCTTCCACGCTGTTCATCAGGACGTTCCAGGTTATAAAATAAATATCAATCCCACGATTCTTCGCATACTCCATCACCCGCCGCCAGAATTCGATTTTCTCATCCATTGACATCTTCTTGACTATTCTCAGGTTCTTGAGGACCTTCGGCGACACAAATTGAGGGTCTCTCCAGGCGCCGGATTTGTAAGTCGGCTTCAAGGTGGTCACGCAAACATCCTCTAAAGCCGCATCAGGGTAGTTAGGCAGCTTCACAATCGATGGAAATGGATGAGGGTTCCAAAGGGTCAGGGTATTATAACGATAGCGAGCCATGTCATCCAAGAACTCTTTCCAGAAGTCAAAGTTCCACATCTCCACATAATTGTTCTGCGCCGCGTCCCCCGTGTCGTCATAGCTTGGCGTCCGAGCATCCAGCGGTATATTGAACTTAATCCCGCGCCTGAGGATATGCGGTTTGCCCTGCGCCTCCCGGATGTCCGCCAACTCTTCGCCGAGCCGTATCCTCTCCGCCAGCTCCAGCCCGCCGTACATACATCCAACCGCATCTCCGCCACTTATCCGTATCCTGCCCCGACTGTCCTTGCGAATTTCATAGCACTGCGGCCCCAGCTCCTCCGTGAAATTCAGTCCCAGAATGACCCACACACCCCTGACAGGCTCGGTGGCGACCCTGTACTGCCTGTCCCTCAGCGCCCTTTTGATCTCGCCGGCCGCAAATTTGATCGGCTCGTGCGGCCCGGAATAGAGCACTGAAACCCACTCTTTCGCCCCAGTCGGCGCAACAGCCAAAAGCAGCAAACAGCCCGCAAAAACGCACCTGTTCCTTAAAGTCTTCATCTTATCTCCCTACTTTCAAACAGTTTTCTCATTCATTTTAGTAAAGGACAGCCACCAGTCCTCTTTGGTTATTGGTGATTGGTTATTGCTCCGGCAGTCCTGCCGAATTTACCAGTTACCATTTACCAGTTACCATTTACCAGTTACCATAAGTCGCCCTCGGGGTCCGGGCCCGAACCCGCCCAAACGTTCTTTATTGCGTTTGGGCATCCCCTGCACATACCTGCGAGACCTGCAGGCCGCTGCCCTGGGAAGTGTAGAAAATTCGGCCATTTGACACGACCGCACCAACGCATTCCCTTACATCCACACATGGCCCCGAAGACACCAACTTATTGCCCTTCGATGTATCAATGAAATCCATATTGGCACCAATCAGGTAAGGCCCTGATAAGGTGAATCGGGTGCATGCATAGCCTTTGTCGAAGATGGACAGGATTTTGCCGGTATCCTTGTCTATTAAATAGCTGGGCTTGCCCGTAGAAGCATGGGTAAAGAGAAACTTCCTGCCTATCGTTACCACATTAACCGCCTTGGCGACCGGTTCGGACTGCCATATCAACGAACCATTTCGTGCATCCAGACACCACACGTAGCGGTGGTTTGTCTTTTCGTCAGGGCGGTTGTAGCCGCCCAGGTACAGACGCCCGTCCTCTGCAGAAATGGTTGTGCCCGCGGTAACGTAGTACTTTGTCGTCAACCAGATCACCCGGCCGGTCATTGGTTCAATTGCTGCGGTCAGACCCTTTGCACTCGGAAGGCCTCTTTTTGTTTTCGCCGCATACCCGAAAAAGCAGGAGTAGTAAAGCGTATCATCTCCGCTTGTCCCAGGGGGGACGCCCCTCCCGAAAGGGATGCCCCTTGGCATTGGCGGGGACGCCTTACGGCGCATCAGACACAGGCCGGCATCGTTGCCGCCAAAGCCAAACTCAGAAAAATCTATCGTCCAGACCTCCCGGCCTGTCTCTATGTCCCAGGCCCGCACTATGGGCTTTTGGTCTTTGGGGTAATAAGGGTTGTTGTGGCTGTAAATCCAGCTCATTATCTCAACACTCTCGGGCGCCTGTATTGGCGTGCCTTTTTGAACATAAGCCTTTTCAGTTCCCTGCGGCGCATATTTACCCGTGCCAAAAACATAAATGGCGAGGTTTTTGCATATAGTTGGGGGTTGTTGTCGGCTCCAGCTTGGTGACCCTGTGAAAGGAGCTTGCCATAGCAACTCTCCGGTCGCGGCGTCCAGACAGCGCATACTGGATTTTTTCATTCCTGCCTGAGGGACCAACAGACGGCCCTTTGCGTAAATTGGAGAGGTAAAGGAGATATGCACCCCAGGCCAGTACCGCCGCCATAACAGCCGACCCGTTTCCTGCTCAATGGCAAAAATCTGGCCCTCTGCGGTGTGAGTATACATTCGCCCCCCGCCGCAGACGGGAAGATGCTTAAATGTACCCTCGTACCGGCGAATCCACTTGATCTCGAAAGGTGGTTTTATGCCTTGATCATTTGCATTCGTGCTTGCCTGGTTACCGAAGTTGGTAAACCAATCGTATTTTGAATCTGTGAGCTTGCCTGTTAAGGGGCTTCGAATCTTCCACAATTGCAGGTCTTTTGACGGCAGCGGCGCTTTACCTTCAGGCCCCAGAACGTAAAGATACCCATCCTCGCAACCAAAGTAAATCCGACCGCCGCAGACTGCAACGGGAGCCGAGATAGCTTTGCCGAAGGCGGTCTTGAACGACCACGCCTTACCGCTGCCGGAAAGCGGCACAACATAAAGGCTCCCATCCAGGCCACCATATACCCCCACATCGCGAAGGAGGATGGGCGGTGCGATGGAGGGATAGCCCCCCAGATATAGAGCAGGTTTTCCGGGAGAATGCTTGCAGAAGCCAAAACCCTCTTCCGGACGGCACCGGTAAACATCTTGACCACGCAGACTCACGGAACAGAAACTGAGCAGGCCAGGGCGATTTATCTCGGTCTGCGTTCCAGAGACATAACCCGTCTTCACTTTCCTGTCACGAATCCGAATTATCTCGACCCGGCCTGTATTGTCTCGCCGGTGCCATTGCCGATAGAGCGCTCCATCTTCGCCTATGCTTATCCCCAATGTGGCCGGGCGCTCTGAGCCTGCATATGCCGGTACGAGGCCCATCCCACGAAGCTTGGCGTTGCTGCCCATATCCTCCAGACAAACAGCCGAGCCACCTGCAGGGACAACGAGCGTCTTATCATACATCGCTATGTTCCTTGAGCAGCAGAACTGGTCGCGCCACGTTACCCGCCCTTTTTTGTGCTTGCACCAATCCTCTCCGCTCCAGCGATTACCGGTAAAGCCCATAATCTCCTTGACGAAATCCCATTTCCAGCAAACCGTCCCGTCAGGCTCAAGGGCATAGATTTGCGAGCCAAGCGTGGCAAAGTACACTCGGCCGTTGGCTACGACGGGGGCGATGAAGATTGGCTCGCCGCAGGCAATCTCTTTGACTACGGTTCCATTGGCCGTATCGAGAACGTAGTAGGACCCGGCCATCGTGCCGAAGTGGAGGTAACGTCCTCCGTAAGGAGTCCCAAGGACTGCAATGGCCGGTGAGGATATGTTGTTGCAGTTGGCTTTACCGCCGCGGGTCGGAAACTTCCATATAATACGCAGCGTTGCAGCATCGATACAAAAGGCCACACCTGCTCCGTCCACCACATAAATGCGTCCATCCGCCACCACCGGCGCTGTGAAGATGGCATCCGTCAGCGGAATTGCTCCGATCAATCCAAGAGGTGTAATCACGCTTCTGTCGGGGACATTGCCTGAATGCCGACAATCGTATTTGAACTGCAACCAGCTCTCGTCAGCAGCGGCAGCCGTCAGCCCCGTTAGAAATCCCGACTGCAACTCCGGCACTTCCCCGCTTCGACTTATTTCTAACGGGGTCAGCCCTATTAGAAAAGGAACCGCTATCAGAATCATCTTTGTTTTGACGTGTCCCATGATATGTGTCCTCCTATCCACCCTCCGTAGCAAAGCTACTGCGGAGGACGGGTCGGTAGGCTCGGTTCTCGATAGTCGCAACGAGAATCGAGCATCCGGCATCGAGTATCAAGTTCTCCTTGGGAGTCCTTACGGACTTTATACTAATTTGCCTTCGATTTGTAACAGAGCCCTCATCGACTCTTCAGCAATTCTCTTTCCACCGGGAGAAAAATCAAATACTTCGAGAGATATCCATTTACCGTATCTTAAATCCTTGAGCGTTTGAAAGGCCTTCACATAGTCATCAACCGCCGTTCCCGTACCCAGGTGTTTGCCATCCATTTCCTGCACATGAACGTGATGGATGTGATTGTAGTATTTTCTCAGCAAGACATCAAATGGCTCAGTTTCGTCGACAGTATTATTGAAATCAAACATAATTTGAACAGCGGGATGGTTAACTTGTCCGGCCAGCTCTAATGCTTCTGCCAACGTGTTAACAACATCAGTGATGCTTTTACCTAAGGGCTCGACGAGTATCTTAACGCGGCGTTCTTGAGCATGGTCGGCAACCCTGGCAAGACCTTCAGCAAAATATTTTTTTGCTTCTTCAATGGAGGCATCCCTGGTACTGCGTTGTTTTGGTGAGCCAAAAACCATACAGGAGCCGTCAAGGTCGCCGCAAAAATCGATAAGTTTGTCAAGGTAAGCGATAGTTTTTTGGCGGACGGCGGCGTCAGGTGTTGTAAAGTGCAATCCTTTTGGCGGCGGCGCTAATAACCAATGCAGCCCCGCACATTCAATGCCGGCATTTGTCATTATTGAGACCATTTCTTTACGTTTTGCGGGGGTCATCTCCTGCACGTCTTCGGTAACCAGGGTAAATGCAGCAATTTCAATCCCTTTATAGCCTGCATTGCCAACAATTCGGCATTGCTCCGCCCAACTTAATTCGGCCATACTCTCGTTGCACATAGCATAATTAAAACCACTCCACTCGGAAGAAGCAGGTATTTCTTTTTTACGGCAACCAAACATTAATTCACCCAATGCAGCAGCACCTAAAATACTCCCGGAGGTTTTGATAAAATCTCTACGATTATAGTAAAACATAATTTCCCCTTTTTCGCTATATAGAGCTTTCTTCAAACTATACAATCCTTCAGAGCACAATACCAGAGAACCTTTATTTCATCATTGCGTATTATATCGCCCCCGTGCTTTCTTGCGAAAGCAAGAACGGGGGTCGTGGAAGAGAAACCTGTGAGAAGACATCCAAGATAGTTGCATTTGCGAGACCGATTTGCTATCTTATTGACAGAGAAGCTTAACGGTATGGCTAAATCAATGTTAAAAACGAGAACTCCCGGCTGGGAAATCTCTGGTAGCGGCATGGACGCTCAGCGGAGGACCTGGGCTCGCCTTACGTCGGGTATGTCGCGGAAGGAGTAGATTGATGAGCTTGATTATGAAAATTGCACTGGCGCTATCAGCGGCTGCCGCTGTGACGGTCGGCTGCGCACAGGAAAAGTCCGTACGAATTGTCGTCTGGGATGAACGACAGCCCAAACAGCAACCTATGTACGAAAACTTTCTCGGAAATCACATTGCCAACTATCTGAACAAGCAAGAGGGATTTTCCGTCCGTTCGGTCGGCATTGACGACCCGCAGCAGGGCTTGGGCGATGTGCTGCTCGATGATTGTGATGTTCTGATTTGGTGGGGGCATGTCCGGCAAGGTGAGATTTCCGTGGAGACGGCTCGGCGCATCGTCGAGCGAATCAAAGCCGGGAAGCTCAGTTTCATCGTGCTGCATTCCGCGCATTGGTCAACGCCGTTTATGGTGGCTATGGAAGAGCGGGCGAAGCAAGACGCACTGGCCAAGCTCTCCGCAGCGGAACGGGCCAAAGCAAAGGTTGAATGGGTGGGCAAATTCCAGCGCAAGGCGCCCAAGCGTGATGCCGAGCTAACGCCCTCGGTATCCTATGAAAAAAGAGAAGACGGTACCACGCTGGTACGGGTTGTCCGGCCGAACTGCTGCTTTCCGGAGTACGCAGCCCATGGCAAGCCAAGTAAGATGAAGACACTCCTTCGGCGCCACCCCATCGCCAAGGGCATTCCTCAAGAGCTCGGCCTTGCCCAAACGGAGATGTACGGCGAGCCGTTCCATGTGCCGGCTCCCGATGCCGTTATCTTTGAGGAAACCTGGGAAGCAGGACAGCGATTTCGCAGCGGGGCCATCTGGAGACTGGGCAACGGCAAGGTGTTCTACTTTCGACCGGGCCACGAGAACTTTAACGTCTTCCATCAACCGGAGCCGTTGAAAATCGTCGCCAACGCTGCCCGGTGGTTGGGAAGTGAGACCGCAAAGCGGAAGCGGCAGCAATGAGAATGAGAAGGGCACTCTTTTGAGCGGAAGCATTTGCTATTCGGTCCACATTCGCAAAGGATTTAGTATTGTAGTAAAGTTAAGAGGCTTCGCGGTGCTACTTAGTGTCATATATGGGAAATGCCAGATAAAGGAATTGCACTATGTCTAAGAGATATTTTTTGTCAAGTCTTTCTTTTCTAATCATTCTTTGCTTACTCTTTCCTGTGAATTTAGCTGCCCAGCAGCGTCCAAGAAAGAAAATCGTCGAGTACGGTTGGGACGTCCCTTACCCCGATTTTGTCCGGAACAACATCCGTGAAATGGAAAAGCGCCCCTTTGAGGGAATAATCTTCCGCACGAAGGGATTTGACCACGCCTTTGACATCCGTCCCTGGAAGCAGGCCGACTTCCAGCCGCAGCTGGATACACTGGCTGATATCAAATGGCAAAAATTCACGGACAACTTTCTCACGCTCTACGCCGCTAACAAATGGAAAATGGACTGGTTTAATGATGACCACTGGAACACGATTGTCGAGAATATGAAGTTATTCTCTCTGGCGGTTCGTTCCGGTAACTGTGTGGGGGTCTGCTTCGACCCTGAACCCTACGGCACCGACCCCTGGATATATCCCGGCTCATATAAGGACAGGTCGTTTGAGCAGGTTGCCGAGCAGGTCCGCCGCCGCGGCCGGCAGTTCATCACCGCCCTGCAGGAACACATGCCCGAACTGAAGATTTTGAGTTTCTTTCAACTGTGCCTTTTCCGGGATATCGTTGACGAACCTGACCCGAAGGTCCGTCAGGAAAAACTGCTTAAGAAGTGGATGATTTTGCTGCCTGCCTTTTGCATCGGAATGCTCGAAGGCGCTGCGCCCGGCACAATCCTTATCGATGGCAACGAGCTGGCCTACTACTATGAAAGTCCTCATGACTTTTACCGTGCTTACCATCTCATCCGACAGCGCGCCCAGTCACTGGTTCCGGAAGCGCTGCGTAAAAAATATAACGCCCAGATGCAGGTGGGAATGGCCTTGTATATAGACCAGACCCTGGGGAAACGCACCGTGAAAACCACCAGCCATTTCCTCACACCTCAGCAGCAGCTCAAATTTTTCGAACACAATGTGTATTATGCTCTGACCACCTCCGATGAGTACATCTGGTGCTATAGTGAAAGGATGAACTGGTGGCTGCCGCCGGAGAAAGCCGGCAAGGACCGTATCCTGCCGCCCGGCGTAGAGCAGGCGCTCATCTCCGCCCGGCAAAAGTACCAGCAGGGCAAACCCTTAGGTTACGATATCAAAGATATGATTGAAGCCGCCCGGCAAAAGAAGAAATGAGAGCTACCTGTGGCAGAGCTAAAAGCACAAATACCTTCTGGTTTCAACGTATTTTACAACCGTTTAGCAGCTGGCGTTCACCCCGTCCCTCCGAGGGGCGGGGTTTGTCGTCCGTAAGGACTCCCCAAGAAGACTCCCAAGGAGAGCGAATGAAAGATGTTGACCGGCTTGCAAAACGTTGTATACTGGCGTTTTCCGCTTGTCCCAGGGGGGACGCCCCTTGGCGGGGACGCCTTACGGCGGATGACGAAAGGGAATAACTATGATTGCCTCATTTTTTCGTCGCTCAAGATTATGGACAACTGAAGAAGAGCTCTGGCTTGCAACATTGCAGCGAAAAGTCTCTCCTGAAATCACGGGGGCAAAAATAGAAAGAAGATTTCTTGTTGATTCGGGCCGGCCTTTGAGAAGTGATGAGCTGGATAAGCTCAAATGGCTGCTGACGGAGACGTTTGAGCCCGAGATGTTCAAGGAGCAATCTACTCTTGAGAAGAATGTTGTAGAGGTCGGTCCCAGGCTCGCAATAGTTACGCCAAAGAGCACCAACTCCGTTTCCATTTGCTCTGCATGCGGGCTGGATTCTATAACAAGAATTGAGCAGACCCAGCGTTTTTGCATCCGGTTGGCAGACCATTCCAACCTTTCCCCCGAACAGCAGAAGAAGATATATGCACTTATCCACGACAGGATGACAGAGCAAGCGTATCTTAAACCACCGACCAGCTTCGAAGAGGACATCGAGCCGGAGCCGGTCCAACTTATTGGTCTGCTTGAAAGAGGAGTCGATGTGCTCAAGGACGCAAACGAAAAATTGGGTCTGGCCTTAGACAAACAGATGATGCAATATATACTCGAGCATTACCGGAAACTGGGCCGCAACCCAACCGATGTTGAGCTGTTCATGTTCGGTCAGCTCAACTCCGAGCACTGCCGGCACCACCTATTCAAAGGCACATTTATCATTGACGGCAGGCAGATGGATAACAGCCTATTTGACATGATAAGGTCAACCACAGAAGCCAATCGGGGCAATGTTACTGTTGCCTATGAGGATAATGCTGCAGTAACATCAAGCAAGCCCGTGAATGCTTTTCTACCATCAAACCCAATGGCTCCGTCTCCTTTCACAACCGGAATCGTAATGACAGGTGATGCCTTTAAGGTTGAGACCCACAACCACCCCACAACCATCAGCGCTGATCCCGGTGCGGGAACAGGTTTGGGCGGAAACATACGTGACATACAAGGTGTTGGTTGCGGAGGAACCGTATTGGGAGCTCTGGCCATCTATAATGTGGCCAACCTTTTAATCAGTGGCTATGAGCTGCCCTGGGAAAAAGAGTATGCTCCTCACCCCTCACGCTTCCAGAGGCCCCTGGAGATTATAATAGAGGCTTCAAACGGGGCCAGTGATTACGGCAACAAATTCGGCGTCCCTCTTACCACAGGGTCCTGCACATCATTCGAACTGACGTGTGGTGGTGACCATTACGGATGGCGAAAGACCTGTATGGTGGCAGGAAACTGGGGTGTGATTAATGATGCGCATGCCTATAAAAAGGAGCTTCAGAAAGGGTACTTAGCTGTGCAGATCGGCGGCGACAGATACCCAATTGGTCTTGGTGGGGGTTCCGGTTCAAGTAAGGACGCAGGCGGCCAAGAAGCAGGCCTGGACTTCGATTCGGTTCAGCGTGCAAACCCTGAAATGGAAAACCGTAACGAGTCTGTAATACGGGCCTGCTCGGAGCTTGGTGACAAGTCCCCCATCATCAGCATCACGGACCTCGGAGCAGGTGGTGAATGTGTGGCACTACCGGAGATTGTTCACCCACATGGCGCCAAGTACGAGCTACGAAATATCCCTTGTGGCGACAAAACCATGAGTGTCCTCGTTTTCTGGTGTAATGAATCACAGGAAAGCATGGTAATGGTTGTTACCACGGAAAGTTTACCAACCCTCGAACAGATCTGCAAGAGGAACCGATGTCCAATGTATGTGGTAGGTGAAGTTACAGGAGACGGCAAACTGGTACTTACGGATAAAGATGCACCTGATGCCGCACCAAGAGAACAGAAGGTTCCTATTGATGTGGATATGGAATTTCTGCTGGCGAACCTACCTGAGACGACAATAGACTGTGAAAGTGTACCTCGTCAGCTTAGTCCGGTGAAACCACCTGAAGGTTTGAGCGTTCTGAACGCACTTGAAAGGGTGCTTCGCTTGCTCAAAGTTGGGTCCAAACACTTCCTCACCCGTAAGGTAGATCGCTCTGTAGGAGGCCTGAGCGCACAACAACAAACAGTGGGACCACTACAGCTTACCATGGCAGATTGCGCCGTAACCGCCAGAAGCTTCTTTGGAATCACAGGCATTGCTACGGCAATAGGTGAACAGCCTGTTAAAGGCCTTGTCAACACAGAGGCCGGCGGCAGGATGAGTCTGGGAGAATCCCTGACCAATCTTGTATGGGCACCTGTTGAGGATTTTGGGTCAATCAATTTCTCTGCTACCTGGCAGTGGCCATGCAAACAACCAGGTGAGGATGCACGTCTTTATCAAACTGTTCGGGCAGTAACCAAACTCTGCAAAGACCTGGGACTGAGGATACCGGTTGGCAAGGACTCCGTCTCAATGACAGCCTGGACAACGCTTGAGAGTAGCTCTGCCACAGGTAGAAAGCACCCGATAAAATCACCAGGAACGGTTCAAATGATAAGTTTCGCACCATGCCCTGATATCACTAAGGTTGTCACCCCTGATATCAAAATGCCTGGTGAAGGCATGCTTATTATGCTCGACCTTTCCGGCGGCAAAAGAAGACTTGGTGGTTCTGCCTTCGCCCAGGTTTATGAGCAGGTTGGCAACGAAGCCCCAGATGTGGATGACCCACATCTTCTTCAGAAAGGTTTCGAGGCCGTCCAGGAACTAATTAGAGAAGGTCTGGTGTTGTCCGGCCATGATGTTTCAGATGGCGGCCTGATTACCTGCCTGTTAGAGATGGCATTCGCCGGCAACTGCGGTCTTAATATCAACCTCAACAATGCCGGTATTTTGGGTGGACACGATGTTTTTGCATCCCTCTTCGCCGAGGAGCTTGGTCTGGTATTTGAGGTCCTTCCTGCGAACCTAAGACATGTAGATAGGATACTCCACACCTATGGTTTTGATTATGGCAAGAACACTGTTTTATTAGGCCAAACAACAAAAGAGCCCAAGATAAGTGTCAAACACACGTCCCAAACAGTTCTTGATGCCGACATGAGGGAGCTGCGTGACATCTGGCAGCAAACATCATTCGAGCTGGATAAGCTTCAGGCCAATCCCGCGTGTGTGAAGGCTGAACGGAATGCGAACTATGATCGTAAAGGACCAAATTACAAACTTACTTTCAATCCGGTCCTGACACCTAATAAAAAAATGGAAGCTAAGAACAAACCCAAAGTGGCAATCCTGCGCGAGGTAGGCACCAACGGGGCCCGTGAGATGGCGGGGGCATTCTTCACTGCTGGTTTTGAACCATGGGACGTTACAATGGCTGATATCGCTGACGGAAGAGTAAGCCTTAAAGATTTCCGCGGGGTTGCCTTTTCAGGCGGGTTCAGCTTTGCTGATGTTCTGGACGCCGGTAAGGGATGGGCTGGTGTTATTATGTTCAATGAAATGATACGTGATGAATTCAAAGCCTTCATTGAACGAACCGACACTTTCTCCCTCGGCGTTTGCAACGGATGCCAGGTTATGGCGTTGCTCGGATGGGTTCCCTGGCACCGGATAGATATTAAGCAACAGCCGCGTTTTGTAAGGAACGAGTCAGGCATATTCGAGTCAAGATTCGTCACAGTAAAAATACGCCCAAGCCCATCTATCTTCCTGGCGGGAATGGAAGGTTCTGTGCTCGGTATATGGGTAGCCCATGCAGAGGGCAGGTGTTTGTGGCCCGACCAAAGAATATTTAGTCTGGCCGTGAATGAGGGGCGAGAACTGGCACCCATACGCTTCGTTGACGATGACGCCAAAGAGACAGAACAATATCCGTTCAATCCAAACGGTTCAAGATTGGGTATAACCGGGATATGTTCACGTGATGGAAGGCACCTGGCTCTTATGCCCCATCCTGAGAGGCTATTCCAAGTCTGGCAGTGGCCGTTCTGGCCGCCTTATTGGTCTGGCCTGGCGACCTCACCATGGCTGAAACTATTCCAGAATGTCAGGGAATGGTGTGAACAAAATCCAGCATAAATGGCTAAATAAATACAAAAGTATTCACCTGTGCCTAAGTGTTTTAGACGGGAAAAACGTTTATAAGAAGGCTGAGGGATGATAATGCAGAATTCAAGGCTCTTATTATTAGTATATCTTACGGCTTTATGTCTGGTGTTTTTGGTCCCGGTTATGTCTGTGTGTTGGGGCCGGGAAAAGGTGCCCGAATCGGCGAAAGAAGGCGGACCTCAAGCCCCCCTCGTTTTGCTTCGGAAAACGAAGCAAGGGGGGTATCGGCCTTTGCAGACCATTCCCAGAAACATCCCGACTGCAGTGCCGGACCATCCTGGTAATGTATTTTTACTGGGCGAGGATGTGAATATCGAATTGCCTAAAAAAATTTCGGCCGAGGCTATTCGCTGGCGGGTACTTGATAGCCACAGGGCCGTTATTAGACGCGGCTCTATCGACGATAAGAAATCGAACTCAAAATCATTCGTGAAAGTTGCCGGGCTGGGTATCGGCTGGTACCGAATCGAATTTCCGGATGCTGCCGGCAAGGTCGTGGATTGGACAACGGCGGCTGTCCTGGCAAAGCTGGCAGAACCGGTGCCCCAGGATTCCCCGATATGTGTTGACTCAGCTACTTCCTGGTTCGCACGTAATGACCCGGTCAGACAGGAACGTTTCGCTCAACTGGCCGCTCTTGCGGGCGTGAACTGGATTCGCGACCGTATGAGCTGGGGCGGATTTCAGAGAGGGCCTGACAGCTTCCCCGATAACACGACCTATGACAGCGCAGCCACCCTCCAGGCACGCTACGGGCTCAAAGTCCTGCAGGTATTTCACGACACACCCGGCTGGGCCATAGATGAACAGCTCGACGGCAAGCGACGGTACAGACGGTTTCCCAGGGACCTGCATGTACTATACAAGTTCTGCAAAGCTATGGCACAGCGGTACAAAGGCCGGGTACTCGCCTGGGAGCCCTGGAACGAAGCAAATATCATTATGTTTGGCGGTCACACTATCGACGAAATGTGCTCCCACCAGAAAGCGGCATATCTCGGCTATAAGGCAGGCAATCCGAATCTTACCGTGTGCTGGAACGTGTACGCGGGCGCTGGAACAGCTCTGCACACTAAGGGCGTGCTCGAAAACGAGACGTGGCCTTACTTTGAGACATACAACATCCACTCATATAACAAACCCGACAATTATCTCAAACAGTTTGCACCAGCACGAGAGGCCGCGTGCGGACGGCCGATTTGGATTACTGAATGTGGAATCCGATTGCCTTGTAAGACCGGCAGTCCGCGGAGCGAACTGTCACAAGAGGACGAACTGCAGCAGGCCAAATTTATCGCACGCTCTTACGCCAGCAGTCTATTTGCCGGAGTTAACCGACACTTTTTCTTCATCCTGGGCAACTACCCCGAGAGCGGAATTCAGTTCGGCCTCTTGCGTAACGACCAGACTCCTCGGCCCGGCTACGTGGCCCTCGCAGCGGTCGGTCGCTTCCTGGCCGGAGCAAGATGTCTGGGCAGATGGATTCCAAAGGAAAATCCCACCGTGCGCGTCTACGCTTTCCAGTCACGCCCTGATGGCCGACAGCGCGATGTGCTCGTTATCTGGTCGGAAAAACCCACAACTTGGTCACTGCCCAAAAGCTTACTTGTAGAAGCCGTTTACGATTACCTGGGCAGGCCTCTTGGCAAAAACGCGCCGGCCAAGATTGATTCTGCTGCTGTCTTCGTACTCCTTCCAAAAGGTGCCGCCCGAAAGCTGCCGCTGGAACCGCCGCTGCACTCTTCCTCATTTCGAGGCGGCAAAGCCTCATCTGTGGTCTTGCAGCTCCAGATGCACAACAACTCGACTAAGCTCGACCAGCAGGCCCATACTGTTCCATCGGGCAAGGAAACGAATCTCAATCTCCTCGCGTATAACTTCAGTAACACAGCGGTGAGCGGAACGATAACCGTGGAACACACCCCGCAAGGATGCCAACTTACACCGAACCGCTGGGAAATCACGCTTGAGCCGATGGGACGAAAACGCCTGCCTGCTCGTGTTACGATAAATGCCTCTGGAAGCAATACATCTAATGGAGGCTGGCTCAAGCTGCGAGGCGACTTCGCAGATGCCGGCCGACCGGCCTTGGCGTTCCGACTTGTACCAAAGTGAAAGCCTCCTCGCTCTACTCGAGTAGTTAACCTACTACGTTATTGCTGCTTGGCCTGCCCCGTTAGAAGTAAACGCCAAAGGCCGTAGGGTGTGCTCCGCACACCTATCTTACCTGCCTATAAGGCAGTCTAACCGGGCCAAAATCGCAAATCGTCAATTGGAAATAGTAAATCAATTCCCCTTGCCTTCTTACTCTCTGGATGCTAATATTATCATAAATCTAACTATAACAAAGACTCTGGAGAAAGAACCAAATGGCTAACGCGCCCTCAGGTTTATCTAACATCAGGCAGGCCAAAATCTTCAAAAACTTGCCGTGTTAGGTTCTCCGACACAGAATGGTCTCCGCATTTTTCCATAAATGCAATGTACAGTCTTTTCCTCAAGTCTTTCAGGTTTATTTCATACTCTTGTACCGCTTTTTTGATGACCACTATACTTTCAGGAACTTTTATAACAAGCTCATCTTTCTTTTTTGCATAAACTATAAACTTGCCCTTCTCTTCACTGCCTACTTCCATCAAATGTCCTCCCTCCGCATCGCAAATTTCGTGTGTATCAAAAAAGCTCTCTCCAAGTTTTAATTCCCCCGCGGGAACGCATATCTCTTTACATTTAATCCGCGACCAGCCTTTAACAAACCCCTCCGGGAATTTCCTAACGCCATCCGCAAGAACTTCCTCCGTAACCTCTTCGCACAACTTTGCATAATCCTGCGCAACCCGTCTCTTTTTCTTCGACGTCCGAAGTTTAGGCAACAAATGCCTCTCCTCTACAAGCCCTACAACCGCCTCTAAAACTTGACTTGCTAATGTTTCCGGGAGCCCTAATGACTTCACAATCACTTTTTCAAACTCTATCCTGTCTTTTCTCTTAGCTTCTGTTTTAATATCTTTTATAGTTCGTTTACAAAGCTTCTCAAATGCCTTGCCAGCATCCTTTTTCAGCTTTAACAAAAACTCTTTTTTAGGGGCGAGAATCCTCTCCCAATCGATTCCCTCTGTCTTAAGCGCACCGTCTCCGAGATTTATCCGTCCAATCAACTCCCTCTGGAGAAAAGAGATTCCGCTATTCAAATAAACGCTCAATCCGTAAGCTAAAGATTCATCTTCACAGTTAATCTCATAAAAGTTGCAGTCAACTTCCACTCTGCAGGAGTTGACGATACATCTCAAGTTTTGTCCCGTTATCTTTGGCAATAATATGGCTCCAGGTTGTATCTCTGGCAGCCCATACCAAAGGCTTCTTCCCTTTACAGTAGATACCTTGCACCAATATTCCCCCTTACTTGTTCTTTGCTGTTCACCCCATTTAATGTATTTGAGCGCATTTGTACCAGTGAGTTTTTTTCTGGCTTTTCGGCATAGAAAAACATAGTGCTTCAAATCCTTTTTTGCCAATGTCATTCGTTCACATTCTTTCGGGGACCTAACTACAAGCCTGACGAATTCGCTCTCAATCCCCCAACGTTTGATATCATCCTTTGTAAGGTAGAAAAAGCGATTTACCCCTGTTGTAAAGCCTCGGTAGATTTCGCCGATACGCTGGCGGCCTTTTCCAAGAGGAATAAACTTGTGTGCACACCCTTCAAGCATCTCAAAATATATATCCGGCCCACGCAAATACTGTCCCCATTTTACAGTCTGGCCGGCTGCTTCTGCCTCATCCCTCAAATCCTCCTGCCGAATCATTCGTATCCTTACTTCTTCATCTTCGTAGGAAATAATCTCCGGCTGTCTAACGTATTCTTCGCAAATAGGCGGAAATTTCTTACAGCCATCCCCTCCCAAAAATTCGCTTGTCTCTATCTTATCAATAAACTTATCAAGCCCAATCCACCGCGCCTGTGCATCAACTAATGCATCTTGCGGAAACAATTCGCCCAATGGTTTTTTCACTTTCACAAATCGCACGAGATTGTTTTTATTTGCCTCTTGGTCGTCCGACCGCTCAAGAATCGTAAACACCGTATTAATTGCAGACTGCTCAAACCACGGCTCACACCTGCTTTCACATATCGCTATAATCTTAAACTTTGACAGGAAAAATCTCTGCAACTCATACCCGTAAGCAACATCAAGCCACGAATTGCTCGTTACAAATCCCATCCGCCCCCCATTTTTAAGATGTGCCCCTGTGTGAAAGAACAAATACGCATAAATATCCGCCTGTCCGGATAATTGCAAAATATGATTTGTTATGTGATTATTTCCCTGAATCTTGTTTTTAAAGAGTAAGGGATATTCTTTTGCCCAACTTTCATACAAAACACTCTCTAACTTTTTCTTATATCCCCTCTCTGCTTTCTCAATCTTTTCTTGCCTGATAAATGGGAAATTACCAACCAGAACGTCAAATTTTGGTATCTTTTCCTTTACTCGTTCGCCGGTTTTTGCGGTCCTCTTCGGCGGCGGAAATTCAAAACTTTGGCCTGGCAGCACGTCAAAAAAATCCTTCGATAAAACTCTTGGAAAATTCAGATAATCGCTCAAATCCTGTCTGCACAGGTTTATTGTTGCAAGTTCAGCAGGGAAGCCTGCAATATCAAATCCCCACACTTGATTGAGCAGCTCATGATGCGTTTTTCTCTTTGCACTCAGACCCCGCAGTTTATTATAGCTGCGAATCAAAAATGTCCCCGTCCCGCAAGTCGGATCCATCACGTAGTCATCTCCGTTTTGGACACAAAAACTAACTATCAAATCCACCAGATTATCTGGCGTAAAATACTGCCCGAGACTATGTCTTGCATCCGGCGGTATGAGCCGCTCAAACACAGCCCCTATAACATCAAGAGGCATTAACTCGAAACTCCAATGTCTAAGTTTATCAGTTAGCTCAATTATTACTTCTGCTGTGCCTGCTGATAATTCTATTTCGTCCGTAATCTCCGTCTCGAAAATCGCCTGATAATCTACCTCCAACCCCCGTTGAAACAAGTCGCGCATCCTCCTTACCGCTATTTTGTAACTTTTACGTGGCAACTCCATTCTCGGCAAATCCAAATTGTGCCTGCGTAAGGTTATATAAAACAAAATTTTACCGATTATTTTATATGCAATCTGCTGAGCTAAAGTCTCTCGATAATCTTGGTCGTATTTGCTAACACCCTGCTTCTTAGCCCACGCGTTCAACTTCTTGTTGAAATCCTTATTTGCTATCGCTCTGTTTATATCTTTCGCGAGCGTCCCAGCCATCTGCTCTGAAGCATTCCCAACCAACCCGACAAAAACAGTCGTATCCGCAACCGGCAGATTTATACTCTCATCTTTATATAGTCTCCCCAAATCGCGCAACAACTGAGCACACACGCTTTCCATAAGCAGTGACTTTTCAGGATCTCTTATACCATCCACAGATTGTATCCGTGTGTCCGGCCCAAATTCCCGAACTTTATCCTTTTCCTTAACAGTTTTTCTGATTTTCGGAGGCGTGCGCCATATTATGGCAGTTTGCATATTCCACGTAACAAAATACTTGGCTGGCAAAGTCTGCGCCTTTTCTACAGCGTCCTTTAACAATTTCGCGTCGCGCACATCTGTAGTAGGAGTTTTCAATTCCCAACCACAAAACGGCCGCTGACATGCAAAATCTAAGGTAAGCAGCACATCTGGAAATCGGACAGTTTCTAAGCCATAAAGGCTTGAGTCACCCGTAGCATTTTCGAATGGTAACCCCCCGTGTGATATTTGTTCTTTTATCCACGCAATTACTTGACTCTGAAATTCCGCCTCAGTTGCTTTTGTTTTTGCCATTCCAACCCCTACTCTGTCAGCTTCCTGACCTCGTACACCCATGAAATCTCAGAATTTGGCCCTTTTTCTACGTCATCGTAATCTAAAAGAACCTTAGCAATCTTAATTGCCAGCTTACCAATTGTCAAAGCACCGGCAGTCAGAAGACCATACTTAGGTTCAGAAAGTGCAGCGATCAGTCCGCCACCGGCTAGCACCTCCGAAACTTCACCAACAACTGTCTTTATCCCGTGTTTTTTCAAAGCCTTTTCATAATCCTCCAACCTTATGCAAATCTCGTCCTCAACAAAGCTTTTCGATTTACCAACCATCTCTTTATCAAGCCAATGCAAAAACCGTTTATACTTCCGCTGGTTCTCCTCATCAGCCCGAAACTCCAATACTGTTTCCCACGTTAGCTGCTCCTCATCAACAATCTCAAGATTAGATAACGTAGCAGCTACTGCCTGACGATTACCTTCGCGATATTCATAGTTCCGGTTGTTCTTCGAACCATAAACTGGGATCATGGCAATAGCATGTTTATTAAAAAACGATTTTGCAATCTTCCTTAAGATAGAGTCAAAGACCATTTCTCCTTCTAATACCGATGCGGATGGGGCAACCTCGTTTAACCACTTATCTAAATTAGTCACTAATCCTTCCAGACCATCTAACTGCTGAAATAGTTGCTCCAATTGCCTTGTTGCTATCTTTTCATTATCTAATGGCGTTATCAAAACCAACTCCCCTGGGGTCCCCCCGAAGCAGCGAATGGATTTTGGAACTATATAGTCTGAGGGAGCGGATTTTTCCGATGGCCACCAGATTCGGTCATAGCACAGCGCCGCAGTTTTGCATTTAAGCGTAATAGCAGCACTTTCACTTTTTGAAAGCAACAAAATTTCTTCCGACATTTTCGAGTCTTTGTTAGCCATTCTTTTCCCCTAAAAGAATCTTTCAAACCACACACTACCCAAACCCACAATTCCCGTCAATTCTAAAAATCCCGACCTTGGCCTCCTCTAACGACATACGATATACGACATACGCAATACGACACCACGACGGCTGGCCAATAAAATAGGGCCGATGCCATCACCAACTTGCCAAATCAAAATCCGTGTTAATCCGTGTCCAACTTTCCCGCACAATCTGCGAAATCCGCGTCTAATTTTTTTGTGCCTTTTAGCGGCCAAACAAAATCCGCTTGCCCGAATCCCTGCATGCTTTAGGCAGGGACCCAGCTATTTATGTGCTTATAAAGCACTTTTTTGGCCGTTTTTTTGTCCCTTTTGTGCATTTTGTACCTTTTCATGGCTAATTAAACACCTTTTTCGCCAGCTTCATAAATGGGGTCCGGCTTCGACGGAACCCAGCGGCTGCGGACGAAGCTTCTGTAGATGCTTGCATCGAACAAAGATTCGGACAAAGACGCCAAAGCTGGCTAAAAAAAAACTCCGCGTAATCCGCGAAATCTGCGTCTAAAAAATTCGTGCCAATTCGTGTTAATTCGTGGCTATATTTCTACGAACAATGAACTTGTTTTTTAGTCTTTCTTCGTGTTCTTCGTGCCTTCGTGGTCAAAGCCCTCCGCGTAATTTATGCCATAGGTATCCGTGATTAAAAATCAACCAAAAGTGCGGGTAGCTGGAACCTAAAATCGAAAAATCTAAAAATTTTTTATCTCCTTTTCTCACATCGAGTTACGAGAATCAGGAATCGAGAATCGAGCACTATTTTCGACTCAAACGCGCATATTCACGCTAATTATAGAGGCGCGTCTTTTTTTGCCCCCGGCCGAAAACAGGCCAAGCCAAATTTAATCATTAACTAATGGTGAATAGTCGATGGGGAATAACCAATCATGAGCATCGAGAATCCAACTTTAGTTCACTTTAGGCACTTTAGCTCACTCTTCACTAACTTGCCCTCTACAACTGTAGAGAACGCTCTACAAATCGACCCTTTTTATGCAAAACAAAGCCAATTTCCGAAAGGCCAAAATGAACGTAAGTGCTGTTAAATCAATGAACTACGAACAAATAACTATGAACAATGCCAATAAAAACAAACCCAATACAAACCCAATCAAACCCAATACAAACCCAATACGAACCCAATCAAAGCCAATCAAACCCAATACAAACCCAAAACAAACCCAATCAAAGCCAATTTCTAACGGGGTGCGGTGATGGTAAGAAGAAATAAATTCAAAAAAAACCCCTGTGCCGGCAGGAGCGAGGATATCCCATTATTTTTTTTTAGTTATGTTTGAAATACTCGCCTTCTGCTTCACAGGGGCAAGATTAAACCGGTTGTGGCTCTTTCCTTTTTGCTTTTTAGCTTCTTGCTTGTTATGCCCGCATTTCGCTCTGACTTGTTTTCAATACCCGAAAATGGGCAACGTAAGGTAAAGCTAATATGGCCGAACTGGTCATTTTCCAGAGCCGCACCTTTTTAATCTAATCCAACACAATGCATCGACAGATTTCGTTCTTAATCTTGAACTTTTCCGGATGTCCTCGGTCCTGGCAATACAACGCTATTTAACACAGGCAAAAATGCCAACAATTCATAAACTTCCTCCTCATTCTCCACTCCGCCCAAATTCCAACTTGGCACCTTTAATCTTTTCTCCCATACCCAATAACTTCCCCCGCTTAACCCCGATAATGAAAAATATTCTTACTCAAGATTTTTTTTAGCAGACTAAAAAATAGAAATATTTTTTTGTTTTTTCAATCGAAAACCAGAAAAACATCGTTCAGCCAGCCCATAGATTTGGAGGAATGTTAGTCGAAGTGATATATTACACTAATCCAAGCCGTACCCCGCTGCTTCGATCTTGCGAAGCCCCACGTTTTGCCTGGCAACAGGCAGTGGGGCATGCAAAGCGGCGGGGCCGAAACTACCCTGAACCAGTGAAGCCGTTCCCTTTTCCCCTCAGTCCGCTCGGGGACACCTTACGGTGGAATTTACGGGTTGACGACGCCTGGTGAAGTGTCATCCGCCTCCCAGTTGTCCGGGTCATTGCCGTAATCATCCGACACCTTGCGCGAAAGTGATTGGCCGCCGCCGTCCGCTTCCGGAGGCCAGAGGTCAACTCCGCCGGGACAATCTTCAGGATGTGAGCCATCACTGTAATTCACCCTGTCAATGCGGATATAATAACGTGTGCCAAGCTCGTCCACATCGCCGGGCATTGAAATCTCCACCCTCTCGCCGGCATTGTTCAGCCGGCCATCGTAAGGACCAAGAATCCTCTCCGGGGGTAGGGGTACAGATGGATATCGCCACGCAAATGCCGCCAGGTTCTTAACCACTAACAGATACCCGTCGGCGGGTATCGTAACTTCGTCAGGGCTGGCCGGGAAAGTAAAGTCAATACCATCAGTGAGCTTCCACGGT
>Ga0114930_10001196_pt1 | contig 25362 bp, 25 predicted proteins | sample AnhtaG_FD_87300 | JGI IMG/M metagenome (GOLD analysis project Ga0114930, IMG submission 87300) | Deep subsurface microbial communities from Anholt, Denmark to uncover new lineages of life (NeLLi) - Anholt_01485 metaG | ecosystem: Environmental > Aquatic > Marine > Oceanic > Sediment | place... | reverse complement strand
GTGAAATTTGTGGATCTCCATTTATGTATGCACAAAATTTAAGGAAATTAAGATGTTAACTTCGTGTGTTGGAAAATCTCAGAACTTCAAAGTGTGGTGAAAAGTTGTTTTTGGGACATCCTGACAAGTAATGAATAGTTATATCGATGAAATCGGAATAAATGCGGTTAGTATTCAAAAACAGATTGAAAAAGACGAAACTTCAAATTCTTCCTGATTTATTTTACACATCACCTTCAAGGGAAATTGAATTCCTAAAGAAGCTCTAAACGCTTTTTTTATAAATATTGCAAATATTACTCCAGCGCTTGAAGCGAATATAGGGGGGCAATAGGACCTATTAAAAAAAAAGAGCATCAATCCAATGCCCTGGACAGAGCAAAGCGACGTCAAGGGTCGTGACTTGGATGTATTTACTAAATTAAGTAGATTTTCTTAAAATTCATAATTAGGCGCACAATAGAATCATTAAAATAAAAATCATGAAAATTATAAAAAAGTTCTTCAAGAATAAAATGGTAATACACTTAAATGATTGAACAGAACAATGTTTGATGAAATTCGATATAATTTCAGAAAAATGTGTTTTGAAATACGATAAATGTTTATGGGATATTGATAAAAAAATTGATATTTACAAGTATTTGAATCCGATTAATTCTGAAGAAGAAAAGAAAAAATTTCTTAAAGAATATGAATCTGGAAATTATTATAATCCACAATTTAAGTATGAGATATTTGATAAGAATATTGAATTACTATACAATGAACTTTTATTGATTAGAAATCAACTTCATAAATGTAAAACTTCTTTGTTTGCACCTTATTACATAAAAATAATTGATGACTTAGTATTAAGGATAGACCTTTTTAAGGATAGAACCCAGCCCGATTTTGGAGAGAAAGTATCTAATTTGTATGGTAATCCCAACAGTCAATTAATAAAAGAAGCAAAATCAAATTTGTTAAAATATCAAAATATGGATGAAGATGTAGAAAATTTAACCCCTGAAGACGTTCTTAAAATTTTCAAAATTGAAATGGATAAATTCGGTTTAAATTGGGATTTCGAAATTCTCACAAGAGCTAGTGGAAAATTATCCGTAAATGCTTCCCTGAATAAAATAAAAATTAATGCTTCTGAAAAATTTTCAGAAAATAAAATGAAAAGATATATTTTTCATGAAATTAGGACTCATGTATTTAGAGCTGAAAACGGCAAATTGCAGCCATTTTTAATATTTAAAAACGGATTTCCCAATTACATAAATACTGAAGAAGGTTTAGCACTATATGTTGAAGATAAAAATGGATTAATAACCCCTGGAGATATTAAAAAATATAGTGCAAGAGTGATTGCCGCAAACTGCAGCACAAATTCATCTTTTTTTGATGTTTTTAATGAATTAGTGAAGTATTTCTCTCCATCAGAAACTTTTTCAATAATTCAACGAGTAAAAAGAGGTTTCACAGATACTAGCATGCCAGGTGGATATACTAAAGATTTTGTATATATGGATGGTTTTCAAAAAGTGAGTTCTTTTCTAAATGCGGGTAATTCGATTGAAAACCTTTTTACTGGGAAAATTGGCTTAGATGATGTTAATCTTATTCAAGAATTAATTAATCAAGGTATTATAGTCAAACCTAAATATTTACCATTTAACAATATAATAAAATGATATTGGATAAATCAACACCAAATGAAATTGAACATTGGATTATAACGTTCATTTTCACATCCTTAAACAACATGAAAATTTGAAACAAAATAAAGTAAAATTACAATAAAACCTAATCTTATGATTTCTAATATAAGCGATTATTTGCAAAATGTATATTCGATTTTTAATCTTAATAGCTTAGTAACTGGAATAATCTTAACTATCATTGGAATTTTATTAAAAGTTTACTTTATTGACAAAAAAAAAGAAAACAGAAAGGAAAAGGAGTTCATAGCTAAAGTCAAATCATGTTTAATAAATGCAGACAGTTTGATAAAAAAAGATATGAATATGGCAGCATTATCAGAGTGTAAATCCATATCGAAGATGATTTCAGCTGATAAATATCCAAAAGAATATGCTCACATAAAAAGTGGGGAGGGGATTTGCTACTTAAATCTCAGTAAGATAAATTATAAAGAAGAGAATCTTACTATAGCGATCCGTGCTTTCGAAGAAGCTTTAAAAATTATAACTATTGAGAAATATCCTGTTTATTATGCTGAAACACAGAATAATCTTGGAGAATGCTATAGGCATCTTGCTGTAGTAAGGGATAAAGAAGAAAATGTTGAGCTAGCAATTCATAGCATTAATGAATCATTGAAAATTAGAACATTTAAGGAATTCCCACTTGATTATGCGAAATCTCAGATTAACATAGGATACGCCTATAAAATTCTTGCGGAAGTTAGAAATAAAGAGGAAAACCTAAAAAAAGCAATTCATGCCTGCAAAGAGGCTTTAAAATACATCTCAATTGAGGAGGAAGCTTTTGATTATGCTGGAGCCCAAAATAATCTCGGAGCCGCATATAGGAATCTTGGTGATGTAAGAGATAAAGAAAAAAATCTAGATAAAGCTATCCATGCATATAAAGAAGCCTTGAAAATTAGAACTGTTGAAAAATACCCTATATACTACGCAATAACTCAAAATAATATTGGACCTGCATATAGAAAACTTGCAGAAATAAGAGATAAAGAAGAAAATCTTGTAAAGGCAATATGTGCTTATGAAGCAACTCTAAGTATTAGAACTATTGAGAAATATCCAATAGAATATGCATTGACTCAGAATAATCTTGCAATTGCATACAGGAATCTCGCTGATGTTCGTGATAAAGAAAAAAATCTTAATAAAGCAATCCATGCTCATGAAGAAGCTCTGAAATTCAGGACTATTGAAAAACACCCAATTAAATATTCTTCAACTCAAGCTGATTTAGGGATTACCTATACTAATTTTGCCGATGTTCGGGATAAAGAAAAAAATCTTAGTAAAGCAATCCATGCTCTTGAAGAAGCTCTAAAGATCAGGACTATTGATAAGTACCCAATAAATTATGCAACATCCAACAATGATTTAGGGGTTGCCTTTTTAAATCTTGCTGAAGTTCGGGATAAAGGAAAAAATCTTAATCTAGCGATTCGATTTTTTGAAGAACCCTTGAAAATTAGAACTGTTGAACAATTCCCTATTGATTATGCTGAAACACAGAATAATCTCGGAGAAGCCTATAGAAATCTAGCTGATGTGATAGATAAAGAAGACAACCTCAACTTGGCAATTTTTGCATTTGAACAAGCTCAAAAAAACTATGCAATTAATGAGTGTTTATCTCTTCGAAATAATGTTATATTGAATATTGAAAAAGTAAAAAAAATGATGAAATAACGTGCCACCTTCACCGCATATGTCTCAATCATTTAATAATCCTTTCAGTATCGTGCAGCAGTTTAACTCCAAAATGACTGACCAGTTTTTATTAAACTTGCGCCAAGATAAAGTGAAGATATTTGGCAAGAGGATAGCGATTAAGAAATTGAGCTTCCTACTGATGCTCGGGTAGATTTAATAGAAATATGCCGATGTATTTTAATCAACAAGTGCTGTAAAAATATCATATCTTCTCAAAAAGTGTATCATCCAGAAGGAATTTCCAGGCTGGAATCACAGGTATGTTATCTACAACCCCTTCCTCTTCAAGTGTCACGATCAATGATTTCCGAACCTTATCGCCAAATTTATCTTGATACTTCTGAACCTGTTTAACAGATTTACTGCTTTTTTTCACTTCAATTATATCCTGTTTGTCATTATCAGGGATGATGAAATCGATCTCAAAACTGTTCCTGTAGAAAAATCGTGCATCTGTATGTGATGCCACAATATTTTCAAGCATAAAGGGCAGTATATGTTCGATATTCTGGTTAAAAGCGAATGCAAGGTTTGGTGAGTAAAGATACACCTTTTTCATCTTTCTCATGCTTGCAATAGGACTGCCCCTGTAATTAAAAACAAACCTAGCAAGAAGCCCGAACTCAAGATATTCAAAATAATTGGCAATGGTCCTCTGGTCTTTTCCAAGGTTTTTGGCGATCTCTTTATAATTTACGATCATGCCCGGTTTTTTGCCAATTATATATACCAGGGTCTTAAGCAGCTCAACATCTTTTATCTCAAATTCATCTGGCAGGTCTTTATATATGACCCTTTCAATGACATTGTTCAAAATATATTGCCGTGCGAAATCCTCATCTCTTTCATCGTAAAGTTCAGGAAACATCCCGAATTTAAGATATCGGTAAAATAGGGGGATTAGTTCTCTTTTCCAAAGGTCAGGATCAACCCTTATCTGCATTAAATCCCTGCCATTCATCTCGATAAATTCACCAAATGAGAGCAACTTCATCTGAAAATCCATAATCCTTCCTGCAAGGCTTTCTGTTGATTTTTTTCTCAGGCTGACCGATGCTGAACCCGAGATAAAAAATTTTATATTCGGATAAAGGTCATAGTAAACTTTTATCTTGTTTTCCCAGTCATCCACTTTCTGTATCTCATCCAGAAAAATGAACATCTTCCCTTCAGTCTCATCAAAACTGCTGCCTAACACAATTCTTTGATAGCTTTCAAGAATCTCCTTAAGGTCAAATACAACCTCATCGAAGGAGAAATAGAACAGCTTTTTCTTATCAGTATATGCGAGCATATCCTGTATGAGCTGGAACATGAGTGTTGTTTTTCCAGTTCTTCTTAATCCCCAAATAAGTATTATCTGTCTTCTGTCAATATATTTTTCAATATTAGAATAAATGTGCCTTTTGTATGGTTTTAGCAAGGAACCCTTTACATTACCTGTTTTCCACCAGGAATTAAACTGTTCCAGAGTCTCGATTGATGTCATATTTACATTATAGGTATTGGAAGTATAAATAACTAATTACTTTACGATGTCATTATTTTCGAGTTTTGATTACATTACAATGTTATTACTATCACAACAAGCATGAATACAGATATTCATATTGATAGTATAACTGCGCCGAAATTTAAGTAAAATTGTCAATAATTTTCTACATTAAGAGACTCTGGGCATTGGTCTGGATGCCCTGGATTTGTGTAAAAGAAATATCTGGAGTGCGTTACTGCGAAATGATTATCCTGTGTCTCTTTGATTATAATTTACAATCACAATTTTCTGGGATTTAAAGAAGTGGGCGCGCTTTTAATCTCTATTACCATATTGTGATCCATATTCTGTTAAAGCACGTTTTGATGAATACCATACTCTTCCAATCTTGACTGCATCTAAAAATCCCTGTCTGGCTCGTAGACTCAAGTACTCTTGAGAATATGTTGTTTCTTTAGCGAGTTCTTTTAACGGCAACAATTCATCAGTTCCACCAAAGATTGACAAATACATTGTGATGCTCTCATCTACAGCTTTTGCAATGAAGTTCACAAATGAGGAAAGGTCTCCCTTATCTGCTGACTTAAGGAATTTATAATATTTCATTCGATCTTCTGTTTTTAGGACTATGACAGGATATCCCTTAGTAATTAAGTAGAGGTTTGTCAGCAAACGAGCTACTCTCCCATTACCATCTATGAATGGATGAATCTCTACAAATTTATGATGAAAAAAAGCAACCGTTTCAATTAGATGCATGTTACTTTGATTTATTTTATTGATCAATTCATCCAATAATCCGATGACTTTAGACCAGTCGGGAGGTGTTTTTATCGCACCTGTTATTCTTACATTTTTAGTACGATATTTTCCTGCATCATCAAGAATACCGATAGTGACGATTTCATGGATCTTCTGGATTACAATATGATCTATTTTTTTATTGCTGTTAGCCATATCTTCCAGTAAATCAAATGCCTTTGCATTATTTGTCGCCTCCATATGCTCCTTTAATGATTTCCCTCCAATAGTTATGCCTTCTTCGAGAACAAGTTTTGTTTCTTGAAGTGTAAGCGTGTTTCCTTCTATGGCATTTGAATGGTAAGTGTGGTAAAGTCGAATTTCTTCATTCAGTTTTCTCACAGCATCAGCTGGTAGGGGCCGTTTTGAATTCAACATTTGAATTTTTTCATTAATACGGGAAAGGATACTTTCTTGAATTAATGTGGTATCGGTATTCGACATAATATAACATATCCGATACATGATCTGATGATATATATCGGTATCGGCATAATTTAACATTATCCGATATATAATTTCCTATCCTGCCGGAGGGTGATGAAAGATAGATGTTTCATGCCTGATAGGCACTCTGTCTTCATATCCATTATTCAGGATTTATTAATCCTCTATCACATATTCAAAAACAAGTTGTGATGCGATAAAGAACACCACATCATATACTATAAGCATCCTGACTTCGGCTGATGCTGCAGAAAGACTGCCTGTGGATAGCACATTCTGGGTTGCCATTACAGCAGACATGATAAGTGGTATAATGATCGGGAACAGGATCACAGGCAACAATATTTCCCTTGTTCGCATACTGACAGTCAGGGCTGAGAACAATGTCCCTACAAGAATGAACCCGATCGTGCCCAGTAATATTATAACTGATAGACCTAACAGTCCCTGTATATCTGTGAAATTGAAGAGGATAATGAACAGGGGTACAATTATCAACTCAATAATGAACATAATTACAAGATTTGATATTACCTTTCCCAGATAGATGGATGATGGGTCTATGGGGCATAGTCTAAGGGCGTCCAGACACCCGTCTTCTTTTTCACTGGCAAATGACCGGGACAGACCCAGCATTCCTGCAAAAGTAAAAGATATCCACAGGATACCGGGTGCGATATCTGACATTTCAATGTTAAATAAGATATTGCTGAAAGAATAATTGAATATTATTATCACGAGCAGTGAGAAGATCACCATGCTGTTTAGCATCTGTTTGGTCCTGAACTCCATCAACAGGTCTTTCCATGCCACATAGAGGAATGCTTTCAATTCTCACACCTCATGCACATAATATTCATATGTTTCACGAAATTGTTCAATGTCCTTTATTTCAGATCTGGCAGCCTGGTAAACAATTTTTCCTTCATACAGGATAATGATCCGATCTGCCAGGTTTAGACCTCTCTCAATATCGTGGGAGACCATGACCTGGGTCTTGTCAGAAACATCCAACTCGCTCAATATCCTGTCAAAGGTGGCAGCTGCATGCTGGTCAAGTCCGGTATAGGGTTCATCCAGGAACAATATCTTTGGGTCATGAAGAATAGCCCTGGCAATGCTCAAACGCTGTTTCATGCCCCTGCTAAAGGTTCCAACCCTGTCGTCAAGCCTGTACTTCAGGCCCACCTGATCGGTCAGTTCGTGTATCCTTGATTCCAACTTATCTTTGGGCATGCCGTACATTTTACCAAAAAACTTCAGGTTCTCCCTGGCAGTAAGGTCCTGGTATAGATAGGTCTCATGTGAGATTATACCGATCAACTGCCTTACCTCAAGCGGCGATTCCTTTACATCATGATCTTCTATCATTACAGTCCCGGCAGTCGGGCTGATCAATGTGGACATGATCTTGACCAACGTGGTCTTACCAGCACCATTGGGACCGAAAATCGTAAGAAATTCCCCTGTTTCGATATCAAGATCAATATCACGAAGCACCGCATTATTTCCAAACGTCTTTGAAAGATGTTTTATCGAGATAATGATGATCGGCTCCTAATCAATTTGAATTATTATGTTCCTACCTGCAACGGGCTGGCAATCTTCTTAAGTGTCGCTATTGCTGAGAGGGGTGCGAGATAACTTGTCTTAGGGTTTTCAGGAGATGGTATGTTTTCAACATGGGTAGTAAATGAACCGAAATCCCCTTCCACTTTGATCTCATGCTGGTTACGATCAATGGTGGGGTCCACCTTTATTTTGACACGGGTTTTATCTACTCCGATTCCGGCAAGACTAATGGTAGCAGCCACATTTACGTTGGCTGGGAAGGCTTTTACAGCTTCCTTTGCACTACCCTCGAAAATGATCGTGGGGGTTTTGAATTTATACAGATCAATATTATTTTCAACCACAAACGGTGCGCCTGCCAGACCTTTCGGAGGTTTTGTAGTGGTCAGTGTAACAGAATAAATATTTGCGGAAGAGGCAGACTTGATACCATCAACACCCGCAACAGCTCCGGAAGGCAGGTATATCTTGCAGTTATGCTCCTCTGCCAGGGATATAAGTTTATTAAGTAATTCAGAATCGACAAGCGCACCAACACTCATTATCATTACATCGCATCCGTTCTCAAGTGCCGTGATCGCCACCTGCGGAACAGCCTCTGGGGAGGCAGCTTCCACTATTAGATCAACTTTATTGACCATTTCCCTGATCTTCATTAATGAGGGCTTACAGGAGAGAGTTTCACAAAGCTGGTCAACTAATTCAATATGATGTTCGTGTACAGCCAGTAGCTGTGCTCCTTCTATTTCAGTATCTAACGCACGGCATATAATTGAACCAATGGCACCACAACCCACAACTCCAACCCTAAGCATAATATCTTCCTTTAAAGTGATTAATTCTATTTACTAAATATTAAGGATTTACTATAAAATGTAATCCAAAATCATTTTGAAAATATTAAAAAATATCCAGTACACTCTTCACAATCTCACTAAAATCTTCCTTAAGAGAATAGTGATTATGTTCCCGTGTTACGTCGATACGCAGAATACCAAGCCTGGTATTCATTAGTCCTACCATTGCCGACACACCCCTATAATTCACGTCAAATCCCTGCTCGATGAGATTATTGTAAATATCGTTCGTGGTATAGGTTTCTCCAATAAGAAATAATTTCAATACCGTTTTTCGAAGGTTCGTCTCATCACGACGTAAATATTTTATTAACCTTTCTTTAGCTTGATTGTTAATCTCGTTCAGTATTACCACCGTAATTATTTTTTTCCAGAATTGAGATTTAATATGTTCTTTTTAAGGTAAATAAACATTGTCTTTAAACAGCCGCACCCTCCAGAGGTATTCTTTCAACTACCAGCCTGCCGTATGTTGGATAGCTTTCTTCATACCAGGCAGGGAAGTGGTCTATGACTTCGCTTGAAATCTCATCCAGCACCCACCAACCCAGTTCTACATGGGTTTTATTGGAATAGTATTGCTCCTTTGGCACTTCCAGTTCATTCAGCAATTCGACAATTGTCTCAACGTCTCCCTCTATTACACCATAGAAAAGTGTGCCGTCCGGAGTGATCTCATCAAATTCGCGAGCTGTGGTTTTAGCTATTCGCAGCAGTCTGGTGCGAAGTTGGACTGCGTCTTTGAAGCACGATGAACAAAAATGTACTTTTAATCCAGGGTTTTTCAGGATAATATCAGAAGCTATAGCCTGACTCCCTGATGCAGCGCAACTTACATCATTTATGATAGTAAACCCATGCTCCTTCATTGCTTCAGCGTTTGAATGAGAGAATTCCAGTTCATTCAGATTCAGGAACATGTCCTGGTCCATGGCTATGTGTGCCACATGCTCTGCCCCTTGAATGGAAGGAATTTCAAAACCCACATCAATATCCAGCTCTTTGGCCCACTTCACTGATCTTATAAACTCCTTAAGAGACTGTCTGTCAAATATATCCGGATGGAAGCGGATCTCATCAAGTCCTGCTGTTTTTAGTTTCTGCAAAACATCTCTTTGAGGAGATTGGGATGTGTAAAGATGTATGTGGTGAGACGTACCAAAATGTTCTTTTAAGAGTTCGATATACCCTACAACCCTGTCTGGCACTAACAGCGGTTCACCTCCAGTGATACCGGTGCCAAGAGCATTCATACTACAGGCTTCTTCCAGAATATCGCTGTCAGAATAAACAGGCCGTTCATTGGCAAATATCACATCAATTCCTGAGCGCTCTTCTGATATAGGACAGTAGAAACAATCCCTGGGACACAGACCAGTCACAAAAAGCACCATTTTAGCACCCTCATAGCATAACTTACAGCCGTTGGGAAGATAAGTGGAAAAAGAACCTGATTCAGTATAAGGTATCATATTTGGATTTCTATATGTCATTATAAATAATATAAACTATCTTATTTATTATAACTAGAGTGGATAAGATTTTGGTGATAATATGGTTGAACAACAATATATCATATTTACCGATATGGATGGCACCTTAATAGATCACAACAACTATTCATATAAGGCAGCTCTCCCGGCTCTGGAACTTATCCATAACAAAAATATTCCTTTGATCTTCTGCACAAGCAAGACCAGGGCAGAACTTGATGTTTATTGTAAGGAACTTGACCTGCACCACCCCCTGATCTCTGAAAATGGAGGTGCCATATTTATTCCAGAGGATTATTTTGACTTTGATTTTGAATATGATAAATTATCTGATAATTATAAAGTCATTGAACTGGGAACACGATATGAGATCCTGAAAAAAAACCTGAAAAAAATATGTGACGAGATCAATTGCAGGATAATCGGATTCGGGGATATGGATGTGGAAGAAGTGTGCAAAGATACTGGCCTGACCCTTGAATATGCGGCCTTAGCCAAGCAAAGGGACTGCGATGAAGCATTCAGGGTGCTGAGTGATTCCCAAAAAGAAGTGGAGCTTGAGCAGGCAGTCCTAACACGGGGTTTCAACTATACTAAAGGTGGACGTTACCATCATATTATGGGTAACAATGATAAAGGGAAGGCAGTACGTATCTTAAGCGAACTATACCGTAAACAATGGCCCGATATTAAGACAATTGGCCTGGGGGATAGTCTAAATGACCTGCCAATGCTGAAAGCGGTCGACATTCCAATTCTGGTGCAAAAACCTGATGGTTCGTATGACAAATCAATTGATGAACCTTTTATTAAAAGAGGAGATGGTATAGGACCCATAGGATGGAACCGGGAACTTATTAATATCCTCGAATTAAATATACTTTAATCAATAATCTAAGGGTGAGAGAATATGATTCGACTTGGCAATATGCTGCCTCAGGGATTCTTAATTGGCATAATGGATCTCGTGAATATTATGGGGCTTGAGAAAACTTCTGAATGGCTGACAAGAATTGGTGAAAAACTGGGAGAAACACAGGGTCCTGGTTTTGATGGTGCACCCGAAGGTGACCTGAATTATCTGCCTATGTGCCCGTTCACTGACGAACTCATACGTTTTATTGATATGTTCGGGGAACGGCCTGAAGAGTTCAAAAGAATCGTGGAATATGTAACAGAACGTGAAGGTTCCAATAAGGAAAATGTTGAGCGCCCTGCTGTTGTAAACACGTTATGTCTCCTGCATCATGGTTACCGTAAAAAAAGGGCAGAATTGGCAGGAGCTGAAACATTACATCTTGCATGTAAATGTTCAGTGCCTGAATTACCACCTGCCTATAATATGGAAGCAATTGAAAAGGCTGGTGTGACAAAAGAAGATGTGGATAAGATCCTGGAAAAAGGAGTATGTGTATTTAAATTCATAAAAAGGGAGTGAGACTTCATGGACCTTAAGGAAGCTGAAAAACTATACAGGAACTGTGTCAAAACCCTGCTTGAAAACCAGCATCCTAATGGTGGTTTTTATGCCAGTCCACCCGGGACCAGATATCCATTCATCTATCCCAGGGATCATTCTATTTGTATTCTGGGAGCTATCTCGGCCGGACATCTGGACAGGGGAAAACTGGGCCTTGAGTTCATGCTGGCTGCTCAAAAACCTTCAGGGGAGTTCAGCCAGCGTTATGATGTGGATGGGAATGATACAAGTTATAAGGACCTGCAAATAGACGGGAACGGATTGATTCTCTATGCGCTAAGTAAATATCTTAAAGCTACCGGAGGGCTGTTCTTTGACAGTCTGGCTGATCGCACATTCTGCCTTCAGTATTGGGAAGTCATTGAAAAGGCCGTGGATTTCATTCTTCAGAACAAGAATGATGAGGTCAATCTCATTCATACTATAAACAGCATCCATGAATATCCTGCCTACGAACATGGATTTGAGATCTATGCAAATTGCACATGTTGTGCGGGATTGTTTGGGGCTGTTGAGATCGGGGAAGCCCTGGGTAAGGATGTGGGAGAATGGAGAGAACAGGCAGAACAGGTGCGACGTGCTATTCTTGAGAGGTTATACAGCCCCAGACGAAGGTCTTTTATCAAATGCATCAGAGTGAAATATAAAAGCAGCGATCCAATTGGCTATGATGCTTTTGCATCCAGCGTGATCGATGTGGATGCTGTGGAATATTCCCCTGCCCTCTTTGGTCTGATAGATGAACATGACTTACGGAATATTAACACAGTAAAACGAATAGATGAATTATTGTGGGATAAGGAGCTGGGAGGATTGAACCGTTATCCTGAACTGTGGGACCGTAACAACGGAGGATATGGACCGTGGCTTCATTTCACAAGCCAGCTTTCCAATCATTATACCAGCATTGACGATCAGGATATGGCAGAGAAATACCTGGATTGGGTTGTGAAAATGGCACATGACTACATGTTACCTGAACATATTTCCACTGTGGAACGCTTTGAGATGTGGCTGGAGGATTATACCAATGCCAAGATCTTGAGAGATAGTAAACTTACCATGATCGAGCAAATCAGATCACATCCCAAATGGAAAGAAGGATTTGCTTATGTTACTTTCCCGCTTATCTGGCCACATGCAGAATTTATTATTGCATTTAATAATTACAGGAAAAGATTCCTGCCTGAAAATTAGTTATTCTAGAGAGGATTTTGAAATACCCCTTTTTTTAGATTTCAATAAATAACCATTAAATGGGATTCAAAGCAACAAATCACTATTCTTAAGTACATTAAGACCTCGTAATATTATTACGGGGATATTTATTTCAACACGCACTGGTTCTCATGCTCGGATGGGCGATAGAATCCAGATTAAGCTTTTTATATCTGAAAAATAGGCGCGAATAGTAACAAATATATAGAATATTTCATTATGCATATACAAATTCATAATCGAATATGAAATCATACTCAATATTTTATTCAGAGAGAAACTATGGGTCGGAAACATACATTTATGGATGAGGAATTTGGAGGGTTAGATTATGATCCTGATGACCAAGGAACTTTTGAACCCAATATAGTATTTGTTGCCATGCCATTTCTTGGAGATGATGTGCAGGATAAATATTCCGCTATTAAAGATGAATGTTCGAAGCTTGAGCTGAAAACCAAAAGAGTGGATGAAAACGTTGGGTCAGGTTTTATCATTAAGGAGATAACTGAATTAATAGAACAAGCCGAGTTTATTATCTTTGATCTAACTCAAGAACGACCTAATGTATACTATGAACTCGGATATGCTCATGGAGTGGGTAATGAGCCATTAGAGATTCTACTTATTGCAAAAGAGGGGACTAAGATTCATTTTGACATTGCACCTATGCGAATACAGTTTTATAAAACAACAGAACATCTACGTTCTATAGTCGCTTCTAGTTTAATAGAGATGATTAGGAAAACAAGAGCATAATATTGAAGGAGATGCGTTTTCACAAAATTAATTACCTGAAAAGCAGGCGAACAAGGGAGACCAAAAATGAATTACGATCATCCACAAATGATAAATTATGCAAAGCCTACCGAAGATATAATTTTTACAAATCTATTTGAGTTTATGAAATATTATTTTGATTTTTTTGGTCATAACAAATATTCGAATTCATGGTGGTTGACAAATTCTTGGTCACCCTTTGTAGAAGCATGTTTTTATATCTGGGGTAAAGAAATAAATTGTAATGTTGGGATGTCTTATACGCAACCAAATTTTCCTCGCTTTTTAAAAGATATTAACTATATTGATGATGCAAAAAAATTTCAAAAACCTATTGATGAAGGTTATGATTTATCTTGGCAGGATGAGAATAAAAACTTCATATTGAAATTGGAGCATGAAGAAACAGGAAGTACTCAAGATAAGCACCTCGAAGAAATATATGATGAAATAAAAAAAATGAATGATTTTCCTGGATTATTTAATATAATGGTTTCAAGACCACGCCTCCAAAAATTTGAAGGGTCTAAAGATACATATCCAGATGCAATAAAATGTTATAAAGAAAATATAGAAAATATGTTCAAAAATCTTAAAATTGCCTCTATTGATAAAAATTGGATTGTAATTCTAATAGGACCCAATAATATTAGTTTGAAATCACCAGGTGATAAAACAGAAATATTATTTTATCGTTATATATGGAACGAAAATGAACTTTCGGGCTTAAATATTAAAAGTTTCGAAGTTGAATTAGATAAAAACAGAAATGTTGTGATAATTAGCAATCCACAAACAATATAAATAAAATCCTATTTCATCTACCATTGCGCCTGAAATAAAGAATGAAATCCTTCAGCAAGGAGATTTCAAAGTCCATGAGCATCCCCCTGATGCCCCGGATTTCTAATCCGGTCGGTCGTTGACTGCATCCACGCGCTCGTTCTCATGCTCCCAAGAGGCGATAGATAAACTGAACTCTTCTTGAAATGCAAAAAATCGGCGCCCCTCCCTAAATGCTAAAGTGTAGTGGAGTATTCCAAAAAATTTAAGGGAGAAATGACCTAATGAATTACTAGAGGTTCTATATGCTAACAACACCATTTGAAGATATTTGGAATCGAATTATTTCGCATCAAGGAGAAATATTTCATACGAAATCTAGATTAGAATTCACATACAGAATAGAGGGAAATCGTTTTTATTCAAGCAGAGCAGACTGGATAATAACAAAAACTGATTTTATAAAAGCCTATAAATTTGTCCCAATTGATGGACCCGGTGTAATCAGTAGTGATGTCATGGGTCCATCATATGTTTGGGCGGTTCTACACGATAAAAGGATATCCTTGGGGATATGGTAACTCATTAGGTAAGCGAATTTCAATCGATCCCTCAGAAATATAAAACCCTTGAGCATCAATTCGGATGCCTTTCGGATTTTAATTCGAGGTAGTGACGAGGTTGGAAATTCCAATTCCTTATATAAACCCTTTATATGCGGGCCACTAAAAAGGTAGGTTAATCAAAAACCTCGATATTATTGGTAAGTATTAAAATCATGCAGTGCAGCATCTTTTATCCGTTCCCTTACATCTGGCATGGCTGATATGGCCCTCTTCCAGTCAGGCAGTAGCAATCCGCTGGGATCGTTAATATATTCCCTTCCTGAAGACAACATAATTTTTGAGAATTCCTCGACCATACATTCTTCAGTATGCCGGTTATAGTTCAGGCTATTGCACATTGCATCGGCATGGTACTGGCGTATGCGGTTCTGGGCTGTACGTTTATATAGAACATACACGCTTTGCAGACATGCCTCATTAATTTCTACTCCATCCACTTCAACCAGGTTTCTAAGTATGGTCTTGGTAATATCTTTGACCATCTTTGAAATACCGTCATCACCCTCAGCACTTATCAATCTATGTTTATGTTCATAGAATTCCAGATCGATCTGTGAGATCCTCTTTAGCGCTGTATTCTTATATACTTCAGATAACAGTCCGATCTCTACCCCCCAGTCACCAGGAATGCGAATATTCAAAGCAAGATTGGAGGTTATACCGAATTCTCCAGAGAGCGGATATTTGAAAGCACATAAATATTTCAGGAAATTGGATTCGTAATGTAATTTTTCAAGGAGTGAATGTAGCAGTGGATCCAATAACAGCCTGTATACCCGGCCGTACATTATCAGTTTCTCCATGTCGATCCTGGCATAATAGCCCTTATTGAAGAAAAAGTCCAGATCAGGTTCTACAATGGGATAGAACAGTTTTGCAGGTAAATGTCTGGTATATGAAACAATATCAGCATCGTGCATTGCTATGGCATAGCTGTCCAGGCTTGCAACTCCAATAGCGATCCAGGTATCTTTTCCCTTACCGGAAAAGTCTGTGATGTCAAGTCCTTTATCTCTCAGATCTTCGATCACTTTTGTTACTGTGGGTCCGTTGCACCAGATAATTATATGCGGAATTACAAGACTGGAAAAATAATCCTTGACTTTTTTGTACTTGTGTTCATCATCTGCAGCCAGGGCAATAATAATCCTGTGAAGATAAGGAGATTCATTAAGATGATCAATTATATTCTCAAGACTGTTACCAAATATCTCTTCATAAAGTATTGGTATCAATAAGGTCATTGGACGCTCAGATGCAATATCCTGCAATGATGAAATGATTATTTTTTCATCAATCCTGAAGTCATGAATTGTTGTAATATTCTCCTGTACAAAATCCAACCTAACTCACTCCCTTATTGATTACCAGGTATCTGCTTATACCCCGGTCTTGTCTCTATATAACTTAATCATATTCGTGATGGTTTCCTCTTTTATGCTTCCCAATTGGGATATTGTTTCAAAGAACCGTGCCGGCACTTTTACATCGCCAAGGTCAAAACCTGCCTGTTTCTTGAACTGGTATTTAGCCAGGAAGATCTCTCGCCCAATTGATGTCAATTCTTCTTTGGTTTTATTGATCCCGACACTTGCCAGGGCCTCAACTATATTATCCTCGCTGTACACTCCCCTGGCAAAAAGACAGGCAACAAGACTATTATTAATATTTCGCCCGTAGTCCTCGTAGATTAGCTTGTCAACCATCTGTTCCTCAGTCAACTGTGAGCTTGCAGCCTTCTGATCAATGCTGTATCCCCCATTATCCAGGTGGGAATGACGAACACCAACTAACTGCCCAACTATGGAAGCAGGGCCTGTATGATAACCTGCGATCTCAAGTTTTCCAAGGGTTATAGCAAAGTCCTCACCACCGTATTCTGCAGCAGCGGCCGCAGTCCCCTTTGCCATAATCTCATAGAACTTATTAGGCATTTTGACTATCCTGTCAATGATCTTCAGGTAAGTATCAGTATCTCCCCACCTCGGTGCAATGCCCAGGGTGTCGGGTGGAATTATCAGGTCACGTTCATAAGCCTCGGTAGCCCACGCCAGCACACCTCCCAAGCTCATCACATCCAGACCATAGCGTTCACACCTGTCGATCAGGCGCAGCACATCCTCAGCCAGTGTAATGCCCAGGTTTGTGCCTAGTGAATAGATGAGTTCGTAATCATAACTGATATGGTTCACCTCGAACTCATGGCCTTTATGGAATGGGGTTTTGAGCATAGCAATATGAATACATCCGATGGGACAGTTGCTGCAAGCGATCTTGCGAAGCAGCAGATTATCTGCAAAGTATTCACCTGAAAGGCTCTCAGCATTCTCGAAACTTGATTGTTTAAGATTCTTGGTTGGCAGTCCTTTTAGCTGGTTTAGCACATTTATATTGGCAGCTGTCCCCAGGTCATGGTATTTGTTCATTACCTCGGTGTCTACTACTGCTTCATAGAGTTTTTTATACATGCCTTTATATGCTTCCATGTCAGGTAATTCAACCTCTTCGGTCCCTGAGATTACCATGGCTTTTAAGTTCTTACTACCCAGCACTGCTCCCAGGCCCAGCCTGCCGAAATGGCGGTAAGTATCTACATTTACGTTTGCATAGCTTACTCCTTTTACTCCGGCTTCACCTATACGCAATATACTGCGCCTGCCCTTACCTGGTTCAACATCCCGCAATATTTTACCAATGACCTCAACGGATGATACATTCCAGATACTTGTGGCATCTTTACATTTCACTTCGTCATCATGAATTGAAAGGTATGAGGGTTTTGGAGACCGGCCTTTAATTACAATACTGCCATATCCTGCGAAGCGCATGGCCATTGCCAGCCGTCCTCCTGCATGGGATTCTCCCAACTCTCCGGTTAGAGGTGACTTGAACATCGCCACAACCTTTGATACACAGGGAAATATAGCAGACAAAGGCCCGATGCTGAAAATAACAGGTGCTTCGGGTGATAGAGGATCAGTACCAGGGGGGCATTCTTCCAGTAACAGTTGGGTTGCCACACCCGTACCACCTATATATTTGTCAAACAGGTCTGATCGGTCACGAATATTATGTTCACCTGTTTCCAGGTCTATATATAACACGTTGGATAACATGATTAGAGCACCTCGGTCTTTATTAGTTCAAGTACATCATGACTGCAGAATCTTGCACATGTTCCACAGTGGATGCAGTTGACAGGCATATCCTCCCTGTCAAAATGAATAGCTCGGGGCAGACAGGCATCTGCACACACTTTACATGAATCACATAGTTCTTTTTTAAGCACTACACCGCCACCATTTCGGGGTGTTAAGGCACCAGTGGGACAGGCCCTGGCACAGGGGGGGTCGATACATGAACGGCAGACAATAATTTGCAGGCCGCTCTCTATCCCGCCCGAGGTCCTGATATCAATAGCACTATCGATCAACGATACAGAATCGGCATTGGTGCGGCTGCATGCAAGCATGCAACTGTAGCAGCCGATACATCTATTTGGATTAGCAACTTTTATTCTCGAAGGCATAGCTAGTCACCCTTTCTTTAAATTATTATGGATGTCAGGATACATTAATGCTTTGTTCTTGATCTTACCTGCAAGCAGGGAACCTACTCTCCTGCACTCTTCCAGCTGCTCCTCGCCAGGCCTCCTCTTTACCCCGAAATCCTGTATCAGTTCTAAACCGTATAACGATAATTTATTATGGATCCCGTCAATTGCCTCCATACCCCAACCATATGATCCGAAGGCGAGACCGATCTTACCATGGAGATCAATGTCAGTAAGTTCATTTAAAAAATTCCTGACTGTGGGCATCATGAGATTTTTATAATTTGGCGACCCGATGGCCACTGCATCAGCATGTATCAGATCGTGCTTGCTGGCATCATTTACATTTTTCAATACAGTATTCACACCTTCGCTTTTCGCGCCCTCTTCAATAGCCTTTGCTATGAATTCAGTATTATGCGAACCTGTACCGTATATGATAATGAGTTTTGGCATGCTCCACATTCATTATTGATCGCATGGGGTATTTCTAATTTTCCACACTAAAATATTTAATTCCAAATTTGATCAATGATCTGGAATATCCCGGTCCTAGGTTAGCCAGATCACTTCTGGTTTGTTTTTTTCCGGCATTGGTGTTTCACCTTTGGGATAGCCAAATATCAATGGTGCCACTGCTTTGACTCCTTCGGGCACACCTAGTTCCCGTAATAAATCTTCATCCATAAGTGCCGGTTGGACCCCTCCGATCCAGCAGCTTCCAATACCTTTGGAATGGGCTGCAAGCATCATTGTCTGTGCCGCCATTGAACAATCATAATCTGTGGTCAAAGCGTTGTTATTTCCCAGTATGATCACCAGCACAGGTGCATTATAGAACATATCAGTGCCTTCGGTTTTTAAAAATACCAGGAAATCATTCACTTTTTGAGAACTATTTTTCATGGGTTCGATCATGGGTACAAGAGCCTTCTTCCCATGTTCAGATATTTTTCGCATAATGTCCTTATTAGTAATGACTATGAAACTCCAGGGTTGCATATTAAAACCGGTCGGAGCATATCTGGCACAGTCAATAAGGAATTCAATGTCTTCATCAGAAACTGGCTCATCAGTGTATTCACGTACACATCGTCGAGTTTTGATTATTTCAATTATCGAATTCATAACACTCACCCAAACATTTCATTTTAATATGATCTTAATCCTTATTATATCCTTTTGCCAATTTCAAAAAATTCTCAATGATCCTCAAACCCTCGGGTGTCAACACTGACTCTGGATGGAACTGTACGCCTTCCACAGGATATTTCTTGTGCCTGATACCCATAATGATCCCGTCGGAATTCCTTGCAGTAACCTCCAATTCATCAGGAAGGCTACTCTCTTCCACTGCCAGGGAATGATACCTTCCTCCGGTAATCACAGGCGGCAGCCCCTCGTAGATCCCTGTGCCCGAATGAGTGATCTCTGATGTCTTGCCGTGTACTGGTCCTGAGATGGAATGGGTTACCTTACCGCCAAAAGCTGCTGCGATGGCCTGATGACCCAGGCATACACCAAGCAATGGCGTTTTGGGCCCGAATGTCCTGATGATCTCGATACAGGTGCCAATATCTGCAGGATTGTGGGGGTTTCCCGGTCCGGGAGATATTACTATTACATCAGGATTTATGGCTCGTACTTCTTCGAGACTGATCGTGTTAGGAACTACAAGTGTATCAGGTTCGAACATGGATACATAATCCACCAGGTTCCAGACAAAGGAATCCCTGTTATTCACGAACAGGACCTTCATGCTCCCTCCAGCGCCTTGATCATGGCAGCCATCTTCCGTTCGGTCTCGTTATACTCGTAGGTGGGGTCTGAATCAGCCACGATACCAGCCCCGGCCTGGATATAAGCCTTCTTGCCTTTCATGATCACTGTCCTTATCACTATGGCAAAATCCGAGTCCCCGTTAATGGAATAATAACCTACGCCTCCGCCGTATAATCCCCTGGCTGCGGTCTCCAGGTCATCTATGATCTCCATAGCCCGTATCTTGGGTGCACCGCTCAGGGTACCTGCCGGGAATATGGCACGGGTCGCATCGAACTGGTCGCACTCGTCCCGCAGCTGTCCTGTCACCGTACTCTCGATATGCTGCACATGGGAATACTTCAATACGCTCATGAAATCCTCCACCTTCACTGTGCCGGGTCCGCATACCATTCTCACATCGTTTCGGCCAAGGTCAACCAGCATCACGTGCTCAGCCCGCTCCTTCTTATCATTGAGCATCTCGCTGGCAAACTGCTCGTCCTCTTCTGGTGTGGAACCCCTGGGACAAGTTCCTGCAATGGGATTTGTGATAACCTTCCTGTTATGGACCGTTATCAAGGTCTCAGGACTTGCACCTATAATAGCAGTACCGTCAAACTCGAACAGGTACATATACGGACTGGGATTCACCTCGCGCAGTATGCCGTAGAGTTCTGCCGGGGTCAGGTCGATCTCCTGTTCGTACCTGCGGGATAACACTACCTGGAAGATATCCCCGTCAATGATGTGCTCACGTCCTATCTTCACCGCATCTTCGTATTCCTTTCTATCCATGGTACAGATAGGGTCCTGGATATGTGAATAATGGTTTACTGCAAGCTTGACCCCTGCTGCTTTATTTATAAGGGACACAAGGTCATTGGCTTGTAGTTGGATCCTTTCATAAATTTGTTCAGGATCATCGGCTTCTGATATAAATGGGGTCAGTACCACATGGATAAACCCGGTAAGATGGTCAAAGATCACGGTATTATTGACCAGTACGAACTGGGCATCCGGAAATTCTGATGTGTGTGCCGCCTCCCGATCCAACCAGCAGTCATACACCAGGTCATAGGAATTAAATCCGATGGCACCACCAAGAAATGTCTGCCTGTCAAAGCCTGTGCTGTTCAATAGCTCCACTCCGTTGGCAGGAAAAGCTGCCCTTATTGCATCAAGGGTATCAAAACCGGCTTTGATATCTCCCAACAGCTGTTTAGCATTCTCCCTTATATCGCACACTTCGGCCAGGTTGTTTGACACATGCCTGACCATTGGTGAAGAAAATGGATACTGCAGGGATACAACCCTGTCCTTTACTGTTACAACAGCATCCGGATTATAGCCAACGAACGAGAAACGGGCATGGCGCTGTTCTTTTTCCACAGATTCAAGTAAATATGAATACCTGGATGCACTGTTATTTTCTTCTTTCATCACATTGTATAACTGGAATGGGGTGCAATCAACCCTGGTCTTTGCACTGACCTGGATAATGGCAGGTTTTTTACCTTTTGCCAGGTCGCAGAATTCTGCTTTTGTCAGGTCAAGCTGTATTTTCATCTCACTATCCTCTGGCGTTTTTAATAAACATCTTTACTTTTTCTTCATCGATCTTGCGATCAGTCTCTACTCCGGATACTGTGTCAACACCAAATGGTCTGACCGTGCTGACGGCATCTGCTATATTCCCGGGATGTAAACCCCCTGCTAATATCACAGGTAATGGTGATCGCAGGGTAATATCCCTGCTTTTGGTCCAGTCATGGACGATACCGGTTCCACCGCTTTTTCCACCCATGCTGGAATCCAGAAGCACTGCATCAACAATGCTCTTCAATGCAGTTATGTAATCAAGTGTGTCCCCGACTGAGGTATCATCAGTGATATTGATAGTCTTAATGATCTTTACCCTGCTTTGAGCTTTTAATGATACGAGCTCATCAATGCTCATAGCACTGTGCACCTGTACTGCATCCGGTTTCACGAAATCTATCAGTTCAATAGCGTTTTTTACATCATCGGGCATGAATACCATTATTGAGGTCACAAAAGGCGGGACATAAGCTGCCAGTTCCCTTGCCGTTTCCCTATCGATCTTGCGGTGGGTGTTTACAGGTACTTCGGTGATGAAACCAACAGCATCTGCTCCGTGCTTCACTGCCATCGAAACCGAAATCCGATCCCTCATCCCGCAGATCTTGACCCTGACAAATGAACTATTAGAGGGATTAGAGGGATTAGAGGAATTAAAGGGATTAGAGGAATTAAAAGCTGTATCTGAACACATTTGATCTCACAAAACTCCTGAAACACTTAAGACAAATATTTTTTCAACATGGCAGGATCTCCTGCTACTTCGACAAAACTCTCAAGCTTTCTCAATGCCGCCCCATCATCAATGGTCTGCTGCGCCAGTTCCACGCCGTCTTTCAGGTCTGAGGCCCTTCCGCCTACCAGGATCGCTGCAGCAGAGTTCATAACAACAATGTCACGTTTGGCACCTTTTTGACCTTTTAATATCTCAACGATATCGGCAGCATTCTCCTGTGGAGTACCTCCCTGAATATCTGACATTGATGCCCTCTTGACTCCCAGTTCTTCGGGTGTCAATGAATATGTTTCCACACTGCCGTTTTTCAGTTCTGCCACTGAAGTAGGACCCAGGTTGGATATCTCATCAAGACCGCTGCCGTGTACCACTAAAGCCCTGGTGGTTCCCAGGATGTTCAACACGCTGGCCATGGTAGTGCAAAGCGATTCATCAAATACCCCGATCACCTGGGACTTTGCATTGGCAGGGTTTGTCAAAGGCCCCAGGATATTAAATACAGTACGAACTCCCAGTTCTTTCCTGGGTCCTGCTACCCGCTTCATGGAAGGATGGAATACAGGAGCCAGCATGAATCCTATACCCGCCTTTTCTATTGATTCTGATACCTTTTCGGGTGGCAGGTCGATACTTACACCCAGTTCCTTTAATACATCTGCACTGCCTGATTTTGATGTAATTGAATAATTGCCATGCTTTGCAACAGGCACTCCTGCAGCTGCAGTTATGATTGCTGAAGCTGTGCTTACATTGATAGTATGGGACGAGTCTCCGCCAGTGCCGCAGGTATCAACCAGGGTACCAGTGACCTTTGGGTTAATAGTATGTGCAGCTTTTTTCATTCCCCTGGCCAGTCCCGCGATCTCTTCTGCGGTTTCGCCTTTCATTTTCAGAGCAGTAAGAAACGCACCTATCTGGGCATCTGTAGCATCACTGAATATCCTGTTGATCGCTGATTCAGCCTCATCTGAAGTAAGATTTGTTCCCGAGGTTAATTTGGCAATAAATTCCTGCATTAATATAACTCCTATAATGTACAACATTATACAATGGTGTATAGATGTATACATTATATTTAAACATTATTGCAAACAAAACAAATATAATATATGTATATGAATAAGTGAACAATTCAAAAGAGGTCAGATATCAGATGGATCAGAAAACAGGCGCCAAGATAATGGCTGGATTCCTAGCACTTATAATGTTACTTTCAATATTCCCATATTTCTTAAATGGTGACAGTTCAAACTCCCAGCAACAGAACAATCAATTTGATGATTACGACAATATACAAAATGATAATTTCAATGTGGGAGGACAATTAATAGATCATAATTTTAATTCAATTTCTGATGCACTTAAAATGTCCCCGCCTGATATCGATTCTGCCCAATATATTGATGTGGAATATATGAATTTGACGAAAGGTGAGTTGTGGAATGAATACCTGACTCCAAACATAACCACTGTAGTACCAATTAGAAAAAGCGAAGTTGATGGTTTGTATAGATCTCAAACACAATTCATATCAACAAGACAGATGTATTTTGCTGATTTGGCTGATGATAATTTTTTATTATTAAGCACCATGACTCCAAAACGGGTGTTTTTTAATTATAATACTGGTATAACTTCTTATGATGGAAGGCATAAGGTCTTGATAAGAGAAACTGGAGCATCAAATGTCATGGGGGAACCAACCCTTTTTGCTCCATCACGCAATCTGGCAGAATCTATTCTATCAATTATTGGTGGTCCTTCCTCCCAACCAACGGCTTACGATACATTCAGTCCGTTATTAAACTTCTCAGAAGATTATTCGGAATTCCAGGTAGTAAGCTCTCAAGTGGATTTTGCAGATAAATATTATCTGGGTATTTATCTAAACCAGGATGGGAACTTTACCAGAACCACCATTTATCAAAATGCAAGCACTGAGACTTCATCACATATCCAGCAGCTTGCCAAGACAGGACTCAAGAGAGGTTTTTCCCAATACAATGTAACAACTGAAGGTGATATCCTGAAAGTTGTGATCACAGGCCAGTTCCAGGATGTTATTGACGAGGATATTGAAAATAGTTAGATACCTGCCTAAATATTTTGTATGTACTGGATGCTGACGTTAGATACATCAAACTAATAGATAATATTCATGACCTGATAGAGCGCAGTTATGAATTATAAGAGCTAGCAGAAACATTATTGAGGATTTCGATTAACTTGTAATTTACCTTAGTTTCTAAGCAATTTTTTATTTTTCGTGCCGATTCTACCTAATTTTTCTGCGTATTCATATATATCTCATATTTTTTTCAGAGAGTTATGAGCTGAAATGGGTGGAATCCAAACGATGAGATCTGTTAAAAAGTACTGCTTTTTGAATATACTTTTAATGTGGATGAGCATATTAGCCGATAGTCATGATAAATAGATATTATAACTCCTCACTGAATGGGGGAGAAACATATAAAAATAGGTGAATTTAAATAACGATGGTAGATTATTATATTATAATCGGAAAAACGTAGAATTAATAATATATATAAAATAATATTATCTTTGAATAAATGGAAATACCGTGTGATTGATGATGAATTTAAAAAACGGGTCGTGTCCCTAATTAATTGACAATATTTAAATAGTTTAAATGTAATTCCCTCTTTTGAGGGGAATTAATGGATTTAGAACTGGATTTATCAGAATTTTATTGTTTGAATAAAGATTGCC
>Ga0114930_10001193_pt1 | contig 25388 bp, 18 predicted proteins | sample AnhtaG_FD_87300 | JGI IMG/M metagenome (GOLD analysis project Ga0114930, IMG submission 87300) | Deep subsurface microbial communities from Anholt, Denmark to uncover new lineages of life (NeLLi) - Anholt_01485 metaG | ecosystem: Environmental > Aquatic > Marine > Oceanic > Sediment | place... | reverse complement strand
TTAATTCAGAATGGACCTTATCATAATCAGCAACATAAAAAATTGGAATTATATTATTATCAAGATTCGCAAAAGCTGCCCCGCATGCCATTTTGTTAAAAAGAAACCTTTCTCCACCTAAAAATTTAGGTTGATGTGAAACTTCTAAACTCATACTATTATTATCAGTAAGAAAATTTTCTAAATGTCTCTTAGCTTTGTCAGTCAGTAGATTATATTTATTATTTGTGTTTTCGAAAATTTTTCCCAATGCTAATTTCATTTCATTGTTATTTGTATCCTTTTCCATTTCTCTGTTTATTTTTTTGGCAAGGAAAATGGCATCGCTCATAGATTGGGGTATAAGATCTTTCATACCTTCAGAAATCCAAGACTCTTGTCTTTCTAAAGCATATAACAGGTAATATTTTAATGGATCTTCGAATTTATCGTTTGACATCTCTATTTTACCTAAAATTTAAAGTTTTCAAAATCTACCATTAAATATTCAGAATTAATGAATCCTTCAGCGTACTTTACACCAATTTGATATCCCAAATATCCTGCACGTTCTCTTATATAATCAAAGATCCTTAAATACTTTTTATTATCAACAAACTGTGATTTATAGACTTTAAGGGCATTTATTTTTTCTTCGATAGAATCAGAAATATCGATTAAAAAGTCCAATTTTCGATTCTTATCCTTTAAATGTGAATGATCAAAATAAAAGACATATTTTGGGGAATATTCAGGATATTTGGATTCGGTTTTTGTTAGTTTTGCTTGAAATTTCGCTGCATTTACAATCTGATGACAAGCTATGTGGTCTGGGTGCCAATCATTAGAGGGATGGGTAATAAGAATATTTGGGTTATATTTTCTAATCACTTCAGAAACTTTTTTTCTGTTCTCTATTGTATTTTCAATATATCTATTTGTCATGTCTAGAGTAATTCTTATATCTAGATGTAAAATTTCAGAAGCTGCTTTAGCCTCAGCCATTCTTTTTTCAACAGTACCGAATGGGGTGGGTTCTCCATTTGATAAATCCAAAACCCCTATTTTTTTACCTCTTTTCTTATAATGGGCAATTGTTCCTCCACATCCGATTTCTGCATCATCTGGATGGGCTCCGATCACTAAAATATCTAGCTCAAGGTCCATTTTAATCTACTAAGTTTCTAGTTCTCTAATTTGTGTAAATATTGATTCTTGTATTTTTTTAAAATTATATTTATTAATATCATCCATACTATTGAAATAATTTGAAAAAATTGACTTAAAAACATTAATATCTGTTTTTAAAGGAGTATTCAAGAGTGATTCAATTAAATGAATATATTTTTCAATTCTTTCTTCTCCTTTTTTAAACAAAAAGCTATCTTTTGCATTTTTTAAAATTGCATCTCTATCTTTATATATTACTGGAACTCCTTTTTCAACAATTATATATCCGTTTTTCATTGATTTAATCCAGATTTCGATGGGTATTTCATATCCGTTTATCTCCAATTCCAAATCATTAATTGCATTACATACATATGCCTTTAGTCCACAAAATGCATCTGTAATAGAAAATCCGACAGTATTGAGAATTCCTGTGATGATCGCATTAACAAGAAATCTATCTTTCCACGGTTTTTGCCAGAATAGGTCTGAATTTTTATACCTTGAACCAGAAATAATTTGTTCTGGTGGGTTTGTAAGGATTAGTTCAATAAACTTGTATAAACATTTTGGTTCATGTTGACCATCCATATCAATCGATATTATCCAGGAAAACTTCATTTCTTTTGCATATTTAAAACCATTTATAAGCGTATACCCATAACCTTTATTTTCTTTGAAGTTAATAATAGTAAAAATGGAATCTTGATTGTTCTTCTCCAAAATTTGCATGGTTCTATCAGTAGAACCATCATTGATGATAAGGATTTCTAAATTAAATTCGCTTCTTTTTTGCAAATTTTGTTTTACATTACGGAGATGTTCTAATATATGCTCAATATTTTCTTCTTCATTAAAACACGGGATAAGTAAAAGAATGTCAATTTTTTCTTCAGAAATGTCGAACAACCCATTATACTTTATGAATCTTCATTGAAACAATACATCTAAATTTTTTAAATTGTTGATTATGATTTATAAAAAATTTGTAATTTGCGGTATTTACTTCTCAAAAGATTATATTAACAAAAATTTTTCCATTTTCAAATTAACAAAATGACCCAATATAAACCAATTAATATTATAAAAGAAATAAAAATTGGTTTTCCTAAGATCTTTACAACTTTTTTGAAATCAGTCTCAAAGTAATCTGTACTATATGCAACACATGGATGGATTGGGGTAATAAGATATCCTAAAGAAATTGAAACGTAGATAAAAATGAAATCTAAGAGCGGCATGATAAGGACAGCATTTTGCACGAGATAAATGGGGATTAAGATCGAAACTGGTAATTGAATCCGTCCTGTTGCAAAGCCTAAAAAGAAACCAATTAATATTAAAAGAAAGACTGATAAGTTTAAGCTCGCTATTTCCTCAGGAGCGCCAGAAAGAATAAATACCTCTAAAAATAAGAACATGGAAAATATTATCAATGGAAAACGCCAAATTTTCATTCTTTTCGATATACTTTTAATCCTTGAGAACTTCATGGTTCCAAATCGTAAAGCTAACCCAATACTAAAAACAAGGGCAACAAGAAGAAATATTTCAGGAACACGCATGTTAAAAAATGTTCTTCCAATAAAATCTATTATTGGGGCGATAATAATTGGAAGCATGTTATGAAGTGCTCTCTTAAGATCTCTTTCCCCTTGTTCTGAAAAAGGAGAAACATCTTTAATCAACGTGAAATATCCCACTAACCACATTATTATCAAACAAGGCAATAATCCAATTACTATTATATAAAGATTAATACCAGTAAGAATGCTTGCTAAAATCAATGAAGAAGATAAAGGATAAATCAGGATCAGCATATGTCGATACCAAACATTGATTGATACTTTTTTGCTTGAATCTTCTTCAGAATCAATCTGTTCTACAATAGGAGCTGACATCAAAGCTCCTCCTGGCACCGGTAATAAGCCAAATAAGGCAGGGATGACCATGAGAGAAGCTTTTCGTGAAACTCGCATTTTTTGAATCATCTCCATCATTAGTCCAGATTCCTCCATAATCCCTCCTAATATAGGTATAACTGTAACAATAATCATCAAAACGAGAATAGTTGGATTTGTTACCACATTGATCAATGATTGTAAGATGTCAGCACCCGCCAAAATGGCAAAACCTACAGCTCCTAAGGAAAGTATAAGACCTAACTCATACTTAGAAAGAATCATGACTATGCCAATAATGATGACAAAACTCAGCCACGCTGGTAACATATATTTTAAAGTAAATGGTTTTTTGATAATATTTCGAATTTCTTTCTTTAAAAAACAAATTTTATAAAAATCTTACAGCGATATTGGTTTTAAAAGGAAAAAATTTCATTCTCTCTATAATATGCAAATTGAATCAAAGAAGTATTTTAATGGACCACATCTTAAAAAAGATATCGTTCATTATCGACATTATCAAAATAATATTATAAATAGTTGCAAGAATAAAAATTCTTTAGTAGTTTTACCAACAGGCTTAGGAAAAACAATTATTGGTATTTTATTAGTTGCCTATTCTCTAAAAAAATATCCGAGGGCAAAAGTAATAATCCTTGCTCCAACCAGACCCTTAGTTTCTCAGCATAAAGCTTCTTGTGAGAAGTTTCTTAACATTAATTCTGAAGAAATCATTTCATTCACAGGTAAGATACCGCCAGAAAAGAGGATCCTTTTATTTGAAAAGGCAAAGATTATCATCTCTACGCCTCAAGTAATAAATAATGATTTAATAAGAGGACGTTATGATTTAAGGCACGTTTCATTAATCATCTTCGATGAAGCTCATAAAACAAAAGGAAATTACTCTTATAATTTAATTTCAAAAGAATATATTAACACTTGTAATGATCCATTGATTTTAGGATTAACAGCATCACCAGGAAAAGATTATGAGCGTATTCAATTAATATGTGATAATTTGCATATTGAGGATATTGTTTTTAGAAATTATGAAGATGAGGATGTTAAAGATTATATATATGACATAGACACATACATAAATTTAGTGGCCCTACCGACAAGAATGTTAGAAGTAAGCCAAGTTTGGCAAAATTTATTTAGCAAATTTTTAAGATTCTTTATAGATCGAAAGTTAATTAACCCCTACAAGAAATACTACTCAAAATTAGATTTTCTGAGAATTATACATGATTTAACTCTTTCGTTCAGATATGAAAAAGATTATATTCCAGAGGAAGAGTATTTAGATTATTTGTTTCATCATGATCCAAAAATAATCGATATAATTAAAGAAAATGATATTGATGTTAATGCAGTATATTCATATTGCTCAAGTTGTATTTCATTACTACATGCTAAGGATTTAATTGAAACTCAAGACATTTCACTTTTTATGTCTTTTTTAGAGAGAATTAAATATAGAGCTGAACAAGGGATATTATCTGCAAAGAGAATAGTGAATTCAAAACATTTTAAATTTGTTAATTCTGCAATTGAAGAAGAAGATTTATCAAATTTAACTCATCCAAAAATAAATAAGATTATTTCAATCATACGTGAAGAAATAGAGGAATTTAATAATAAAAAAATCATAATTTTTACACAGTTTAGAGAGATGGCAGAATTCTTAAAGAATAAACTAAAAGAGGAATTTCAAAATCAATTAAATATTGAGAAATTTATTGGTCAATCTTCAAAAATTGATGACATGGGATTTTCTCAAAAAGTACAGACAGAGATTTTACAAAAATTTAGAGAAGATAAAATAAATGTGTTAATTGCAACTAGTGTTGCCGAAGAAGGATTGGATATCCCAAACGTAGATGCCATATTATTTTATGAACCAGTTCCTTCTGAAATTAGATTAATTCAAAGGCGTGGAAGAACTGGTAGATATGCCCCAGGAAGATGTTATATACTTGTAACTGAAGATACTGTTGATATTCCTTTCTACATTGTTGCCCGGAGAAAGGAAGGTTCCATGAAATCCGTTTTAAGAGATTATGAGCAAATACAATTAAGTGAGAATTTAGAACGTAAATCAATTACATTCTCAATGCAAGATATAAACAAATGTTCCGATTTAGAACTCATCCAAAATTTTAAGGAAAGAAGAGAAAGAGAAAAAGAAATTTTAGCGAACCGTTCTATTGAGGATATTCTTAACCAATTAGATGAATTTTGTAATAGTAAGGATTATGAAAAATTAAAGGAATGTGGTGTGACATTTTATTCAGATTTAATAAAAATGGAACTCCCCGCTATGAAAAATAAGATATTGAAATTAAAAGGAAAAAAAAATCCCAATCAAGGTAAAAGGAAAATGTATCTAAATAAAAACGTAAAATCTTTAATCAATATGGTAAAAACTTTTGGAGAAAATGGTAAAATAGATTTTAAAGAATTACTAGAGCTTGCTAAGGAGGAAGAAATAGTAGATCGGAAGTTCTATATCCATTTTAATCAAGCTTGTTTTCAAGGTTACCTTAGAAAGCAAGAGAGTTATGTTCATTTTGTTATGGATTATGATTGATTTAATTATGAGTTTAACTCATAATGAAAGTTATATAATTAAATTGTTATTTTATTTTTTCATCTTTCTTTCTTAAAAAGTAGAATCCTAAAACCATGAGCGTTACTAATACAGGGAAAACAATAACAGCAGGATTACCTCCACTGAAGAGAAATAAATAATATGAAATCGTTATTATTGAAGCAAAGAAGGCTATTACGCTTCCATATTGGCTCGCAAAATTTTTAAAATGACGCATAACCATATTTACTTTAAAATTTGTGCTTTTTATTACTTCTAGTTCAGTTTCGTCTAAATCATCTAATATGTCTGGATTTTCATAGTAAATTCCAAACCTAGGGTCATACTTGCCCTGTAATTCTCCTGTACTTATTAGCAATAATAAATAGTTTTGGATGTTTTGTTTCTTTATTTTTAATTCATTATTTAAGAAACCTGTAGTTAAGAATTCATTTGCAACCGCCTTAATTGTCATTTCAATATAGGATTTCAATATTAATCTTTCTAATGATTTTACTTTTTCATTTAAGATCTCATTATATTCACTGATAAATTTATTAAAATCTTCTAAAACAAATCTAGATAGTTGGTTAAAGTTTTTTGATTGTCTATTATATTCTTTAATCTTTATTGTGGCATTTTTTTTAATTTCCTTGATTTCTGTTTCAATGCTCTTAGCTCTCTTTTGAATTATTACATTGATTTTTTTAAATTCTTTTATTTCTATATTATCCTCTACCTTTCTTTCAAGATTTCCAAGTAACTGGCTCAATTTAATTTTACTATTATTTATGAAATCTATTAATCTCCCACGGAAAGATTCATTTTTCATAATCTCTATTTGATCGTTAATTCTTTCTACTTTAATTTTGAATTCCTCTAAATATTCGCTTTTCTTCCTAACAAACATTTCTCTTATCTCTGGTATTAATTTATTTGAACTCTCTGTCTTATTTGCAGTATTTCTTATTTCATTTTCTATGTTATCTTCTGTTTGCCTTGATTTTTCTTTAAAATCCTGTTTCTTAATTCCAAATTCTTCTTGAATATCAGTGTAAGAATCATTTTCTTCAGACTCTTTTAAAAACTTATTATGGTATTCTTTTAACTCTATTTTAAGTGAATTATATTGCTGTTCAATGAAATTTTGCATAGAATTAAAGAGATTCAAGTTAATACTTATTTTATCCATAGCATTTCTATCATTTTCTATTATTGATTCGAAATATTCTTTAGTTTCAAGGAATTCTTGCCTTTCTTGATTAATTTGAAGCTCATTTACTTTATCATAAAACTTCTTTGGGATAACTTCTTCAAAAACTCTTAAATCACTGATTCTATTTTGAAGTTCTAACATATTTGTGTTTAAATTTAAGTTTCTAATACTTGAGTCATAAAGGGCTAATATCTTACCAACTCTTTCTCTGTTCAATTTTAATAATTGATTTTCAATATAATTTCTTAATTCTTTATTTAAATAATAAAAATCCGTATATATCAGAATAATTTTATCGCTTTCATTCAACTCAGCATTAATTTTTGAAATCTCTATCATATCTTTCAATCTTTTAATTAAAACCTTACAAGAAAGTTTAACGTCATCTTTTAAATCCATAATTTTGATATTATTAGTTTTTTTCTCTATTGCTATTACATTTATTCTATTCGAAATTATATCATTAACATATTCATATTTTAAATCAGAAATTTCATTTTGAAAGAAATTAGTGAATTTCTCCCACTGAAGGATTGTTAATTTGGATTTCTCGTTAAAATTTTCTATATTTTTATTACAACTGTTAAATTTTTTAGCAAATACTTTATTTGTATTGTCAAAACTAGCATCAAGAAGGTCAAATTCTTTAGTTATATCTGCAATTTTTAAATTACTTGATTGATTAAATTTATTCTTGAGATTAGCTAACTCCGTTTTTAATTTAATAATCTCTTGCGAAACAAATTCATCAAAATCTTTTATTTCAGTTTTATTTCTTTCTTCTATGACTTTATCTTTTAAAGATTGTGCCTGTTTAGCTATTAAGTCAATAATAGTCGATTCTAAATTTTCAAGATTATCCTGTAAATGTTTATAAAGTAAATAGAGCTTCTGTTTTTCTTTTATCTTATCTTCGACAGAGGATTGTAAGTTTTTAATTTCAGTTAATTTTTCATTTAATACAACATCAGATTCTTTTTTAATAACATCGAAAGCCTCTTGAAATTGATTTTCTACTATTTTACTTTTAATATTTTCACCGATTTCTGAAATATCATTATTCAACTTTTCATTGATTATAATAATCTTTTTTAAATTCGTCCTAAAAAATTGAAAACCCTCATGATAAAATTGATACTCGTTTTCGAATTTTTCTTTAATCCTTACCCATTTGTTAATTATTTCTCTATGTTTTTCGACTATTTCATTTTCTTTTGTCGTGATTTGCTGAGATATATTAAATATTACTTTATCATACTTGCTAATATCATCAAATATTTGATTCAATTGAGGAATGATTAGATTAAATTTGTTTTCAATATATTCTTTCTCGAGTGTTTCACTAAAAAGCTTCTTAAACGCATTTAATTTTTTCTTTAAATCTTCTTCTATTATAATAAGCTTTTCATTTAAGTTTTCCAATAATCTATTTAGATTTCTTATTGTTTCCTTTTCCTGGATCTTACCTTTAAGATAAGAATCAACTTCTACTAGCTCATTTTGTAGAGTGGAATATACTTTATTCCACTGAGCAATTTCAGCACCTAATATGGCACGGATATTACTATAATATAAAACTTCATTAAATGAATTTTCAATGTTTTCATTTAGGAAGTCAGCTTCCATTATGGCATCTCTTATTACAAATTTCAACCTTTCCTTGGCATAATCGATTTCATCAATTAAAAGATAGCTATCTATTTCTTCCCTTATTTGATTTCCTATGTTTTTAAGTTTTAAAGTCATATTATACATATCATTCTTAATATCCTCTAATTTCTCTTTTTCCTCCGCAATTCTTTCTGTATTTATTTCTGTGTCTGACACAATCACTTTTTCTAAAATGTAATTTAAATAAAAGTTATATTTTGTTTTAGCTAGGAAACCTTTTTTAGTTCTAATATTTCCCTTGAAGAAATTTCTCGAAATCATATCCTTGATGATAGGAAAAATATCTTCTTTTAGCTTGAGATGTTCCAAATTCAAAGTTCTATGTCTCTTAAACATATCTGAAAGGGAAACAATACTTTTAGTGCTAATTTGATTATAAAACTTCTGAATGAATTCCTGTTTCCCTCTACTAAGATTTCGAACATAATTTTTAAATTCAATATTATTATCTAAAATTCTAATATTAAAATTATAATTGAGATTAATATATGAGATGAGGTCTTCAATATCATTGGATAATCCAAATGTAGTTTTTAATTGGTTTAGATCAATATAATTTTCTTTTTCTAATTCTTTAAACAATACTCTTTCTATTTCACCAATAAACTTTTTCCAAATTAATGATAAAAGAATTATCAGTTTTGAAATTTCCATCAATTGAATAGTGGTCCAATTTTCTTCGCTACTTAAGACTTCATTTAATTTATTATTGATATAAATATACACACCTGAAGGATTATAATCTAATAACCATGAATAAATATTAAGGATATATACTATCCAAAAAGTCTCATTAAGATTTTCTGTTTGATTAAAACCAAATCCACCAGTCTCTTTTTGAAATTGAAGAAGATATTGGACTTCCTTATCTTTAACTTCGGATTCTAAATCCAAATATTTCAAACATAAAAATTTATAAATTATAGCTTGGGTCTTTTTTTTACTATCCCCGATATATGAACGTAATTGTTCTCTACTATTTCGAATATCTACACCTAAAAGCGTGAAAATTTCTAATACGTAAAACAGAGTCCTTGCTGGAGAAATTACTCCACAGATAACACACTCTTTATCATGACAATGTAGAAATGAATTTCCTTTCCTAAGTGATAAAATAAAGTTTTTAATCTCTTCCTTAATATGATTCAGACCTTCAGAAGAAAAATACTCTTTTAAAAGACCTAGACTTTTCAAGCTACCTAATGCTAAATAAGTAGAGTAAATATCGGGTTGTTTTTGAGGATCAAGTGAAAGTCTAAAGCCTAATTGCTCATGTTGTCTAATTTCACACTTTTTTATATATCTAAAGATCTCATTTCTAACTTTTTTCGTTTCTTCTTTAGTATATTTCCTAAATAAGGTAAACCAATACACATTTTCTAGGGTTAAGTTAGGCTCATTTAGTAAATTATCTTTGAAATAATTATAAAATGAAACTAATTTGTTAAAATCCCTTAAATAATAGTTCCCAATATTTCTTTTTTTAACATTGACAAATGATCTAAATGGCTCTTTTTTAAATTTAGTAATATATGGATAAGCAGACTTCTGTTCTATATTAAGCAAATTAAAATAAACCCGAAAAACTAAATATTATTATTTTGTAATTAATGAAAATCTTGACATATATTTTTTTTGAAATTGGAATTATTATGCTTATTATTATTTTAGTGAAATCAAGCTACTAAAAACTATTAAAATTGCCTTAATAGATTGTTATTAAATCGTATTATTGAAAAGAACAAGAAAAAAATAATTTATTTCAATAATTTACTCCGGTTTTAACATTATTGCTTCCTAGATGATAAGCCTGCACTTTTCCTAGTAAAATATACCCAGATACATGCGATTACAACAGAAACCATAATGATATATAATATACCATATAGAAATCCAAGAAAATCTGAAGAATAAACAGCCATATAGGTATATATAACTCCTGACATGCCTAAATTCTCATTTACAGAAGAATCTTTAGCTGTCACCTTAAAAAAATATGTCATATGATTAGGTTAGGATGTTATATTATCCCATGTGAAAGACCATTCGCTTCCTTCATCATTAATCATTGAAGCATTAAAGAGTGATGTAGTAGCATTTGAAACTTCTATTGAAACGTTTCCAGGTAAAGGTGGGTTGTCATCTGTAATATTCACGATTATATCATAAGATTTACCCGTAAAAGTTGTATCATTTATGTCAGGTTTAATAAACACGATAACAGGGGCAGTTGTATCATTATTAGCAGGTTTAATCGCATAAGGAAATTTAGGTTCAAATATTAGATCATCATTACCAATAGTACTTAAGGGTGTCTGTGGAATAATAAGAACAGTTAGATTGGCAAAACAAATAATGAACAGAAGCACAATCTTGGTTTTTCTCTTTGTTAACATAGCATTCATTTGTGATTCTATACAAATGATATATTAAGTAAGAATAAATTCTAAGTTTCATATAAAGTTAAGTCAGAAAAATATCAGCAGTTAGAATTTAAAAAAATATGTCATAATTTTATTCTTTATTAGAATAAAATGCAAAACATAAGAATTAAGTTATAATTGAGGAGTATTGTTAAAACTCCAAGTGTTACTTATTCCTAAGTTATCTTTAATTAAAGGTGCTTGAATATCATTAATTGTTAACACTTGTCCTGAAAGTGTCCAATTCTTAGCTAAATTGAAAGCGTTTTCTACTGTCTGATTTCGATTTAATTGATTCCAAAAATGATGAAAGAACCAAGATCCAGCAAAACCATCAGCATTATTGTTATCTCGCCAATACCATGAAAAAACATCCGTTGTCGAAGTGATTAAAATGGCTTTGGGTAGGTCATACCAACTCAGCCCTATGTTTGAGTATTGATTTAGAAAATTACCGCTAAAACAAATATCTATATTTATCATCATTCTTTTACAATTAATCTGTTTTACGAGATTAAAAAATTCCAATTCAGTAATATAGCTATCATCTGCTTCAAAATGAAATGTTGCATTTCCATCGCCGAGTACTTTATTTGAACCATGGTCCACCATATAAATTATCAATTGGTCTTCTCGTGTAATATTAGAAGCAAAAGAATCGGGAATAGAAACATCTAATTCTTTCTTAAATCTACTTGCATTCACATCATCATTTTCTACATCAATTTCTGCAACAACTCCAGATCTATTTAAATCGTTAAGGATCCCATCAGAAGCATTTATATCTATAATATCATCCCCTGTATGATAGAGCATTAAAAAGATATTATCATCTGTGTATCCCTGATTCTTCAAAATCCAGTAAACTTGGAGTGCTTGAGCGGGAAAGCCATCTGAATCCGTATTACTTGGAGTTGGGCTTGGGATTGGAGGTGGGAACCAATATTCTACTTTGACATCATCAAAAAGCACCATGTCGGTACCAGTCATATTACCTTCAACTGCTAAAACTAAATGCAATTGAGTTATTTCATTTAAAGTTGAATCGGCGATACCTGTAGCATTTAGAAAAGTCCATTCTGTAGGGGTATCAAATACCCCTGTTGACCAATCTGTTCTCACCACATCATTGCTAGAATTTAACCAACGTAATCCTACTCTTGCTCCGGTTCCTGGAGGAATTATTGTAGTAGGAGTCCATGAATTTGTTGTGATATTAACCCAGGCAGAAAGATTATATGCCGCATATTTAAATAATTCATAATATTTTGTCCAATTATATACAAATTCCATATTAACATATTTAGGTATGGCTGGAGATGTGGCTATTAATTGTACAACTCCAGGAGTATCATGTCCGGGTATTGTACTATCTACCGTCCCATAGCTATTAGGATTAAAACTTCCCTCCCAGTTAGTGGTTTCATTATCAAATTTTCCCTCACCGAAATCAGGAAAACTATCCTTTCTATAGAAATCGTTTGCACTACATAGAATAATTGCTTTTCTCTCTCCCGGAAGTGGCTCTCTTCGCATTATAGGAAGATATAATATCCATGTAGATAATATCAAGACCAGCATCAATATAAATGCAACCAGAGGACCATATTTCCTTAAATTTATTTTCAAATCCATAAAACGTCACTTAACTCTAATTTGATTCCATTTTAAAAATTAATAATTACATTTAATGTACTTATAAAATAGAATAACGCATGTCTTTAATATAAATCTTACTTGTCTGCTTGAATTAAAACTAAATTTTACAGAAAAGACACGGTAAAAAAAAAATCAAAAAAAAAATAAAATAAAATTAAACGAGGCATTCGCTCATTTTTTAGGCTTTTCTTCCATTGACTCTCTGATAGATGGGTTTAAGAAATCTTCTTCATTGGGCTTCTCTAAAATATCCAAAATATTATATTCTGTAATCATTTGAAGAACACCCATAACAACCATACCGTGATTGTATTGTTCATTAGCATCGTAAAGATTTCTCCAACAGAAGGGGCATTCGGTTGTTAAAATGTCCGCACCTACTGCATTCGCTTCATCACATCGAAGACTTGCGGTTCTGAGAGAAAATTCAGGATACCCTGCCCTCACACCTCCGCCAGCTCCACAACACATGCTATCAAGTTTTATGCGGTACATCTCTTCAAATTTAATTCCTACATCTTCTTCTAGTTTTCTAAGAATTATACGTGGAACTTCATACCAGTCATCGATTGCTCTCTTAATTTTTCGGCTGTCCATCATTAGATTTTCTGATTTCTCAATCATCTCTTGTTCCATATCAATTGCAAAATGTCTACCAGTGTGACAAGGATCATGATAAGTAACAACTTTACCTTTCAATTCTTTGTTAGGTTTGAATTTGATTTTCTCTTGTTGGACTAACCTTGCCACTAATTCAAATGCATGTTGAGTTTTAAAAGGAAGTTCTTCGTCTTCAGCCATCCATTTTGGGTAATCAATAGTAATAGTTCGATAACAACCAGCACAGCTGAAATACACCATTTTCATGTTTTTAAAAGCTTCAAGATTTTTCCTCATTAATCCCTGTGCTGTATCAACTGCTCCTATCCTGAAAAATGGACTTCCACAACATACTTCGTCTGCAACTAGCGTGAAATTCATGCCTAATTGCTCAAATAACTTAGCAGTCGTAACAGCAACCTCTATTTGACGGTAACTTGCTGTACATCCTACATAATATGCAATTTTCGCATCTTTATTATTGATAAACTTCTCCAGGCCAGCATCTTTAGCCCATTTAAATCTATCAGCAGCAGCACCACCGTATGGGTTATTTCGCTCTTTCACTAGTTTGTCTACTAATTCGTGTTTTTCAATCATCGGTACTCCTGATTCTATACAAGCTGCCCTTAAAGCTTCAATAATATCGACAGTACGAATTTTATTTTCACACTGAGCTGAACATTGACCGCATGTAATACATGGTAAAATAACATCTCTAACTTCATCAGTCATTTCTAAGTCACCCGTTAAGATAGCACGAGCGATCCACATCTTACCTGCATTCCAAAAGGCTTCCCATCCATATTCAATACCAGCTGGACAAGCATCTATTATACCTTCATAAAGTACAGTTCCTTGCTTACCAGCAAACTCACCAATGCCTTCTCTATCCGGTTCACCACTGTAAGCAGATCTGCAAGCTTTACAGTGAATACATTTATAAATATCCATTTTAAGCTCTTCGAGCCTTTCCATTCCTGTTTTTGCCATTTTTTTCTTTACCTCCTTTAAATAAAATTACTCAGGGCAATGCTAACCTCCCAGGATGCATAATTCCAGCAGGATCTACAAGTTTTTTAAAAGCCCGTAAATATTTCCAGTACATTGCAGCTTGGTAATAAGCTTGCACATGAATATATGGATCAGGGCGATAATTGAGCCACCCTTGTTTCAACGCATATTCAGTAGTCTCCCTATTCAATTCCTGAACCTTCTCAAGGGCTTTGGGGTCAGAACTATCAAAACAAACGATAGGCATACATATAGCTTGTCGCGCTCTCTCAATAGAAGCAATCCATATCACTGGAGGAAAGCCATATTTCTCCATAGCTTTTGTATACATCTCTGCGAAATGTGCTGATTCATTCCAGGGGCAGTACCAAGTAATAAATAGGAACCCCGCTTCCCAAAAGCTATACGGAATCGCGATTTTATTGGGTTTCTTCATTCTGCTAGCTATTTGCTTCGGATGGAGTTGTTGTTTTATAAGGGCATCAGGATCTTTTGCTCTTTTCTTAAAATCCTCGGCCATTTTATCAATCCTGTTAGTTACATAATCCAATTCTTCTTGTGTCTGTGCCCAGCACTCCCAATTCATCCACCACTGAGATATCCCTATTTCTTTATAGAAATCATAATCATGGGGGATCTTATCTTTGGGCCAACGTGCCATAACAAGGGGATAATTACCACCTTGAACCATTACAGTGTTGTGAGCGATACCAAATTCTTGTTTAGCAATCTCAAGAGTTAGATCTTGCATATCATAAGGATTTGACATCCCCCATACAACTACAGTTTTATGTTTTGGGTGTGGGTAAATCTTTACAGCTGCTTTAGTTACTACGCCAAGCGAACCTTGAGATCCCATTAAGAATGACCACATGTCAGGTCCGAGTCCATATTTATAAAATGGTTTCGCAGTTGGTAATGCCCAAGAACCAGTTCGTACAACATCACCATTAGGAAATACTACTTCTCCACACATGAAATTGTCTCCTTGAGGTCCTACAGAACTCGTATATAGCGAAAATCCACGATCAATAGCATCACCCATAACGGTTGCTGCGGGTGGTGCGCCATCAGGGATAGGAGGTGCCCAATCTGGATGATATTTATGCATATAGGCCCATATTTCACCATTTGTGACCCCTGGTTCAACGATGCAAAAACGATTTTCTTCATCAATTTCAATAATTCGATTCATTCTCCCCAAATCGAGCAAAACCCCTCCAGGTTTTATCGTTGGACATGCAAATCCACCCGATAATCCGCCGGAAACAGGGCTAACCGCAATTTTTTCTTGAGTGCAATATACTAAAATTTTACGTATCTCTTCTACATATTTTGGGCGAACAACGATATCAGGAATTTGACTCTCTAAGCCCATGACAGACTTTGAAAGATAAGAGGCAGTAATTGCTTTGTTATTTGTAGCATATTCTTTACCGACAATTCCTATCATGGCTTGTAAATCCTTCTCATTTGGAAGTTTATAGCTCATAATTTCCAACCTTTTAATTTATCTTCAATTTTTTGTTTTTATATAAAATAATTTAATATTTTTGAGAATTAAGTACTGAATTTTAAATTTTCTTATATCTTTTTCATACTAAAGATGAATTCTCCTTATAGAGAATATGTACAACTTTTGAAAATTGATATATCTTCTAAAATAAGGATAAATTGTTAACTGTCTTCATTAAATTTCTTGATCTAATTCGATTTGATTATATAATTCGTTTAAATTAGAGTTGGTTGAAGGACTTTTGCGCCTTTTGTCATAAATAATAAATTCGCGAAAACCCTCATTATTTTCATCAATAAATTCCCAAAATTCTTCATAGATATCTTTTAAAGACATTTTTTCATTTTTTACTGCAATATCTTGTTTTAAACGCTTATTTTCTTTAGTTTTACTATAAGTTGCGGATTGTGGTTTCAAAGATTTATCGTTAGGAATGAGATTTTTAAATACTTCTTTACACTCCTTTTCATTTTGTTTAAAAGCTTTCACTCCATTCCTTAATTTTTTTGAATTCTCTTGGTTTAGTTCAAAATCTACTTTCTGATACCCACGAATTTGTAAATTCTTATCGACAAAAACCTGAAAATGATGAGAGCAAATCAAACCTTTATGGATTGAAATTGTGGTTAAGTGGGAGCTCTTATTTAATTCTCTTTTCGGCACACCAATAAGATCCCTTGTCTTACAAATAGGGCATACAATCTGTATTTTTTGAGTAGTAGTTGGAACCAGCATTATATTATTAGAATATAGATACTATTCACATATTTGATATATATTTAGATCTAAATATTTAAACTCCAGAATTTCATATATATATTTGAATTCAATATTGTCAAGATTTCATTGGATATAACCCAATCTTTAAGTTCAAATCAAAATTTTTTTTACTATTATATTTTATACAATTAAATCTTGATAAAGGTTGAGCAAAATTTCAGAAATGGATGTTTTTTTTAACCCAAAGACAATAGCAATAATAGGAGCATCAGAAAAACCAAAATTTGGTATAGGAACAACTACCTACCTACTAAATTCTAAGTTTAAAACGTATCCAGTTAATATAAAGAGCGATGTAATTTTGGGTCATAAAGCTTATAAAAGTATTAAAGACATACCAGATAGCATTGATTTGGCAATAGTAATCGTTAGCAATCAGTTTGTACTTCAATCTGTTATAGATTGTGTGGAAAAAGAGGTAAAAGGAATAATTATAGAATCAGCGGGATTTGCAGAGACAGGTTCAGCAAAGTTTGCCAAGATCCAAAAGGAGATCGAAACAATTGCAAAAAGATCAAAAATTCGAATTATAGGGCCAAATTGCATAGGAGTGACTAATTTTCATAATGAATTTACAACATCAGACATGGATTTTGAGCAAGCAATAAAAGGTAGTGTTGCGGTCATAGCACAATCAGGTGTATTAGGAAATGTTTTCATAGATTGGGCAAACAGTCAAGGGATTGGGTTTTCAAAATCAGCTACAATAGGAAACAAAGTGGATGTCGATGAGGTTGATCTTTTAGAATATTTGAATGAAGATCCTGACACGAAGGTAATAGCACTTTACTTAGAAGGAACTAAACGAGGAAAAGAGTTAAGAGATGTACTTGGAAAAATGGAAAAACCTGTAATAATACTCAAGAACGGGAGAAGTGACATCGGGTCAAGAGCAGTTAACAGCCATACTAGTTCAATAGCGGGGAATGATAAGATTTACGACGCTCTTTTTAACCAATTCCCAAATGTCTTTAGAGTTGATAATTTTTATGAACTGTTTAATATCGCCCAAGTTTTTGCCACACAGCCTTTGTTAAGAGGGAAAAATGTAACAATTGTTACAGGCTCTGGAAGTTTAGGCGCTTTAGCTTGCGATGAAATTGAAAAGCAAGGTCTGAAACTTACCAATTTAGAAGAAAGTACAATCGAAAAAATAAAATCTGTTATCCCTAATTGGGTATCAATAGGGGGAACCATTGATTTGGGTCCTTCGATGTTTGAAACATTTATCCCTTCTATTAAAGCGATTTTCCAAGATAATAATACTGACTGTATACTATACATCTTTTCAGTTCCAAGAGTACCACTCCAAAGAATGGCATCATTTGCGTTAAAGGGAATAAAAGCACAATTTACCGCTCTATTAAAAAGTGCTGAGAAATTTGAAAAACCTTGTATTATAGTTTGTTTTGGTTCAAGATGGGTTTTTGACTTTGTAAGCGAAGCAGCAACACAACCCGAATCAAAATTAATTATCCCTATCATGACTCGAATAAATCAAGCGATAAAAGCATTTAAAATGATATATGAGTTTGGTAAAACAAAATTAGATTGAATTCTAATTCTTTTAAAGTAATTCTAGAAATTGGACCCCATATTTTTTTAATTTGATTAAAATCACATTTTAATTAAGAAAAAATAATAAAATTTGAGTGATAGAGAAATGAGAGAAGTAAATATTTTTGGTGTACCATGGGAAGAAATTGTGAATTGGTATTTAGCTCAACCAATATATGGACAAATCCTAGTTATGGTTGGTTTAGTCACGCTATTAGCTTTAGCAGTAGTTATCGTATATTACGTCATAAAAGGGGTCGCTTATTTAGTATATTATGTTCTTAAGGGAATATATTATCTTTTGAAAGGAATTGGACTGCTTTTCTATAAGATATTTGAAGGTTTATATTATGCAATTTCAGGAAAGCCAAAGCCTGAACCTGCTTCTGCACAAGAACAACAAGCACCACCTCAAGTTGAAAAGGAACCAGAACCAATAATTCCTGTTCAGAGATCATATCAAACAGTACATCCTGAAGTTGCTTTTTGTAGTGAATGTGGTGGTCAATTCTCAGAATCAATGGTTCAAACTTTATCTGGTAAAGGATTTGTTTATTGTATTCATTGTGGAAAGGGTTTTCAAGCCAATTCAATGAAAATTGAATCCTAATAATTTTTTCTTTTTCTTTTTTTAAGTTTAATAATTGAATAAACAAAATATAAAAAATTAAATGAAATATTAATTGTAGAATTCAATTTAGAGCTTTTTCAAATAAGATAACTCCAAAACGATTATCTTCAGGATACTTAAACCCCATCTTTTTAATGAGATCTACTACATCGGGTTTACAAAATACCTCAAAAAATTTTGGATCTTCAGATTCACTCTCTTTTTGAATCGTATATTGAATTAACTCGCGTGCTGCTTTAGGCTTTCCATAAACGATCATCCACAATTCTTGTTCTGATGGAAGCTCATAATCATGAGATCTTCCAAATTCGACATTTTGTAAAATTGCCTCTTTATTGTATATCCAAGAGCCATGTTCATCAGATATATATTTTAATGGAATATAAGACCAACCCATACAGACTTCATCTCCCGGACCGATATTAAATTCCTTAATTAGCTCTCTTACATCCTTTGCAGCAAGTTCTTCAACTTTAGGAGTAATTTTCTCAGGTAATTTTATATCATTAGAATTTACCATAACAAGATCCATGCATTTTTTACGTTTAAAACCGTAAAATTTAGCCAACGAAATTGATGCAAAATTGTCTGATGCCGTATCATACTGAGCTATTTTAGCCCCTATTTTATTAGCATATTCTACTGCATGACCCAGCTGTAATTTACCAATACCTCGCCCTTGATAAGAGACTTTAATTCTTCCTCCTTCTAACCAAGCGATATCCTTATTGTATAACTTAACTCTTCCAAATCCTATTAATTCTGTTTTATTTTCATCTAAAAAAGTTCCATAATTCATAGAATTTTTATCTTGGAGCCATTCTTGGATAACATAAGGAATATAATCATCTCCTTCCCAAATATCTTTACTAATACCCTTTATAGCTGGTATATCTTCATTCTTTAATTCTCGAAAGTAAACTTTCATACTAATTCTTTCAAAACAACTAATCAATGCTTATTATTAATTAAATTCTTTTTTTTAATTTTTAATGATAAGGGAAAATTCTTACAGTAGGGCTTATAATTATATATCTTCTTTCCTTGAAAAAAGCCTTTCCATCCATTTAGGCAAGATTAGTCCACCATAGAGAAGAATCTCTGTGAAGATTATTAGGATTCTTGCAAGGATAATTATAGGAATAAGTGGAACTAATACTTCTAAACTACTGGCAATAGGAAATAAGATGAATGCACTTAGAAGTAATTTGCCTTTTAGTTGAATACGACTATCATCCGATTTTAAAGATTTTGTAGTTAACCAAAGCCCTGATATTATTATTATAATCAATTCTGTTAAAAGGTAGAGCTGGTTAAATGGGGCATAATCTACTTGAATTTCATTTATTAAAGCCCCTAAAATCTCTGTGTCATAAAAGATTATACCTAAATACATAATTTCTACAATAAAAGCGACAATTCCTAAACATATTAAGAGTTTCTCTCGTTTTCCTGATTCCATCCCTGTAAGATTCAGAATTGCCATTAACCAAAAAAAGAGAAAAATTGCACTCATACCTCCATGAAGAAAGAAATGCAGTTCCATTGGGGGGATTTTTTCAAAAATAATGATACTAATAAAATTTAAAACTACTCCAGACCACGGAAAAGCTATTCCTATTAAACCAATACCTGCATAAAGAAGGGTTTTATTCTTTATTTGGAAATATCGAGTAATAATTCTTATACCAACAAAAAGCGCAATTACTATATAAATTAAAGTAAAAATTCCGAGTAACATGAGTTCAAGACTTAAATTCAACTTTAAGACCCTTTGGTTTAGTTTATTTATAAGTAATTATTACAGTTCAACACTTATATATTCACTTATATATCCATAATTATTTCCACTAATAATTATTTATTTTTCATGTTTTTGAGCTCTAAGAATAGTTAGTGAGAAGCAAAAGGATTTATATAAAGATTAAAATATGTGAGTGATAGTCTCTTTTTTTTTTATTCTAAGATTTTAATTTGATCAAATTTCAAATTATAATTTAAATGAAATTGATTTAAATACCATTTTTGTATTTTATTAGATTATAGAATAAGGTTAGGAAAATTCCTTCTTACCGTAAAACAATCTCCTTACATCAACCAAATTTTTGGAATTTTTTACCTTTTCTTTCTTATTTTCTTAACTTTCTACTTATACAAAATTGTAGATTTATCCATAAATTTAGAGATAATTACTATTAAATATCCTAATGTCTTACATTATAATTATCGAATTTCTTAATCTATAGGAATAGTCTTAATGAAAGTGATCAAAAATGACTCAAGAAATTACTGAAAAAAGTCCATATTCAGAAAAAATATGGTTGAAATCATATGATAAACATGTTAAGCCTGAAATCCCGTTAGAAGCGTATTCTCTAGCAGAAATGATGAGAAGGACGGTTAAAAAGTATTCAGATAGTCTTTGTTATGACTTTCAAGGCTCACGTGCGACATTTCAAGAAGCAGAAAAGTATATTATTAGTTTTGCTAACTTCCTTTTTAAAAATGGAGTAAAAAAGGGAGATCGTGTTGTAATAAATTTACCTAATATACCTCAATTTATTATCTCATTATTTGGAACTTTTTATGCTGGATGTGCTGTTTCAGGAATGAACTTTCTTCTGCAACCAAATGAAATAGTTTACCAATTAAAAGATTGTGGAGCAGTAGTAATTATTACTCTTGATTCTTTTTATGAAGAAAAGGTTAGAAAAGCCATTGCAACGGGAGAAACTGATGTAAAAATTGTTATTACGACGAATGTAGCAGATGTCTTAGATATGGAACCAAGCATGAAAGAACAATTAATTAAAATTGGGAAAGTTCCTTCAGGGAAAGTTGAACCAATAGAAAATATCAAATTTTCTACTTTTAATGAGATTTTAGAAAGATATCCAGGTGATAAATCTCCAGACGTAAAAATTGAACCTGATGATGTTTTATTACTTCAATATACTGGTGGAACGACAGGTCCTCCTAAAGGTGCTATTTTAACTCACAGAAATTTAATATCTATTATTCAAATTGTTAATCATTGGTTTGAACCTTCTCTTAATCCAGGAAATGACGTTTATATCTCTGGTTTTCCCTTCTTTCATTTAGCAGGATTACAATTTTGCTTGCAAACAGTAAGTCAAGGGTGCATGCAAATTCTGGTTCCAGATCCTAGAGATACAAACTATATGGCAGGGAAAATGAAAGAATATGAGGGGAAAATCTCGTTACTCTACAATGTTCCAACGCTTTATATGATGCTTGTTAAGAACCGAAGATTCAAAAAATTAGACCTGAATTCAGTTAAAGGCTATATCTCCGGAGCAGCACCCTTTCCAACAGAAAATATAAATGAATTTGAAAATGTAGTAGGAAAAGAAAAAGTAGTCGAAGCATATGGGATGACTGAAGCATCTCCAGGAGTTACGATGAATCCATATTCAGGAAAGAAGAAAATTGGAACTGTTGGTGTTCCCTTTCCGAATACAGAAGTGAAATTAGTGGATGTGTCTGATAGAACTCGTGAAGTTCCCTTAGGAGAACCTGGGGAGATAGCAATAAGAGGCCCTCAAATTTTTAAAGGATATTGGAAAAAACCTCAAGAAACCGAGAACGCTTTAGTAGATGGATGGTTCTATAGTGGAGATGTTGGGGTGATGGATGAGGATGGCTATATTACTATTGTCGATAGGACAAAGGATATGATTATCGTTTCGGGATATAAAGTCTTTAGCGTGGAAGTTGACGATAAAATGAATAAACATCCAGCAATCGAGCTATGCTCATCTGTAGGGCTTCCAGATCCAGATAGACCAGGCTCTGAAATAGTTAAATTATATATATTATTGAAAGAGGGATTTGAAGCTTCTGAAGAGATAAAAGCAGATATATTTAAATACGCTCAAGAAAATTTAGCTAAATATAAAGTGCCAAAAGTCATCGAAATACTAAAAGAATTACCACTAACTACAATAGGTAAAGTAGATAAAAAAGTACTAAGAAAAATGTAGCTTAATCTTTATTATATTTTCTCTTTTACATAATTCTTAAATCTTTCTGAAGTTCTTTCTATAAAGATTATAATACAGGTAGAGTGCAATTAAGTAGTGAATTAAAATACAGACAATAAATCCTAACGTGTAGAATAGATAACCAAGATATAACCCTAATAATAAAGTGTAGCTAAGATTTATTAGCAGAATTGCTTGGCTTTTATAAGAAAACCATGTATGAATATGGTAAAGTGAGAATGCTATACTTGATATTAAAATGCTTAAGATTAACTTTAACTGTAATGTTGTAGCTAGAAAACTTATTGAGTAATACCTAAAAATTAATTCCTCCATTATCATAGTAACTGGAAAGAAGATCCATAAAACAATTCTATTGTTATTTATGAAAGCATTGATAACATCATGCCTTCTCATTAATTCAATATCATAATTATTAAAGCCAAAATAATTAATAATCTTACCAATGAATAGAAGCAGAAAAAAGCCCAGAATTAATAATAGAATTGTATATAAATCAGCATCTCTAACTATAAAGTTTTCGGTGTAAACACCAAATAATATTGGAATTATTAAAACAACGGATATAATACTAATAACTGTAGACTTTTTCATATAACTGACATTACAATATTATAAACAAGTTTATTCAACAAAATCTTTTTTTGATCCCATCAATGTGGTTGTTTCTTCAATCCACATCGATAATTCTTTATCAACTCTACAAAAAGTTACTATTTTATCTATATCTTTAAGTTTAGAAAAAGAACACTCAATAATAACATCCCATCCTCCGTAAATTGGAGTTACATATGTTATTTTCCAATCTTCATCAGATTCTGTGGATTTTAAGTCTGTAAGCTTTCTAACAACATCCCATTCAGTTCCAATTACTCTCAGTCTTATTAAAATGTATCCCCTATAATACATCGCTAACTTCCATCTTTCTAATTTTTAATCCTATAAATTTCTAACGATTTTTTAAAATTCATTAATTTTAAGTAGTTTATCTATTCTATTATATATTATTTTATAATTACTAATTATGGTATTAAAACGATGTTAGATGTTTATCAAAAATTAGAAAAAATTTTGTCAAAACAATTTATCTCTAATGATCTTTATGTACGCCACGCTTATTCCCGAAATGTAGATGTGGTATTACAGGGAGTACCTGATATTGTTATTAGACCGAAGGATGCTAAAGAAATTTCGGAAATCCTTAAGGTTGCTAATGATGAAAATATCGCCATCATCCCACGAGGTGCCGGTATTTGTGAGTTTGGGGGGAGTAAACCTATTGGAGATAACGGGATTGTGCTGGATATGAAAAGAATGAATAATATCTTAAATTTGGATGAAGAAAACCTTATTGTCACTGTTGAAGCAGGGATTTCTTGGGCAAAATTAAATGAGTATCTATGTCATTATGGACTTTACACTGGATGTATGGGACCAGGATCTGGAATGTCTGCATCAATCGGAGGCGGTATCTCCCATCATTCTGTGGGTGGAGGTGGTTGTGCTAAATTTGGGGCATGTACAAATCAATTAGTCTCTTTAGAAGTAGTTCTACCTACAGGAGATATTATTGAAACAGGATCTCAGGCTAATCGCTACTCAAAACACCCTTTTAATAGATTTGGTAATGGATCTGATTTGGCGGGGCTTTTTTGCGGCGATAATGGAATTTTTGGTGTAAAAACAAAAGTATCACTTCAGATTTTTCCAAGACCAGAATTTGCCGCTTATAAGACATTTCAACTCCCACGGAAGGAACGAGAAGTTTCAGCTAAAATAATGTCAGAAGTAAGGCAAAAAGGAATTGATGTATATGATTTAATGTATATTATGGATTTGCTGGTAAGGGTGGGAACTCAAGAAGGCTATATGCCAATGTGGGAACATTTAAAGAAAAAAAGAGGCGTAATTTTTTATACTGTTGAAGCTAATTCAGAAGTAGAATTGAATGAGAAAGTTAAGCAATTAGATGAAATTATGTTGAATAATAAAACCGAATTGTTAGGAGCTGAAATTTCTGATGGAAATATTGCTAAATGGCATTATGTAGAGCAAGGGCATTGGCAGTTTTATCATAATTTATGGGGGATGTACCCTTCAATGCAAGCTCTAACAGCAGAATGCTTTGCTCCGATCCATAGCTATCCTCCAATATTAAATGATATTGACCAGTGGGATATGGAACACGCAGAAGATATGCAGAAAATATCAGAGATTACTAAAATTCGCCCAATAGCTGGAAGTGGACCTATATTGTTAATTGATGGGAATAATGTTGAGATCACATGTGGATTTACCAGTTTTTCGGCATATTATGACGGGAAACTTTATGAAATAATTGAAGAAACTAATCTTAAACTATGGAAATCATTACTAGAAAGAGTTACAAAACAAGGAGTCCAATGGTATATGATGGGGGACTTTATGTCCCGTTTAATGGTAGATATTAAGGGTTACTCTGAGGAATATTATAATCTAATGAAATCAATCAAAAAGACTCTCGATCCACAAATGATATTGAGTCGAGGGAAATTCAATTTTTGGGGAGATGATAATCGTGTCTAAATTAGAAAATTTGAAAAAGGAATGGAAGGCAGTATTTTCATGCATGAATTGTGGCGATTGTGGATATGCTATTAGACCATTT
>Ga0114930_10001192_pt1 | contig 25412 bp, 24 predicted proteins | sample AnhtaG_FD_87300 | JGI IMG/M metagenome (GOLD analysis project Ga0114930, IMG submission 87300) | Deep subsurface microbial communities from Anholt, Denmark to uncover new lineages of life (NeLLi) - Anholt_01485 metaG | ecosystem: Environmental > Aquatic > Marine > Oceanic > Sediment | place... | reverse complement strand
ACATATGATCCAAAAATCCCAATATGTACGACTTTAAACTTATCCCGTAAAACAGATTTGTTTTGTGTTAATGTTTCTTCAATTTGTTTCAAATCTTTCATATGATTTAATTACTGTCGACAGTCTCATACTTAATCTATAATAATAAGAAAAAAACAATTCCAGCTACAAATGAACAGCCGCCCCCTCCTGCACTGGAACCTGCGCCCGGTCCGAACGTTATAACACAGCCAGACACATCAGCCACCGCTGCAGATCATGGTGCCTCTCTCCAGCCTCCCATTGGTCCCATTAACTTGATCAGATGATATTCCCTGCCGCTCGGTTTGATGGACTGCAGTATCTGGATGTTCAGCAACCCACTTATCGATCAGCTTCTCAAAATGCCGCAGGGTCAGCCGCTTCCCCGTCCTCTGGTTTATGAAAATGTGCCCATTCTCCCCACATAATGCCGTAGCGCTGATATTGCCGGTCAGCTTCATGGTCTTGGGCATGTGCCGCCTGGTCCAGCGGTTGTATTTGCCCTTGGTCTTGGGGATGCACAGGATAGCATATCCTGTGCTCTGGGTAAATCCGAGCATGCGAGGATTTTGCTGAAGGTGATCTCGCCGGTATTGCGGTTCCACAGCTCGATCCTGGCCTCCAGGACCTCCCTGGGTCTGGTCTCGTAGATCATCCTGAAGAAGAGCTATTCCCGTAAGGGGATCTGGGGAGAAGTGCACATGGCACGGCATTCGTCCTTGTTCATCCCACGGTCCAGCAGTACAATTTCCTGTTTTTCCTGACTTAGTAGGGTGTTTGAGGTGAGGGGCCGCCGGAGAACTATAATTACGAAGTTATTTAATTGAGAGGTAAATCGATCTCTATATATTTTTAGTTAACTCATATTTATTGGCTTTTATTGAATTTTAAGCCATAATAACCATTTATCTGCGTTCATCTGCGTTCATCTGCGGTTAATTTAGATTTAGAATCCAGCCCCGGCTTTCCTGCATATTACACCGCTGCCCGGTCCGATTGCACTGTCTGGATGCTCGCCTTAAAGCAATTCCTCGCCTTTGTCTCCTTGCTGTGCCCCTGGTGCTGCCGGTCAGCTTCATGCTCCTGTGCGCACATGTAGCGTCTGGTCCAGCGGTTGTACTTGCCCGACACAGTCCCATTTTCCAGTTATTTTTTAGACACCGACTTAAGGTAAAATCTGTGTTCGTATATACCCCTTATTGCAAGAGCAACAAAAAAATGACATTGCTTACGATTCTTATCCAGGGTTACACATTCTATAGAAGGGGAAGTAATCTTGATAGAGTCCGAAAGCATTTTTTCAGACACGGATTTCGCGGATTAAAATTCCTTAACCGATCACAAATGATCAATTATCCTTTAGCTTCAAGAGCCTTGCTAATATGCGAGAATGTGGCAGCAATAGGCAGGGTTTCCGAACTATCGAGGTGTTCGAAACGTTTCTCGAAATTCAAAATAGTAAAACCTACTATTTCATCTGTATCAGGATCAAGTCGCATGATTATATCATTATCCAATTCTTTTGATATCGCGTTAGTGGGATCCCCAATTGCAATATCAAGAACATCCCCCTCCTTATCAAAGAAGAATTTCAGTTTTTTTTCCATTCGATTTCACCTCTTTTTATCCTGTCAGTAATATAGGCTGTGATTATTAATTCATCATTCGGTTTTACAACTACGCACATGTAATTACCGTTGTATATATGTTCATACAACTTATAAAATAATACTACATCTTTGTTATTAATGCTGGTTTTTACTATATCAGGTTCTTCCAGGGTACCCTGCAATTCTTTTAATAAATTCTTAATTTCAGGATGATTATCTGTTATATGTTTCCAGCGCTCATCAGTCAGAATAATGGTCCTGCTGAATTTATCGGTTAATTCCATTTAATACGCCACCCAGATATTCCTGAAATTTCATGTATAAAATACAGCTACAACATTATAATTTTCCTTTTAACCATGAATATCCCATCTACTTAACAGTGCAATCTATCAACAAAGCAAAAGTGAGCTATTGTTTTCCCTGGAACCGTACCATCATTGCTGTTCCAAAAAATACAGGCACATCTTATTCTCCTTCATATTACCCGTTATATGAAAAGCAGATGTCCTACACCCTCCCCTGCACGCCTTCTTATGCCTGCATTGTGCACAATATCCCTCAAGTCTGACATCAGTGCGGTTGTACTGGAAAGCCGCCTCCGAACTCCAGATATCCCCCAGGCTTAACTCCCTGATATTTCCCTCAATAAGTTCAGGCGGCTGGACCGGGCAGCCCTTCACGTTCCCGTAGGCGTCAATGGCACAATGGGATATGCTGGCCGTGCAACCGTTCCATTCCTCGTCCCTGATGCAGGCCGATCCGAAATAGCCCAGGCTGTCCCCCACAAATATCTTTGTGTCCGTGAGTTCGCTGCGTATGGCCTCTATCCTGGCAGCAAGTTCCATGAATTCTGCCCCGTCCAGTGCTTCCTTCTTATTCAGGTTTCCCACAGGGATGGCAAAAAAATATCTCCCATGATAAAATCTCATTCTGCCTGACAAATTCCTTGATATTGTCCAGGTCAGCGAAGTTCCTTTTAGTGATCGAGGTGGTTATGCCGCAGGGAATGTCATACTGCTTAAGAAGCCTCAATGAATTCCGGGCCAGATCAAACACTCCAGTTTTATTCCTGAACGAGTCATGCACCTCTCCCACCCCGTCAATGCTGATATGGACATTGAACGGCTCAAGGTCCCGTAACCGCTGTACCGTGTCCTCATCAAGCAGCGTGCCGTTGGTGGTCAGGCCGATCTGGAATCCCAGGTCCCGTGCCCGCCTGAGGAGCTGGAAAATATCAGGTCTGATAAACGGCTCGCCCCCTGAGAACGACAGGATGAACACGCCCAGGTCGTGCAGGTGCTCCATCAACCTGAGCGTTTCTGCGGTATCAAGTTCGCGGACGTCCATGGTCTGGGATGCACAGTGGGAACAGTTCAGGTTGCACGTCTTGGTAACTTCCCATGAGACCAGGACCGGTGATGAGAATCGGATATTCTTGCCAGAAGCCCGGGGTCTGGGTACCTTGATGTCCACAGGCAGTGAAATAAAACCCTGCTGTTGGAAATTTGCCAGGTATTGCAGGGTCCTGAAGGATGCCATTACCGGGTGCATGCCCCATTTTCCGGCCAGCGCATGGGTGATGCATGCGATATCAGATTCATTATCAATGAGTTTGAGGGTTTCCGCCGCATTCTCATCCACCATAATGGTCTTGAGGGTTCTTGGATCGAATACGGTTATCCCGTGAGTATCTGCCCTGAATACCGGCCGTTGGGTGATCCCGGGTTTCAGGTCGGCATATTGTCCCAGCACGACCCGCACCAGATATTCGGTCAGGTTCAATTACTTCACTCCTCTCCGGGGCGGTAGGGAGGTACCCCGTACGTGGGTTTTGGACCTCCTGGATCAAAATAAAAATACGGGTATGACATGATGAAAAATATCAATATCAGAAATAGAAAGATCAGGGGCCGGATAAAGATCATGAACCAGACCGGGAGGAAATTCCTGTGCAAAAGAGATTTTACTGCTACCAGTCCCAACAGTCCGATCACGAAGATAATTATTCCCCCCGCCAGGCCTAGCCCTATAACAAGACCGAGAAGACTGTCCTGATTCTTAATAGTCAATATCATGCCCGTTATGGCTCCCAGTACGCATGCAAGCACCAATTGGTGGAGAACGGAAGTTTCTGGTTCCGGTTGAGATAATAACCAGACCCTGCCAGAATTATCAATAAACCAATCATCAGAAGAATTACCGTATTGGGCGAAATATATGAAAATAACCAGTGTTTGAGCCCGCCATATTGTTCCATGTATATTGATGCAATAACAAAATCATCGTAGTTCGAGTGGTCCGGGTTTGCACCAGCTGTCACTGTGAGGGTGTTCTCACCTTTATGGATCAGATCTGAACTGAAGATCAGTTCTACCTGCTGCGGGTCATAATCCTGTTCAGTCCCTTTCACCAGATCGTTCAGTTTTCCAATATAGTTCCCGTTGATATATACCAGATCATCATACTGCTCCTCCTCCTTAGCCCCATCAGGCAGTACATTTACAACAGTTAATACCAGCCTGACTTGCTGTCTTTTTAATTCCCCATACATAGAGAAGCTTTCTGTGTACGAAATAGTATCGGGAGCAGAAGGTGTCAGACTTGGGTCAGTATCATCACCCAGATGGACATTCACATCCTCGGCATACTCAAAATAGTACCCGATAATGGGAATTGGTTGGTAACCTGATGCCGATTGAATAAGAAGAAAAAGACATAATAAAAAGATTATTTTTTGCTTCATGATTATGTATTCTTACCACCATTCCATATTTCCACAATAGTATATGAATCAACATCCACAAGAGCTGATACCTGGACATCCTGCCATGTGACACTCAATAATGTCTTTGGTGTGTAGAACTTTTCTGAAGTTTGCGGAAGTATCCTTTTTACTGTTGGTTCTTTTCGCGATTGTGTAATGGCTTGTCGTATTTCCTCACCCTGGCTGAAGACGATATCAAGAGCTTTTATCCTATCAGCCGCAGGTATGGCCTCCAGGAGATATCCTGTCATTACCAATATGCCGTCCTGGTAGGAAAAATCATAGATATCCTGATAAGGACTCTGTGATGATCCGGCTGTTACCTGGATGCTGACGGCATTTCCTGATCGTGAGGTGGAGATGTTCACTATATCATATTCTATTGATCTGTATGGTGTGACCTGTTCCCAGAGCAATGTCTCGATCTTTGCATCTTCAGTAATGTCTCCTTCCCAATTGACCTGATGTACCCAATCCGGCCTATTGCTTCCAGATGATATGCAGCCTGAAATTTTTAAAAAAGAAAAAAGAAGGAAGGGGACGAATCTTTTCATCCTTACTCCCCGATCTGGATCGTATAGTCGAACCTGCTGGTGTGATAGGGCATTATATTCAAGGTCCAATCACCTGCTGCAGCGTCCAGTGTATATGTCTCGATATATTGGGTGCGGGTCTCCTGGTACAATCCTTCACTATCCATCTCCCAGGGAGGGAAGTTCTCTGATCCCAGATCCACAGAACCTCCGATCACGATCTTTGATGGTTTGATGTCACCCGGACCGGATGCATCGGGACCATGAATGGTAACATCGAAACTGGGTTCATTCTCTGAACTTGACCCTGAATATGGACTGTAATCATATATATCAGAAATGATATCTATGGTAACAGGTTAATCTTTTTCAATATTGAATGTTTTGACATAGGGTTCTGTTGGCTGTTTCCAGATCTGGAAATTCAGTTGCACCTTTCCCTCCCATTCATTGATAGACGGATCATCGATGTTCAAATCGATCGCACCGTTGTAATAACCTTTAGCATCCTGCGGCACGTTAAGTTCTACTTGTACAGTAACAGTTTCACCCGGATTAACAGTTGTGGGTGAAGTTATGCTAATATCTTCATCCGAAATCGGGGGTTCTACCATTCCATAGGGGCCGTATTCATATCTATTTGAACTATCCATTTCAGGATTAATTTCCACAGGATCATCTCCAGTGTTCTTGAGTTTTATATCATAGCTGTATGTTTTCCCTGCCTCGATCTGGTCGTTGATATAGGGAGATAATATCTGAATGACCGGTTGTACCCAGACATCCACGGATAGCTGTGCAGCATTGAGGTAATTTGGATACGGACTGGGATAAGGGGTTGGAAAGGTATCATTTGTAAATGCGATCTGGGCACTGTAATATCCTCTTTCTGTACCTTCCGGAACATCTACGGTAACTTCGAATTCCCTGGATTCACCTGGTTCGATTGTGACGCTCAAAGGATTGACTGTGATCCAATCCTTTTCCATGAAAAACTCTGAAAATGGGGGTATTTCTATTGTTACATCAGTTGTGACTGCTTCGTCCCCTGTATTTTTTACCTTGAATGTAGTTGTCTTACTCTCTCCCGGTTCAAGCTGAAGGTTTTCATAACGCGGACTGATCTGCAGTTTGTCAAAATCAGCTTCCATGTCAGGATATTCCATTTCAGGTTCAACCTGAGAAATTACTACTTCAGCTGATGCCGGGAATAGGTTAGAGAAGAGTATCAATAAAATTACTCCCACTAATATGGTCTTTATTTTCATACGATTTTTCCTCCTTTTATTATTGCGATTAATTATTAGTTACATTTATAATATTTAAATATGTCTATTAATAGAAAGAATTAACTGTTAGTTGTTATTATATCTGGATACATAAGATGACTGGACAAAGTTGGTATTTGCTGTAATAACTATTGTACCTCCAAAATATATTATTTACATTAATGAGGTCATTTAAATATTGATTATATTAATAATCTAACTTGTCATTTAATTGTCGAACTTTAACAAAAATTGTAGTTAAATCAGTCAATTAATAATGGTATATGATAATAAATTGATAAACTAAATGAATAAAACGAATAGATTAATATATATTAGAGATTATGTTGTAAATGATGGATATGAGTTCTTTGGAACAGATATTTGGGAAAACAGCCCAACTATTGGTGCTGGAAAACCTGTTGGACAAACGGGGAAAAACAACTTTTCTTTTTGGTATAGCAGAAGAGACAGGTCTATCCCACTCAAGCGTGTCAAGGGTTATGGAACCGCTTCTTAAGCTGGGTATTGTTAAAGAACAGAAGGTAGGTAAAGCTTTCAGAACGTTCACTCTTGATGTAGAGAATGAACTCACCAAGAAATTATTGAAATTCTACAAGGATGTAAATAATATTATTGAATAAAAGAGAGATGGGCCAAAGACGTGCTTCACACTCGGGTGGATTAGGGCGAAAAAAAGAGGTGTGATCGTTAAACGCCTTAAGCCCTTGTTGAGATTATTTTAGCGTCAATGTTTTTATCAATTCAAGGTATTCTTCCTTTTCCAGAGATGGGGCGATCTTATAAAATCTGGATTGATGTGGTCCCATTCTAATTTTTAGGCTGGAATTCCAGCCGCAATCACAAACACTCATTTCTTTCCAATTATTGGTGATGATGTGCTGTGTGATCTGCTTGTGGCAATCAGGACAGAATCGCATATCATCATTTATTTCCTGTACTTGTTTATGTATCAAGCGAGCCATCATAATTTATTCCTCCAATTCTTATTAAACGTGACTATTTATTGTCAACTATCAATATGCAATATATAATACTTAAACTTGTCGATTAATAGAAAAATACAATTAATATACAAAATAAACAAAACAGATTATTTGTTAAATGTTACAATAAACGTACTTCCCTTTCCCATGGTACTTTCTACCTTGATCGTGCCATCGTGCCCCTCAATAATACCTTTGACAATCGCAAGTCCCAGTCCTGAACCACTATATGGCCTGGTAGAAGTACTATCGATCTGGTAGAATTTATCAAATATTTTATCAATTCGATTTGGAGGGATTCCTATTCCATTGTCTTTGACATGAAGTTCAATATATTCCTCGAACTCATAGGCTTCAACTTCCACATTCCCGCCCTGGGGTGTGAATTTCAGGGCATTTCCAAGAAGATTTACAAAAACCTGGATCAGCTTATCCCTGTCTGCTTTTATTTTAGTCAGGTTCTGTCCAACATTGATTGTGAGCTCTAAGCCTTTTTCTTCAGCCTGGTTTTTTATGGTGTTTGCAGCAGAGTTAATAATGTCGTAGAGATCCACCAATTCTTTTCTATATGTTACCCTGCCATTCTCAATTCTGGAAATATCCAGCAGATCGTCCACTATGCGGGTCTGACGTCCGACATTTTTGGTGATTAGTTCCAGCATTTCTTTATTGGCATTTTGATCCGGACTGTTGAGTAATAAGAAATCTGAAGCTGATCTTATGGCAGTTAATGGGGTTTTTAATTCATGTGAGACCATTGACACGAAATCTGATTTCAGTTTGTCCAGTTCAAGTAATTTTTTATTTGCCTTCTGGAGAAGTTCATTTGAATCCTTAAGTTCCCTGGTCTTGTTATCCACTTCAAGTTCAAGGGATTTATTCCATCGTGTGAGTAATAGTATAATTGAAAGGCTTACAAGTAAAATAAACCCGGCAGATACCCCTATGAACAGCCCCTGTTTTACATATACTGAATATATCAGGGCATCCACTTCAGATACAGGGGACACAATTGCTATTGACCATAATCTGCTGCGCCACATGATAGGTGAATAGGCAATTAATTTCTTGTTAGATGTATTTGCTTCAAAATAATACCCGGTCCCTTCTGTACCGTTCATCTGCTTGTCAAGTATTTGAAGTAACTGTGGATTTGTCTCATTTAACCCTTCAAGACATATTTTTCCTACTTCATATTGATCTGAACTATCATACAATATTGTTCCCCGATTATCGACAATATATATTTCACGGGTAGAATCTTCGTTGTCCAAAAATCGATCTGTGATTTCTGTGAGTTTAATAATCGCAAGTATTGTGCCTTTGAATTCATCCCCTTCATAGACAGGTGACCATACAGTAACTCCCAGTCCTCCTTCAAATAACTTCGAAGGCCTGGCAACATACGTTATTTTCTCATTCTTGACCTTTTCAAAGGCCCACTCCTGGCCATTTTCATACAGGTTGTATCCAACTGGTGTTTCCCCTCCTGGATAACCCATAGAAACAAAACCAGTTTCATTTATGTATTGAATTACATAAATTCCCTTGCTTTTATCATATACGTCTTTGAATTCATCCAGTATCGAATCGTGCCGGGTATCTGAAATATGGTCGGCCAGGATCTCAATGTTTATTGTTTTTTGATTCAGGAATTCTTCCATTCCCGCTGACATTTGTTTTGATGATAACAATTGCTGCCGTGCATACTGATCCTGGACTATATCATGGATCTCATTATTTGACTTTATTCCCAAATAGGCGATTACCCCGATCAATAATACGCTAACGATCAAAATCAGCAGCCAGTTCCACTTGTTGCTGAATACAAATTTTAAGGTCATTTGAACAGGATTATCATGTTAACCAGATCCAGGGATCAGATCCTGGTTCTTCGAAGAATCATTTTTATTCTGGCCTTCAATTCACCAAGGTCAAAAGGTTTCGTGACGTAATCATCAGCTCCGAACTCTATTCCTTCGATCTTATTTTCAACCTCTCCCCGGGCCGTTAACATTATGATGGGTATATGCTCAATGCCTGGATCTTCTTTTACGACTTTGCAGACCTCAATCCCATCCATTCCGGGCATCATCAGATCAAGTAATATTATATCCGGATGTTCAGATCTTGTCTTTTCAATACCTAACATACCATTTGGAGCTTCAATCACAAGGTAATCTTCAGCCTCCAGGGCTCTTTTTAGGGGTAATAAGGTTTCCAGTTCATCATCCACGATCAGGATCTTGTCCCTGGTATCTGATAATGTTTCGATTTTCTCCTTGACCTGGTCCTCTGTGAGATGAAGTGCTTCAGCAATCTGTGAAATGGGGGCTTCAGAGTCTTGTTTTATAATTTCCATTAATTTTTTGTCAATCTCGTTTAAATTCATGTTACCACGACATTTATATTTAGATAGTTACAATATATTAATGTGTCATAATATTTAAGAGTTATTTTATTATGCTCAAATCTTTCTATTTTTATTCGTGTTTGAAGAAAATAAGATAAACCTTATTAGTAATAAAGTATTAATTATATATCGATAAGAAATGAGCGCACTTGATAAAATATTCGGACGAACAGCCCAGATGACTGTACTTGAGAATCTTATAGCACATCAGAATGATTCAACATATCTTTCCGGTATTGCTGAAGAAACTGGCATATCCCATTCCAGTGTGGCTCGGGTAATAGACCCTTTATTGGAAGCAGATATTGTTATCGAAAAGCGGCTGGGAAAACAGATACGCACATTCAGGTTGAATATGGATAATAAAACAACTAAATTAATACTGGATTTTCATACAAAACTGAATGATCAATTGAAATGAATTGTACCGGCTGTCTAAAATCCAATTTCAAAAAGCGGTGACCTGTGAGCAGATTGAATGCCGTTTAATTGAATTATCTGGCTGGCAAGGACCCTCAGGAGACCCTGCGCCTTTGGTGCATGGGTCGGAGCCCCCTACCTGCAAACACCCAACCATGCATCCATCTCTCTTCGCACCCAAAAACCACTGGAATAATTGAAAATTGCCTGCCAGCCCCCATACCACAAGAACGGCCTGAACAGATCAAAACAGGCACCTGGCAGAGTGAAGGCGAGAAGGGGCGGCAGGGATTGAGAAATAAATAGCAACGAACTCAAAACGAACACGTACGAACTCGGAGTTCGTATCAGTTAGTAACAGTTCGTTGCTAATCATTTTGCCCTAATTAAATGACCATCTAATTATATTTCAGGCAGAGCCCCCACCTGCAACCACCCACCCAAGCTTGGAAATATATTTCTGGTGGCTCCGGCACTTACCGGCATAACATCTTACTTCACTTTCCCAAATCGCCGAAGTAATCGAAAAGCGCCTGCCATCCCACCCAAACCAGCAAGCCCATAACCCCCACTGCTGCACCAAAACCCGGAATATCCGGAGTCTGTACCGGTTTCCCATCGGGCTCTTAATTATTGTTAAATTGTTTAGAGAATTTCAATTGATTATGAAATATGCAATCTTATATCTAATGACCCAATATTAAATATAAAATAAAATGCACGATCGGTGATCACATTCCAACTATCAAAGTAAACGGCATCGACCTTTATTATGAAAAAAAAGGTACTGGAAAACCCATGTATGTACTGCATGGAGGACCTGGCCTTGACCACAGATATTTTGGGCGCTCTCTCGCAGAACTGGAAAAAGTGCGCGAACTCTATTACATTGATTTCAGGGGTCACGGTAAGTCTTCAAAAGCTGATAAGTTGACTTATACATTCGAGACTTTTACAAATGACATTGAAGCATTAAGAGAGGGACTGGGACATAAAACAATAGATATCCTGGGTCATTCTATGGGTGGTTTTGTGGGATTGTTATATTCACTTCAATTTTCACATAATCTGGACTCATTAATACTGGTGGGGACAGTGGCGAAAATGTCAGGAATAACAGGACATAATACAGTAAAAATCAAATTGAAGTATTTATACTTAAAAAATAAACTGCAATACAGGATCCATAAAACCCTTGATATAGATGCATTTGCCAGGGATATTCTATTAATCAGCTGGCCTATATATGTGCATAAGAATCTGCGTCAGATATATTCTGATTACATTAATTCCATAAATGATCTCAGGATTCTTTTTGATATGCAAAAAGAACTGGCAGGTTTCAATGTAAGTGATAAGCTGGACAGAATCCAAACACCTACGCTAATAATCTTTGGTGAGAATGATGCTTTTCTAACAAACGGTCGGCCATTGAAAGAGATCAGGAATTCCAGATTTTCGGTCATACCTTCAGCAAAACATTTGCCCTTCCTTGATGATGAAAAAGATTTTAATCTCATTGTCAGGGAATTCCTGATGGAATAATATTATAAACTTTATAAGCCAGTACATACAACCTACCATATATGAACATCAATAACATTCCTGTGGATGATACCTATTGTGAAGCTTTCAGCGGCGTGTTTACCAGATTTATTATTACTGCGAAGGACGAAAAAAGACTGAAACGAGCAGCTTACCTTTCCACAGCTCTCCCGTCCACAGTGTTTGGAAAATCAGAAGGCGGGATAGAAGCCTGGCTTGATCCTGACAAGACCCCTGACGGGCGGATAGGTGCAATAGTACAGATATGGGTCAATGATATAAAAAACTCGAGACATATCCTGAAAACCGAACTGGGCTGGCGCATCCGCCAGGGCATACTTGTGGTACCTACCACAGCTGTGTTCAATGCCCTGGATTCTGATGAATTTATTGATATTATGGAGCCAGTCGGTTATTGTGCAGATGGTTACCAGACTGAAGAGGAGAGGTTCCACAGGCAGGTCATCACTCTGCCGTTAATGATGGGGGATTTTATTATTGAACGGCGTCTCGCCCTGTCCAAAGGCGTGATGGGGGGCAATGTTTGGTTCTTCTGCGACTGCGTGGAGACTGCCCTTGAAGCAGGCGATCGGGCCGTTGAAGCTGTGAACGGAGTTCGTGGAACACTGACATCCTTTGATATTTGCTCTGCAGGTTCTAAACCCATTTACCCGGGCCAGGAACACCCTGAAGTGGGACCTACCACAAACCACACCTACTGTCCCACATTAAAGGGTAAGATACCTGATTTCATGGTGCCTGAAGGGATTGGATCCATACCCGAGATAGTGATAAATGGGGTGGACGAAGCTGCAGTTAGAAGTGCAATGAAGGCTGCCATGTATGCAGCTTCAGAAGTGCAGGGTGTTAAACGAATATCTGCAGGGAATTATGCCGGAAAACTTGGGAAATTCAGGATATTTCTCAAAGATCTTGTATAAACTGAGTTTCAGGTTTTGAATGATTGGAATGTACTATGCGAATCGCTGTTATTGCTATCCAGGGAAATGTTGAAGAACACATAACTTCGTCCAGACGAGCCCTTGAGGACATGGATATACCTGCTGAGGTCATTCCTGTACGCCATAGCGGTACCATCCCGTCGTGTGATGCCATCATCCTGCCTGGAGGGGAGAGCACGACCCTGGGAAGGCTGATGGCCAGGGAAGGGATCGACATTGAGATCAGAGAAGCAGCCGCCAATGGAGTACCCATACTGGGAACCTGTGCAGGTCTGGTTCTGCTGGCAAAAGATGGCGGCGAACAGGCAAAGCGGACTGGTCAACAACTCCTGGGATTGATGAATATTAGTGTAGACCGCAACGCATTCGGCAGCCAGCGTAATTCATTTGAGGTCCCGTTAGAGGTTGCACATCTGGACTCACCTTATAATGCTGTATTTATCCGTGCGCCAGCTATTACAGGGATAGGGCCTGATGTGGAAGTTATTGCCAGGTTTGAAAAATGGATCGTGGCAGCAAAGCAGGGAAATATTTTGGCTCTTTCTTTTCATCCAGAACTTACCCGGGATCTCAGGATCCATTATTATTTTATTCGACTGCTAAAATAACTATTTAGAGTAAAATTAAAATGGTGTTATATCTTTCTTGAAGCACCTATCTTCTTTACTCCCTTATTTGATGCATTTGCGGCATCAGTAGCAAAAGCAGCAACGCAGATAGAACTGCCATGCTCCCACCGAAAATAAAAGGTATGGGGGCGCCTAAAATGTCCCACAACAATCCGGCAATGATACTCGCAAAGAGCATCATTATGCCAGTAGCGGCATGGTATATACCAAGAGCAGTAGCCCGCTTGTCTGAAGGGACCAGATCCACTACATAGGCTTTCCCTATGCCTTCGGTCAATGCTTCATATAATCCGTAGATAACGAAAAGTGGCCAAACATAGAAACTTTCCTGTATCAATGCAAACCCAAAATACACAGCGGCAAAGACCAGAAAACCTGTTACCATTATATCTCGCCGGCCTTTTTTATCAGATAATGTACCCAGTGGAAAAGAGAAGAGCGAGTAAACAATATTAAACAGGATATAGGACAATATTACCAGATATGGTGAAAAACCCATGTCCTGTGCCCTCAGGATCAAAAACACGTTACTGGAGTTGCCAAGTGCGAAAATAATCGTTATCAACAGGAACACTTTGTATTCCCTGCCGAACTGGGAGATGTTAAACAAAATCTTATCAGTTCGGGTACATTTTCGCTCTTCCACAAAAAAAGCAACAAGCAGTATGCTAATCAGTCCAGGTAAGAACGCCACCAGAAATACCAGCCTGTAGTTAACAGAAGTCATATATAACAGCACAAGTGCGATCGTTGGTCCCACTACTGCACCGATAGTATCCATTGACCTGTGAAGCCCGAAAGACCTGCCCCTGTTAACAGGATCGCATGAATCAGCGATCAGTGCATCACGAGCCGAGGTACGAAGCCCTTTGCCTGTCCTGTCCATCAATCTTGCTATGAGCACATGGGGCCAGCCCAATGCCAGGGCCAGGACAGGTTTTGAGAATGCAGAAATACTGTACCCCAAAACCAGGAAAGGTTTGCGCATACCCTTTTTATCAGAAAACCAGCCCGACACTACCTTCAGAATACTGGCAGCACTCTCTGCCAATCCCTCGATCAGGCCTACCACAGACATAGGTACGCCCAATACCAGGGTAAGAAATAATGGAATGGCGGGGTAGATCATCTCACTGGCAATGTCAGTGAACAGGCTTACCAGACCCAGGACAAATACATTTTTCTTGATGCCTGATATCAGAAAATCTGGTTCTTCTTCTTCTGGATGCGCTCTGATTTTGGCCATATTATCATCAAGCAATATTATGTGTTTCTCATTAACATCGTGTGGGTAAATCCAATTCCTTTTAAAATTTCAGGGACACTATGCAGCAAACCGCTTCGTTAGAAATTTTTCGATCTCGATTATAAAGAACCCGGGCAGCGCAGCCAGGAACATTATACCCCACCAATCCAAAGGTATTGGTGCGGTTCTAAGCGGATTGAACCCAATGTATGGCGGGGCATAGATCAAAAGAAGCTGAAGGCTTATTGTAATTGCAATTCCGGCAAGCAGCCACCTGTTTGAAAATGGGCTAAAGGTAAAAGCTGATTCTGTAATTGAGCGTGCAGTAATAAGATAACACAAATGCACCATGATAACAGTAGTAAATGCAGCGGTCTTGGCTTGCATGATCAGGTCTTCATCAACAACGACCCCTCCTGCAATTGCTGGCGTCACGTAATATGCATAAATAAAAAATCCAGCTGCTGCCATGGCAATAGAGACCAATCCAACTTTTTTGAAAAATGGTGATGACGTTATTTTCTCATTTGGGTCACGCGGCGAACGCTTCAACAACCCTTTCTCCATTGGCTCCATAATAATTGGCAGTGCAAGTGCTACCGCATCCAAAAGGTTGATCCACAAGATCTGTACAGGCTCTATCGGTAGTCGGTTGTTAAATATAATTAAGAACGGTGAAAGGAGAAGTGCTCCGATTACCAATAGGGCCTGTCCCCCGTTCGTGGGAAGCGTATAAAGAATTACTTTTTTAATATTATCGAAAACATAGCGCCCCTCTTCTACAGCAGCCACAATGCTGGCAAAATTATCATCAATGAGGATCATATCAGAAGCTTCTTTGCTTACATCAGTTCCTGTTATCCCCATAGCAATTCCAATATCTGCGGCTTTGAGTGCGGGAGCATCATTCACGCCATCTCCGGTAACCGCAACAATATGTCCATGATGCTGCAGCTGTTTAGTAATGCGGTATTTATGTTCTGGTGCCACTCTGGCATACACCGAGACCGATTCCACTACATCATACAATTGATTATCGCTCATATGTGATATGTCGTCACCCCTTAGCACTGTAGATGCGGGGCCGCATATCCCCAGTTGTTCGGCAATAGCTTTTGCTGTCAAAGCATGATCCCCTGTGATCATTACTGTTCTAATACCAGCTGAGCGGCATTTTGCAACTGCCTCAATAACCTCCTCTCTTGGAGGATCGATCATTCCCTGAAGTCCGAGAAAAGTAAGTTCCTTTACGCCATCAGAGTGGAGTGAAGTCTTATCCTTATTTACGGTCTTACACGCCATTGCGAGCACCCGAAGGGCACTCTGCGCCATCTGTCCGGCTTTATCTTCAATTATCTCCAAAGCCTTCATATCTAAATGATCCACCTCCCCGTTCACCAAATGGTATTTACACATCTCGAGCACTCGTTCTGGCGAGCCCTTCACATAAATTATATTGCTTGATGGATCGCCTTCATGGAGAGTTGCCATGTACTGTTGTTCAGACTCGAAAGGAATCAGATCTATCCTGGGATGTTTTTCGGTTTTTTCATTGATATCCACAATACCTGCTTTTTCAGCAGATACTACAAGTGCCCCTTCAGTCGGATCTCCGATTATGGAATATTCATCGGATTTTTGAACCAGGACCGAATCATTGCACATATACCCTGCCATCAATGTTCTGACCAGATCAGGATCACCTTGAGCCGGGTGGATAATTGTATCCCCTGTAATAAACTCGCCTTTTGGATTGTATCCCACTCCAGTTACAGTATAATCCTTTCCACCACAATAGATCCTGGAAACTGTCATCTGGTTTTTGGTGAGTGTCCCTGTCTTGTCAGAGCATATCACTGTGGTACTTCCCAGTGTTTCAGCAGCAGGCAGCCTTTTGACCAGTGCATTTTTCCGTGCCATTGCAGTTACACCGATTGCCAGTGTTATTGTTACTATTGCTGGCAGACCTTCCGGAATTGCCGCCACGGCAAGGGATACCGAGGCAATGAACGCATACTCGATAGTGAAATGTCCCAGGTAAATTGCCAGGATAAAATTGAGAAATGTTATGATAAGTATTATTCTAACCAAAAAGCTTGAAAATTGGTTCATTCTCTGCATCAAAGGAGTAGTGATCTTTTTGATCTCTGTCATGAGTTTTGCAATTCTGCCAATTTCAGTTTGCTCCCCTGTCCCAACAACGATCCCCTGGCCTGATCCCTGAGTAATGAACGTACCACTAAACACCATGCAATGCTGATCCCCAGGGGCCAGATCAGATGACGAAATGGGGTCTACGTTTTTTGGGACCGGCACTGATTCGCCAGTAAGAGCTGATTCATCTGCTCTAAAGTGCTTGGCATAGAATAATCTGAGATCTGCCGGGACGCTATTTCCGCCTTCTAACAGTACAATATCACCTGGAACAAGTTCCCGGGCTGGAATTATGGTATTTCTACCATCCCGGGTTACCAGACACTCTGGTACCATCATCTTTTTTAATGCTTCTACAGATTCCTCGGCTTTACCCTCCTGGATAAAACCTATGATAGCGTTGGCGATCACTACTGACAGGATGACTAACGTATCCATCAACATGTCCAGAACAGTAGTGATAACTGCAGAAATTAAAAGAATGTAGATCAAACCACTATGAAACTGCATCAGTAGGCGAATAACCGGGCTTTTTTTCTTAAATTTTAATTCGTTGTATCCAAAGCGGTCCAACCTTATTTTTGCCTCTTCAGATGTAAGTCCGGAGTATCCTGAATTCAGAGCTTCAAATACTTCTTCAACTGGTTGCTGGTACCAACTCTTCCCATTTAGCAATTCAATCATCCTTTTGAGGGGTTTGAATTTATTTAGTACATTCCCAACTTATGAAAGTATACTTCATACTAATATATGCTTTCATATTGATACTGTTCCAGGTCGTTGATATGTGAAAATCTAAGAACCCAGCACTACATCATTGAATATGTAAAATAACGATAACAACAATCAACTAAAAAATGGAGATTTATTTTCCAAGAATACAGGAATACAAAGATCAAAGGGTGGGAGTGGGGAGTTTTATGTAAAAAAAACCTCTGTATTACCTGCCATTCTTGTTTCGTTTTTTAAGAACACCTTATAATTGAAAATATGTTATTTAAATGTTTTCAGATTAAACAATTTTTTGATGAGTTCACAGCGTTAATATAATTATTGATAATAGAGTTCAAGCGGCATTATTGCCTCTTCCTTTTTGGTTGATATATAATTGTTCGATCCGCTCATGTGTATCAATCTCATCAGCACTCTTGTCATCCCGCATCCTGACAAGTCTGGGGAAGCGTAAGGCATAGCCGGAATTATAAGTTTGGCTTTTCTGGATCTCCTCAAATGCGACCTCGAACACCACCTCTGGTACGAATTCAACTACTTTCCCGGTTTCATATACAACCAGATCCTTGAAAATATCGTTCAGTTCACCAAGCATCTCATCTGTGATGCCTGTTGCAACCCTGCCTATTGACAGGAATTCCCCTGTTTCAGGTTCAATGCATGCCAGTGAGTATGAACCAATAAGATTTGCACGACGCCCTTCACCCCATTCCCCTCCGATAACTACGAGGTCCAGTGTTTCCATTACCGGTTTGACCTTAAGCCAGTGTTTTCCACGTTTGCCAGGTGAATACAATGACTCCGGGTTCTTCAACATGATCCCCTCATGTCCTTCATCCAATGCCTTATGGTATATCTCATCAATAAGCTGGACCTCTCCGGTGACCACCTGCTCAGCTACATTCATGTTTTCAACAGGAGTTACGCATTCCATCAGGCGCTGTCTTCGCTGGATGAGAGGTTGATCAAAGAGACTCTGGCCGTCCAGGTACAATATGTCGAACAGGTACAACTGCAAGGGGATCTGTCCTTTCATCACTTCAACATCGTACTTTCGCCTGAATCGTTTTAGGATCTGCTGGAATGCTCCTGGTTTACCGTCTTCCCCCAGTACCACTACTTCTCCGTCAATGACTGCTTTTTCAGCAGTTATTCCAGCTTTGACCATATCTACGATATCTGGCAGTGAAGCGGTCACATTTTCCAGTCGTCTTGAATACAGGATTATATCATTTCCATTTTTATGGATCTGCAACCTGGCGCCGTCAAATTTCCATTCAACTGCCACCAAACCCATTTCATCTACTGCTGCCTGGATCCCCTGGGATATTTGTGCTAACATCAGTTTAATGGGGTGTCCCAGCTGGATGTCCTGGCCTTTCAAACCCTCAACCCCATTCTGTTTCGCCTGCCTGGCAACTCCACCCAGGTCATTTGTCATCATATATGCCCACTCGACAGCATCCTTTGGTACATCAAAGGCACTGGCGATAGCATCCCGCACAATTCCCTCACCCACACCGATCCTGAGTTCTTCAATAGCCAATCGTGCCAGGTATAATGCTTCCAATGGAGTGGCCTGTCCGAACATGAACTGCAGGTGCTTGACCTTTGAGGTCTGAGAACCCTTTCCTGACATGTTAGCGATATCAGTAAGTCTGGTATAAACTTCTTTTATGGAAAGAATAGGCTCTTCCCGTTCAAATACGGCAAAAGTAGCCTGAGTTTTGTTGCTGCCTGAAAGAGCTTCCTTTGCAGCCAGGCCCACATCACCGGTCTTACGCACCAGGCCAATAATGTCTTTCACTGGCTTGCCTGAAGCTTTTGAGATCGAGGTGTACAGAAGGCTGGGTCCAATGCCAAGTTGAAGCGGGTCCCAGACCGGAAATACCAAACCCATAATAAATCTGGATACGATCTCAAGTTCATCATCATCCACATTACTAAAGAATTCTGCTATCACCTTGGTCATCTCAAGAGAACTAGAGATTTCCTCGACACGATTACATAGGTCTGCAAAATCCTGAAAATTGGTCATACAGTGCTTATCTGAAGTAGAAAGTCAAAACTGTTTCTATAATAATAATAAATTAAGATTAAAGATACAGTCCAATTTACCAGGTATTTCTTTAGATACCGACTTTAGGTAAAATCAGTATGAATCAGTGTAATCTGTGTCTGAGGATATGGAATTCAGGTTCAACATTTACCCACTCAATCCTGAGGAGATCCTATTATCTTATGTCCGTATTTTCAGAGTTGGAATGTTCGATTTGATCTCAAGTTCAATATCTTCGCATGTCAATGGTTTTGATAATTTTTTATCAATAATAAGTGTCCCTGATATTATCAAACCTATTATCACTATAATTATCAACAGCAATATCCAGATTATCGGTTCTGGTATGGACCCTGCATAAAGGAGTAATATTCCGGAAATAATAAGACCCGGAATTAACAGCCCCGAATACTTGAAATATCCAATAATTATATTGAATTTTTTAATAGTATTAACATCCCGGATAATATTATACCCATCAGCATTTTTCCTGATTTCATAAAAATTTGATGCCGGAACAATAGTACTTTCCATAATACAGGTAAGTATCTTGAAGAAGGTAAATGCCGAGATCGGAAATTTGCAGATATCTGTAAGGTCTTCCGACTCTTTGTCAAGTCCCATTGATTCCATATCATTTTTCATGCTGTTGAGAATTTCATACTTGAAACTCAATACATCTTCATAGGCCGTACAAACCAATATTGAGAGCCACAGCAGGTGTTTTTTCTCACCATTTTTGACCAATTCACGCCTTATTGTCTCGATACTGTACAGCGGCACCTTCACCTCCATGGGATCACCTACCAGATCTGGCACTTTTATGGTGGTTGCGACCTTGTCGGTCTTACTTTTAAGAAGCTCGACAAAGATGGGTCTTGAGAGGTGCAATCTTCCGACTGCCCTGTTCTTTCGCATAAGAAATAATCCCATAATTGACATAAGGGTAATAAACATCAATATTAAAATGAAAAAAGCAGCTGCACTCATTTGATAGATGATAGGTTGCATTACCATAATTACTAAAAGTCGATTTAAATACATAAATACAATGATTTATGTTGGCTCTACTCTTTTAGCAGATAATATTAATAACACTAAAGTGGTTTAATGTTACCATCGGGTGATGTTTATGGAACAACTGGATGAAACTTTACAAATTTTTTCAAATGCTCATGGTGTATCAGGTTATGAAGGCAATATTAGCCAACTGCTCGAAAAAAAGCTGCGGCCTTACACAGACGAGATCAAAACTGATAAAATGGGCAATCTGATAGCAATCAGGAAAAGAGGTTCCCCCTCCATTATGATCGCTGCTCATATGGACGAGATCGGTTTAATGGTAAAATACATAGATGAAAAGGGTTTTCTCCATTTTGTCAAACTTGGCGGCTGGTTCGACCAGACCCTCCACAGCCAGAGAGTAATTCTTCATACTGAAAAAGGAGATATCTACGGCGTTATCGGTGCTAAACCCCCGCATGCCATGAAAGAAGAAGAAAGAAAAAAACCAGTCGAAGCAGAAAATATGTTCATTGACATCGGAGCAAAAGACCAGGAAGATGCTGAAAAAATGGGTGTTATCCCGGGCGTAACTGCCACACTGGACCGCCAGTTTACCCGTCTTGGTAATAACAGGGTTACTGGCAAGGCTTTTGATGACAGGGCCGGATGTGTCATGATGATCGAGGCTATGCGTTTGATCCATGAAATGGATGTGGATGCAACAGTCTATGCTGTGGGGACCGTGCAGGAAGAGGTTGGCTTGAAAGGGGCCAGGACCAGTGCTTTCGGTCTTGATCCTGATGTAGCAATAGTCTCGGAAGTAACGGTATCGGGCGACCATCCAGGAATTGAAAAGAAACATAGTGCTATTGAGTTGGGTAAGGGCCCCGCCATCACTATAGTTGATGCAGCGGGAAGGGGTTTGATCGTTACTGAAAAAGTTATTAAATGGCTAAAAGAAACTGCCAAAGCAGAAAATATTGACATCCAGCTGGACGTCGCAGACGGAGGCACAACTGATGCAACTGCTATTCATCTTACCAAAAGCGGAATTCCATCAGCTGTAATAAGTGTACCTTCGAGATATATCCACTCTCCAGTAGAGGTCGTGGATCTTGAAGATCTCAAAAAGAGTGCAGATCTAATAGCCTTTGCAGTGCAAAGTGCTTCAAAATATTTCTAAACTCAAAATTAAAAAAATGGGGCTTTAATAGTCATGTCCGGGTCCATACTTGCTATCCTTGCAGCTGTTCTTCTTATTGGGATCGGCTCTCAGATACTTGGAAAGTTATTTAAAATGCCTGTTATTGTATTTCTGTTACTTTTTGGCATATTATTAGGACCTGAATTCCTCAATATTATAGATTCATCGAATTTTGAACAGGAACTGGAAGCAATTGTTGCATTGTCGGTAGCTATCATCGTTTTTGATGGAGGGCTGCAGATCAATGTGAGACAAATCAGGACATTGCAAAAAAGCATTCTCTATCTGGTCACTATTGGTGTGTTAATTACCTTCACAGGAGCATCACTTGCTGCCTACTATCTGTTGAATGTTGATCCAGGGATCGCATTATTATATGGTGCCCTGGTCTCGGCAACAGGCCCAACAGTCATAACACCCCTGGTCAAACAGATACACGTAAAACAGAAGATCAGCAAGGTACTGGAAGCTGAAGGCGTGCTTAATGACCCGGTTAGTGTGATTCTTGCAGCATTGATCTTTGAATGGATATTGCTGGACATACCTGGGACAAATGCACTGGGACAGATGGCAACCAGGGTTGGAATGGGCTTGATAATAGGCCTGCTGGGAGGAATAATCCTTGCTTACGTCCTGCAGAACATATCAATGGTCACAGCCCAATATGCAAGGATCTTTACATTGACAATGGTTATTCTCACCTTCACAGGAGCCGAACTGTTCGGGAACGGTTCCGGGATATTGGCTGTCGCGATCTTTGCTTTTATAATAGGTACCACCGAGGTAGCTCATATAGAAACCATTAAAGAGTTCAAGGGTGACCTGGTAGTAATTTTACTGTCTATTATATTTATTCTGCTAGCTTCGTTGATACGATTTGAATTCATCTGGAAGATCGGAATTCCAGGTTTGATTATTATTGCGTTGTTATTATTCGTGATCAGACCAGCATCAGTATTTGCATCAACTATAAGTTCTACGCTTTCTTTTAAGGATAAATTCTTTATTTCTGTCATCTCGCCCAGAGGTGTGGTACCGGCATCAATGGTCACATATTTTGCCATACGCATGAGGGGACTTGATTCAGGCGGACAGGTAGATGCATTGGTAGGACTGGTATTTTTGACAGTGATCTTCTCAGTCTTATGGCCTGGAATTTTTGCTGGTACGATTGCAAAGAAATTAGGAGTGATACCTATGGAAATATTATTAATTGGAGGAGGAGGGGTGGGCAGAGAGCTCGCCCAGAGATTTGATAACCGCGGTGAGAACGTGGTAGTAGTTGACACTGATGAGAATAACTGCCAGCTGGTCATGAAACTGGGTATAAAAGCCATTAATGGTGATGGTAACGATCTTAATGTACTTGAAAAAGCAGGAATTAAACATGCAAAGTACATTATAGCAACCACGGATCGGGATAATGTCAATCTGCTTGCATGCCAGATCGCAAAAAGTAAATTCGGATTTTCAAGTGATATGCTGGTTGCCAGGGTAAATGATCCCAATAATATGCCATTATTTTCAGAGATGGGTATACGGTCTATGAGTCCGGTAATATCTGCTGCCATCATCCTGGAGAACATGGTGGGCCGCCATGACCTGTTCACAATGTGCGAAGTAGGTACCCAGGGAGATATAATCGAGATCGAAGTAAGCAATCAGAAAGTGATAGGAAAAGCCTTAAAAGAAGTTGATCTTCCCAAAGACAGCCTGATAGTTCTGGTAAGACGTGGAGATCAGTCCATCATTGCCCATGGGAACACTGTCATAGAAAAAGGGGACCATGTTACAATTATTGGCCATACAGGAGCAGCGTCAGAAGCAGCCAATATCGTGCATTGATATTAGTGGTTTGAAATGAATTTCCTGGTAATTGGATTTAATACGCGTCATATAGTTTGTTCTGCAAGACGGGCGGGTCATACTGTATATTCTATAAGCAATTTTGCAGATCAGGACCTGGAAGGTTGCTCAGAAAAGTCCATTACTCATTATATCAAAGATGTGCATAATATTGATCTAAATGAATTAATACCTTCTATTAACGCCCTTCTACCTGTCGATTTATTAGTCTTGGGACCTGGATTTGAACACCTGGGACAATGGGCTTATGAAATTATAGGTTACAACACCCCAATTCTGAATAATCACCCTGATATTATTACAAAAGTATCTGATAAGATCTGGCTGTCAGGCAAATTAATGGAAAAAAACATCCCACATCCAGTAACGTCTGCATTAGATTCATTATCCACACCTGACGACTGGATTAATGGATTCCCTGCCATGTTAAAACCGAAAGTTGGTGCAGGGGGAATAGATAATATTTTAATTGAAGATCCAGATGGTCTTGGAACAGCATTGAAGAAGATCGGCAATAATAAGGACCAATTTTTGCTCCAGGAATTTATCAGAGGCTCAGTTGTAAGCGTATCAGTAATTTCAACAGGAAAGAAAGCAGTTGCTATTGCTGTTAATGAACAATTATCTGGTATTCCAGAACTGACTCAAATGCCCTTTGCCTACTGCGGCAATATTACACCTTATTCTTCAAAACATAATAAAAAGCTATGCGATCTTGCAGTCGATCTTGCAGTCGATCTAAAATTAGTAGGTACTAACGGAATAGATTTCATAATTACTGATAATGGACCCGTGGTCCTGGAGATAAACCCAAGATTTCAGGGGAGCATTGATACTATTGAAAAAGCTACTGGTATCAATATCTTTAAGGCACATTGTGATGCTTTTGAAGGAAAACTACCTGTGTTCAGTGATTATCAATGTCACTGCGTTAAGGCAATATTCTTTGCACCTAAGAAATTTTACATGAACCAAAAAATAAACACGTACTTATTAGAGTGCCATGAACAAGATACTGTCGCCGATATCCCCTCAGAAGGTGTCATGTTTGAAAAGGATGATCCTGTAGTATCTTTTATAGTTACAGGAACCGATCGAACAGAAGCGATCAAAAAGGTAAAATATCTTGTTAATGGTCTATTGGAAAAGCTAGAACAACACAAAAGATTAATGAATATATAATACACAATTATACATAGGTGATATTTTGGTAGACTTAGATAACCCGGTGATTCAAGGGCTATTAATGAATCTCGTGGGAGATGATGGAATGGCTGTACTCCTCAATATGCCTGAAGAGGAGGTCACTGATGAACAAGTGGCAAATTTGACAAATGTACCTTTGAATATTGTGAGACGTACATTATACATACTTTTTGAAAACAGGCTTGCTACTTATCGACGCGAAAGAAACAAAGATAGTGGTTGGTTGACCTATTTATGGCATCTTGATCTCAGCGGGATAAATGATCTGCTGGTTTCTGAAACTCAAAAACTTGTGCGTAATCTTCAGACGAAATTTGATTTTGAAGATAAAAATATGTTTTATATATGCAAGGATAATTGCGGCCGGTTTGTATTCGATGCGGTAGCTGAGATTGATTTCTTATGTCCCAGTTGCGGAGAGGACGTAGTTTTTGAAGATAATGAGTTAGTGAAAGAATGCCTGGCAAAACGGATCCAAGAGTTAAAGGCAACCTGATCCCAGATAAAGACGGTGCTCTTGAAATGCTGCAAAGGGCGGGATGCAGTGAAAGAGTTATCCAGCATTGTTTGTTAGTGTCAGAACATGCTACTGAAATTGCTGGAAAAATTAAAGAAAACGGGCAGAATGTGGATATTCAATTAATCAAAATAGGTGGTATGCTTCACGATATCGGGCGTTCCAGGACACATGATATTAGACACGGTATTGAAGGTGCCTGCCTGGCCAGGGAATACGGACTTGACGAAAGATTGATAAGCATAATT
>Ga0114930_10001189_pt1 | contig 25480 bp, 28 predicted proteins | sample AnhtaG_FD_87300 | JGI IMG/M metagenome (GOLD analysis project Ga0114930, IMG submission 87300) | Deep subsurface microbial communities from Anholt, Denmark to uncover new lineages of life (NeLLi) - Anholt_01485 metaG | ecosystem: Environmental > Aquatic > Marine > Oceanic > Sediment | place... | reverse complement strand
CAGGACTGGCACTTGGCCTGACCGTGTTCCTGGACAATTGGAGATCAACAATTTTCAGTGGAATGGACTCTGTTCCAGGGAGCATCAATGCCATAATTACAGGATTGATCATTGTTTTGATCCTGATACTTGCTAATAGGCTTGTTGAAGTTAAAGCAAGAAAGGCATACGGTCCCTATAAAGAGGAAACCGGAGGTGTGGCCGCATGATAGACCCAATAACAATAGTTCTCATTACTCTTGGTGGAGTACTTGTAGGACTTGGTGTTCATTTTATACCAGTAGGTGGTGCCCCGGCAGCTATGGCCCAGGCAACTGGTGTAGGTACTGGTACTGTACAGCTGGCAGCCGGAGCAGGTCTGACCGGTCTTATCAGTGCCGGATTCATGTACAATGAGTTGGCAACTTCAGCAGGACTCAGTAATTCCAATATGATCCTGGTAATGGCATCAGGCGCAGTGGGTTCAATGATCATGATCACTGTAACGATGTTCATAGGACAGCTAATATACGTCTATGGAGTCGGTGTACCTCCAGTATCTGCAAAGGTAAAGAAGGATCCAATAACCGGAGATGTACAGGACATATACGTTTCAAAGGGTACAGAAGGCCATGGTGTTCCTACAGTAAGCTTTGTGAGCGGCACGATCGGAGGTCTTCTGGGAGGACTTGGAGGTTCATTGATCTATATTCAGTTAATGAATATTGGCGGTGACCACACTAACTCAGGCATTGTTGCCCTTGCAGGCATATTTGCAACTGGTGTGTTCTATGTGAATTCTGTTATTGCATCCTACAATATCGGGGGTACAATTGAAGGATTCCATGACCCGAAATTCAAACGTGTACCAAAGGCAATAGTTTCATGCCTGATCGCATCACTACTTTGCGCAATAATCGCCGTACCCATCATGGGAGGTGTTAGCTGATGTCAACAGCAGCAGGCGGACCCGCATCTGGCGGGATATCACCAAATAATATTATTGTACTTGGAGCTGTGGGCGGACTTGCCGGTATATATCTGTCATTTTTGTTAAATCAGACTATGGATACTACCATATTCTCCTTCCTGGGAGGTATAGGTGCAATATTTGCTGCCGTATGGGGTGCTGATGCAGTACGCCGGGTATGCAGTTATGGTCTTGGTACAGGTGTGCCTTCCATTGGTATGCTTGCCCTGGGTATGGGCATAGTAGCTGCCATGTTCGGATTAGCATTACCTGAATCTGATCTGGTAACCCTGCCTAATTTCTTAGGTCCTATAATCTCATTTATTACAGCTTCCATCATGGGGCTGATAATAGGTGTAATGGCAAACAAGATCCTGAAAATGAACATACCCATCATGGAAAAATCCATGGTAGAGATCGCAGGTGCGGGTACTCTTGTCATGATAGGTCTGAGCGTTGTCATTGTAGGAGATTTCAGATTTGATGAAGGTATGGTGCCCGGAGTTATTACAACCGGTTATATTGCTCTGGTGTTTATTGGCGGAGCAATGGCAATACTGCATCCTTTCAATGCCTGCCTCGGTCCTGATGAAAAGCAATACAGGACACTTACGGTTGGAGTTGAGAAAACAGCTTTGATGATGGTATTGGTTGGAGTGGCTTCATTAACTGAAATAAATGCAATTTCCAGTGCAGTGACCATTGTTGTTGGCCTGATCATCTATGTGGTATACTTCAAGAAATTCTTAGAAGCAACCCATCATGATGCCTATCTTATCACTGGTACAGGATTACTGCCAACCGAGGAGGAACTAGAATGAGCCACGTTAGAGTTGCACCTGAATTCCACCTGATACTTGAGCCAATGAGTGGAATTCTGGCAAAGGAAAGAGAAGATATATTGGAATACTCTCTTGACGGGATATCCACCTATGTGGATGAACTGAATAAGATAGCAGATGATATGATGAACCAGCTGGGTCCAGATAAACCTCTTCTGGCTTCATTCCCTGGTCGTGAGAAAGCTGCGGTCACTGCTGGAGTGTGGACAAATATTTTCTATGGTTTCATAGGAGGTCTCATCCTCATGTTCATGGTGGCCCTGATGATGAAATTAGGAGGTGTTTTACATGGTTGATAAAAAAGAACCAGCTGTTGGGTGGCCGGTAATGAGAGGTGAATACGAGATTGGTAATCCCCATGATTGTGTGGCGATGATCAGTTGCGGTTCCCATCTGGCTGCCGGACCCTATCTGGCTGCTGGAGCTTGCATCACAGGACCCTGCAAAACAGAGAATATCGGCATTGAAAAAGTGGTCGCTAATATAATCTCAAATCCAAATATCAGGTTCCTTCTGGTTACGGGTTCTGAGGTCAAAGGCCATATTACAGGTGATGCCATGATCAAGATCCATGCCAATGGTACGTCTGAGAACAGGATCGTGGGTGCCGTAGGTGCCATTCCATATATCGAAAACCTGACAACTGAGGCCATTGCCAGATTCCAGGAACAGGTCGAATGTATTAATATGCTCGATACTGAGGATGAAGGAAAGATCACAGGCAAGATCAAGGAACTGGCTTCCAGGGACCCAGGAGCCTTCGACGCCGATCCAATGATCATTGAGATCAAGGAGGAAGGTGCAACCGAAGAAGAAGGTGCAGGAATTAGGCCAATGGCTGCCGAGGTCGCCATGATACAAACCCGGATGCGTTTGATTCAGGCCCAGACAACAGATATGGGCAATTTAAACAAATTTGCATCAGGTGTGTATTCTGGTAAGATCGAAGGAGCAATGATAGGTCTAACCCTAACACTTGGAACTCTTGGTCTTTTGATTATGGGAGGTATGTAATATGAATGATGAGATCGCTGAATCACCCGATGGATTTGAGTACGGAAAAGGAGTACCCATGGTGGTAAATCCTTCTCTGCCTGTATTTGATATGATCACAAAAGATATCAGATACAAGGGACAGCTTATTGCCAGAAACCAGAAACTGGATTCCGGTGTAGGTGTTGCTTACAAAGGTATTATTCTTGGATTCATATTTGCTGTCATAATGGTCGGATTGCCCATAATTGCGGGAGGTATTTAAGATGACTGAAAATACTGTTCCAGAGATTATTGTTGATCCGACAGATTATCGAGAGGTCATAAAAAAGCTTGACCTGATCGATGAAAAAATTGAATTCACGCATAGTGAAATGCAGCAAAGGATCGGTAAACGAATAGGTAGAGACATAGGGGTCCTATACGGAATTTGTATAGGACTGATAATTGTCGTAATGTATCTCTTGATTATTACGGCATTGGGTTTGTCACCGTCTGCATCCGTTCAATTGCAGGCTGGGGAGACCTTTTTCGAAGGTATAATAAGAATTTTGTTGAGGTGATAGTAAATGTTCAGATTCGATAAGAAACAGGAAGTTTTTCAGTTCGGTGGCACAAAAATGGGTGGCCAACCAGGAGAATATCCCACAGTACTCATCAGTACCATGTTCTATGGCAGACATAAGATCGTGAGTGATGAAGATAAGGGAATATTCGATGTTAACGCAGCTGAGGCATTGTGGAAGACTCAGGAAGAGATGGGAGATATTACCGGTTTACCGTACATCAACCAGATCGTGGGTGAAACACCTGAAGCGATCAAGAAATTCATCGACTGGTTCGTTGAGATCGATGATACCACGGCATTTTTGATCGATTCATCAGCCGGTGAGGTCAGAGCTGCTGCAGCCCAGTATTGTACAGAGATCGGAGTGGCAGACAGGGCCATACACAACTCTATCAATGCAAGTGTCAATGAGGAAGAGATCGCAGCTGTCAGGGATAGTGACCTGGATGCTGCCATTGTGCTGGCATTCAATGCCACAGACCCCTCTGTAAAAGGTAAAATGGACATCCTTGAAATAGGAGGTACCGGTCAGGCTAGAGGCATGCTTGAAGTGGCCAGGGACTGTGGTATTACCCGTCCCATAATTGATGTAGCTGCCATGCCACCAGGTGCAGGTTCTGGTGCTACCATCAGGTCTATCATGGCTGTTAAAGGACATCTGGGGCTGCCAACAGGTGGCGGTTTCCATAACATGGCATCTGCCTGGGACTGGCTCAAGAAGTTCAAGAAAGAACATAAGGAAGCCTACATGCCCACAGATATCGGGACAAACCTGGTCGCACAGATCGTTGGTGCAGACTGTTTGTTATACGGTCCAATCGAAAATGCCAGGTCTGTGTTCCCAGCTGTTGCCCTCGTGGATATCATGCTGGCTGAAACAGCCAAAGAACTTGGTATTGAGACCCTGGATCCAAACCATCCAATATTTAAACTGGTGTGAAAACACCGGTTTATATTTTATTTTTTTTATTTTTTTTATTTAACTCTACTTACCCCTAAATATTATTATATTCCTATACTAATTATGTACATCTGAGGTTACTTCATGACCAGTGCTATGGAAATTTATCAACTGCTTCCAAAAACGAACTGCAAGAAATGCAGTGAATCTACATGTATGGCGTTCGCTGTAGCTTTACTTACGAGGGCCAAACATTATGGGGAATGTCCACCTCTCATGGAAGAAGAAAAATACCGTGATTATAAAACTAAGTTGGAGCAGCTACTGAAACCTCTGGAAGGTGTGGAGGAGAACGGGCTTATCATACATGAAGAACTTTGTTCGGGTTGCGGGAATTGTGTAGTAGCATGTCCTGTGGATGTGGCTAACGATCCTCATGGTTCGGGCAGGGGATTTGGTCCTACCAATGAAAAGGTTATTTTCAAAGTAGTGGATGGAAAAGTCAAGGCAGCAAATATTATGGAATGCAGGCGTTTTGGGAAAGATAAAATATTATGCAGGGCATGTATAGATCCCTGCCCAACCGAAGCTATTGAGTTTGTATGAGGTATTATGGAGCAATCAGTTACCTGGACCTGCACCGGATGCGCTCTTTTATGTGAGGACATCCAGGTTATTATCAATAACAATAAGATCGAAAAAGTAGAAAACGCATGCTTAAAGGGCAAAGCAAGATTATTCGGGTGCAAACATCCTGCAAGATCTACCATAAATCAGGTAGATGCAGATATTTCAGAAGCCATCAGCCAGGCAGCCAGGATTTTAACAGATTCTGAACATCCTCTGCTGTATGGCTGGAGCAATTCCACATCAGAAGCCCAGCATGCAGGCATTGAACTGGCACAGAGCCTGGGTGCCGTGATTGATTCTACTTCATCTTTTTGCCAGGGAATTACTATTAATGAAATTTTCAAAAATAACCTTCCTGCATGTACGCTGGAAGATGTGAGAGAAAAGGCAGATGTGATAATGTATTGGGGTGCTGATCCCATGAGTTCACATCCTCGCCATCTATCCAAATATTCATATTTTCCAAGAGGAGAATTAAGGCAGCGTGGATATGAAGAGGACAGGAAAGCAATCTGCATAGATGTCAGGCAGTCCAGGACTGCAAAGATCTGCAAGGATAAATTTTACATGATACCTCCACAGGGTGATGCTGAATTTATTAGAGGTCTGATGGATGGACTATCTGGTAGGGTCCCAAAGTTGGATTATGACATAAAAAGAATTTTGGAATTGGCTGCCACATTGAAAAAGGCTGAATTTGGAGTAATATTTGTTGGGTTAGGATTGATCTATTCCATAAAATCCCAGATGCAGCTTCTGCTTGAATTGATAAATAAACTAAATGAGTTTTCAAATTTCTATTTGATCCCTATGACAGGCCATTTCAATATGCGGGGTTTTAATCATAACCTGTTTGAAAAGACAGGATTCGTTCACAGGGTAAAATTCACGGATGAAGGGGCCATATCTGGTACGGAATATTCTGTTATTGAACAACTTAAGAATGGGGCAGATGCGGCTGTAATTGTCGGGTCTGACCCTTTAACAAGTCTTCCAGCATCTGTTTCAAGGAGATTAAAAAATATTCCTGTGATATTGATAGACCCATGTACGAATTTGACATCAAAAGTAGCAGATATTACCATTCCATGTTCGGTTTCAGGTATTGAAGTCAGTGGAACCGCCATCAGATTAGACGGCCAAACCCAGGAAATTTCATCTTTGATCGAAAGTAATGGCCTGTCTGATGAAGTAATTATCAGGCGGATCATGGAGGAGTTGGACTGATGGATATTGGAAAATTTATTAAAGCCCCTGAGTATGATATTATTATTGTTACATACAGGGATGTATTCCAGGCTTCAATATGTGAAGCAGATCGGTTCGGCCCGGAATGCAGGGAAATGTCTGCAGTGATCATTCTTGATAATACAGAGATGAAGCGTATGGGTATTAGCAATGAATCTAATGTTTTGCTTAAATCAAAGTGGGGAAATGTAGTGGTAAAAGTCCGGGCTTCAACTAAAAGTGAGCAAAAAGGTATAGGGTTTATGGTTAACAGTCCCTGGTCTAATGCACTGGTATCTGATGAGACTTTGAATGGTATTCCTGAATATAAAAACATTCATGTAAAAATCACAACTACAAAAGAAGTATTAACAAGTCTTGAAGATCTCTTAGCAGGTTTATGAAACACACTCGTTAATTAAGGATTTAGCTCTTGTTATTTCTATTGAAATTAATTGCTGATGGGCTTCGGGGTCAATTATGGTGACTAAAACAGTAGATCTGGAAGAGGGAGTGATAATTACTTGATTATTTTTAAAATCGAATGTAGTAGCTGTTAAAACTTCTTTGTTCATATTCCTTAATACATGGGATATTTGTTTTTCGAGCCAGAACATAATATTAAGGATTGAACTGTCTTTGGAAGTCCTGACTGCAATAGGTATTCCGTCTATACGATATAATATACAGGCTTCGATACCATCGGTCTCGTAAAGATCGTCCAGTGTGTCTTCAAGCTTTTTTATAAGCATATTATCTTTTCTCGCTATCTAATATCATTTCAAGAATATATTCAGGACTTTCCTTATGGCTCCAGCTATTACGTAATAATTCAATTCTTTTTGCCAGGCTCTTACCGATCTTGTCTACATGTTTCGAACGCTCAATTGCTAATTTGAATTGTTTATCAAATTGATTAGTAGGTGTTAATTTCTCAATATCATGCTCTGAAGCCATCACAACAATCCCAAGACCGCTCTCTATCTTATAAGGATATAATCCCTCACCATGTTTTGATCCTCTGTGTTTTACCACACGGATTGTTCTGTCAAAGAATTCTCCAAAGCCAAGATAATGAAGATGTAAAACAGTATCTGCAAGGTAAAGCGGCATTACTGAACCATTGTTTGCTTCTAACAAATTAGATTCTTCAAGAGTAATAACAGCTGTACCAATCTCTCGTAAATTCTGGAATATTGAACTTAAAGATTTTCTTTTTTCATCATTTAGGAACATTGAATAATGTGTGAAAGGATCTATTATTATTCTATGATGTTCATCTGTTGATAAAGATTCTTTGACCAAATCCATGAAATCAAGAGAAGGAAACATTAAATCCTCTGCATAAATATGAATTATTTTAAGATTTCCCTCATTAATATGGTTTTCAATTTCATTAAAGCCTAATTGTTTGCAATCACTCACTATTTGTTTTTCTGTCATTTCAAATGAGACAAAAACACATTTTTCCCCACGATTTAAACCATATAAAGCATACTGAAGGCCAAAAGTGGTTTTACCAACACCTATTCCTCCATTAATAATATTGATTGCATTCTTCCGGAATCCGCCACCTAAAAGTCTATCTAATCCGTATATCCCCGTACCGATCCGTTCATCCAAATATATCACCACTGGTAATTATATTGATTATTAATATATTATTTGCATTTATAGAGTAATCTTATTATTTAAATACCTTATGATGATGCAAATTTAAAATGTTGTTTCCATATTAAGAGGTGCTGGTTTTTATGAGTGCTGAGATTTGTGCTGCTAATATCACCATACTTTTTGACACTATCCGTGCCCTTCACACCGTTATTCAAATCTTGATAAATGAAATATCTTTGCAGATGCTGACATACACAGCATCTGAGGGATAAAAATTTCTTCTGAATATTTTTATTCACCCTATAACATTTTAATAACTAGTAGTAATTTAAGGTGTTTTAAGTAGATTTAGGTATTTTATTTTAATGCGATTCATTCGCTTGATAACTGTTTTTAGTTTGATTATCATTTAGTAAAATAAATGATAAACATCTTAATAAAAAATAATATATTGTTCAGATGTATGGTGACAAGTATATATATTTTAAAATTAATAAACATCGAATTAAAAAACACACCCATAATAAACAAAAAACCAATATCAAGCGACCTGTACATTATAAAAAATCTTTTATTAGGATAAATGATATAGAAACCTAAGTTACGGGGGGAATATGAAAACAAAGGCATTTTTCAGTAATAAAAAGAATCCTAAACAAGCTGCTGAAGAAATAATCGATAAGGTCAACTCAGCCCTGGATTTTGATCCTGACCTGGTTTTATTTTATGCTACATTGAAATATAATGGACATTACCAGGAAATGTTGGACATTTTCAAAAAACGGTTTGATGGTGTACCTCAGATTGGAGCATCTGTGGATGGGATGATATTTCCACATGATATGCGCACAGATGGTGCTGTGCTGGTAGTGGGGGAGGATAAGGATGCCAGGATTGAAGTTAAGAGCGCAAATGAAAAGGGTGCAATTAAATCAGCTGAGAAATTGGCTAAGCAGATAAAATGTGAAAAGGGTGTTGTTATCTTACATTTTCCTCTTGTTCATGTACCCGACTTGAAAAATAGTACTGAATTCTATACTAAAGGCAAATATTATAGTTTTAAGGCTAACAGAGGTGATGAAAATACCAAAAAAAAGATGGCAAGAAAATTTTCAGATTTTTGTGATAAAACAAAAATATTCTTTCTTCCTCCGACTATCCTAGAAATTTTTGCCACACAACTAAATTACAGGGTTCCAATAGTCGGTATGAACCTTATGCACACTCAAGTAAAGTTAAATTCACCTTCAATATTCAGCAATTTCAAAGATATTAAAGCAGGGATTGCGGCTCTTACAATAGAAAAGAATGATATTGAAATTATTTATGATGACATATTCCCAGAAAAAGGTAATACAATGGAGGAGACGAAAGAGATAATTAAAGAACATTTTAATGTAGTAAAGGAGTTTGATTTATTATTCGAAAAAAATATTTTAATCTCTTTAGATGGGAAACCTCCAGTTAGAGCTGTCAAAGATGTAACGGGTACGTATGAAAAAGATGAAATTGAATTAATGGAAAATCTCGATAAAGGTAAATTCAAAGTTCAAGTTCCTTATATCCTTATGTTTTTCAATGAAAAATTAAAAAGCATGCAAACGTTAGGGATCGATTCTTATTTTCCTTTTGATTTATTCCCATTTTTCTTTGATATAGATCAGTTTTCAAAAAAGGCATTTTTATCACATGAACCAATTTTTCTCAAACCTGAAAATTATATTTCTGGTTTGCATAAATTAAAAAAGGTAAATCACGAAAATCATGTTTTTTTCTGTATTGATGTAGGATCAATTTCTGCATTTGGGGACAAAGTAATCTTTTTTAAAGATGAAGTTGCGAAAATAGCTTCAGACAATTATTTTGGCATTATTTCAGAATCTCCCTCAATTTATCTTCCAGAAAATATGAAAATTAGGAATTATATAACTGAATCAAAAGAAAATATTTTTTTCACTTCATGTGGTGGGAATATTTTCATGTCAATTTAAAAAAAATTGGTAAATCCAAGAATTATCAATGAAGAGTAAGTTGAAAACACCATAGATTTTATGTTTTTAATATCTTTTACTTCAAGTATCCAATTTTTCGCATGAAAATGTAAAAAAGTATTTTTCAATAATATTGTTAAAGGAATTAGAATAATAATTGTCATGAATTTAAAAACCCCTAAATATGTGGCCAATATTATAATAATAAAATATATTATTAAAAATATACACGAAAGTTTAATAAGAATGGATGGGGGGAACATTACACCCAATGTTTTTAATCCAGCTTCTCGGTCTCCTTTTATATCTTTTAAATCTTTGAGCATTACACCAGCTGTTCCAAAGCATAAAAAAATTATGGACATTACAAATCCTTTTAGTATTGAATCCGAAAATATTAACCAGATACTCATTGTATACATTGAATAAGCTATACTATAGGTTAACAACTCTCCAATATAATGAGTTTTCAATCGAAATTTAAATATTTTTTTAAGATATATTGAATCTGAATACCACCAGGTAATAAAAGCCCATATTAAGAAAAAAGGTAAAATGGGTCTATCTAAATAAATTGACTCGTAGAATACAATTATAATTGAAGTGCTATATAAAAACAACGAAATTAATACACCTTTTTTTTGAGAAATAATATTGTCAGTAAATAAAGTATGTTTGTTATTTTTAATATCTTCTTCAACATCATTTGTATGGTTCCAAAAATTTGAAGCTCCACTAGAAACTAAGGTCAATAAAATTCCGATTGCTAACTGATTTATAGATGAATACGACAATTCAAAAAAATCAGATGCTATTAGAAAAATGCTAATACAAAAAAATGGGATTGGTGAAAAAATTGAAAATGGTATAAAGCATAGCTTTATAATATCAAGTAAAACCTTGAAATTGTTTTTTAAAAAAAAATAATGGTGTTGATACTTTTCGGTCATGGTAAACCCAATTAATCAACATCATATTTTTAATGAGAAGTTTATCCGGCAAATACCCTAGATTTAGAAAATATTTCCTGTGCAGCTTTTTCTTCTTCCTTCTTTCTATCTTTGTTTGTATTTTTCATGTTCAATCATCTCCTAAAATATATTTCTGAGGGTAAAATCAAACTTCATCATTAGCATTATAATAATGTTTCGGCTAATATTATATATAATGTAATAAAAATACAAAAAAATTATATATTAAAAACAAATATTTCTTAATATAGATGAATTGTGAAAAAAACACTCTTAAAATCAAATTAAATTAAACCTTATTATATACGTTTTCTAAATCCAACCATCTTATTATGATGATTACAATCATGTGGGCAATCCAGTCTAAATTTCCAATGCGTATATTTTATAGTTACGAGATCCTAATATGATGCTAATGATAATAATGATGACATCATATATAAAACTATCCTTCCACCTTAAAATATAAAAAAAAAGAAGATCAGAGGGGTAAAAGTACCCATACAAGTATTATTTTTCAGGATTTAGCCATGGCATCATTGCGCGGAGTTTCTTTCCCACCACTTCAATGGGATGATTATGCTCCTGCCTTTCCAAAGCATTCAATACAGGTCTATTGGCCCTTCCCTCAAGCACGAACTCCTTAGCGAACTCCCCGTTCTGGATCCTGTTAAGAGCTTCTTTCATTGCAGCCCTTGATTGCTCATTGATTATCTTAGGTCCAACTGTCATACCGCCATATTCTGCAGTGTTGGACACAGAATACCACATCTTGGCAAGCCCGCCTTCATGGATCAGGTCAACAATAAGTTTCAATTCATGCAAAGTCTCGAAGTATGCGATCTCAGGCTGGTATCCAGCTTCAACAAGGGTCTCGAAAGAGGCTTTGATCATACTTGCACACCCGCCGCACAGATCCACCTGCTCGCCGAACAGGTCTGTTTCAGTCTCTTCCAGGAACGTGGTCTCAATTACACCTGCTCTTGTACATCCGATACCTCTTGCATAGGCAAGTCCTATCTGCCTGGCATTTCCTGTAGCATCCTGATGGACTGCCAACAATCCTGGTACTCCATTTCCTTCGGTATAGGTTCGCCTTACCAGGTGGCCCGGGCTTTTTGGGGCTACCATGAACACGTCCACATCCTTGGGCGGTACGATCTGATTGTAGTGGATATTAAATCCATGTGAAAAACACAGTGCATTTCCAGATTTGAGGTTTGGGGCGATCTCTGCATCATAGATCCCTGCCGCAATCTCATCAGGTACCAGCATCTGGATAATATCTGCTGCGGCTGCAGCTTCTGCTGGAGTCATTACAGTCAATCCATCAGCTTCAACCTGTGCCCATGAACTGCTGTTCTTTCTAAGTCCTACAACCACTTTCATACCTGAATCATTAAGATTCTGGGCCTGGGCATGACCCTGACTTCCATAACCAATGACTGCTATAGTCTTGTCTTTCAGGATACTTAGATCAGCATCCGAATCGTAATACATATTTACCATTTATTAACTCTCCTGTACTTGATATTCAAAATTTTAGATAAATATAACCAATCATAAAGGGTCATTAATCCTGCTTTACTATCTTGGATCCCCTGTTCATTGCGATCATACCTGTTCGAGCTTCTTCTATAATGCCAAAATTTCGCAAAAGCTGTTCAATGGCTTCGATCTTATCATCAGTCCCGGTAACTGCCACTATAAGACTCTTAACACCAACATCCACGATCTGGGCCCTGAACACATCCACGATCTGCATGATCTCGGAACGGTTCCCTTTATCCACCTTTACCTTGAAAAAGGCCAGCTCGCGTTCTATCGTCTCATCAGGTGCCAGGTCACTGACCCTGATGACGTCAATAAGCTTGTTCAATTGTTTTGACACCTGTTCAAGCACATGGTCATCACCTGAGACTACAATGGTCATTCTGGATATCTCTGGATTGTCTGTGACACCCACGGCAAGACTTTCAATATTATATCCTCTTCTGCTGAACAATCCTGCAACCCTTGTCAGTACACCTGGTTTATTTTCAACTAAAATAGCAAGTGTATGTTTCATGCTTTAACCTCCAGGTCAAGTATCTCATTGATAGCTGCACCTGCCGGGACCATTGGGGATACATTCTCTTCCTTATCTACAACAAAATCAATAACAGTGGGTCTACCTGAATCCACTGCTTTTTTTAATGCCGGTCTGACCTCATCAGGTTTGGTAACCCTCAGACCCAGTGCACCGTATGCTTCTGCCAGTTTGACAAAGTCCACGCTGTTGTCAATGCATGTATGCGAATACCTTCGATCAAAGAATAATTCCTGCCACTGCCTGACCATTCCTAAAAATCCATTATTCAGGATAGCTACAATGACCGGGATCTCGTTCTGGACCACTGTGGCAAGTTCCTGGCTGCTCATCTGGAACGAACCGTCCCCTGCAATATCAAACACGATCTTATCGGGTTGTCCCATCTTGGCTCCCATGGCCGCCGGGAAACCATATCCCATGGTACCTAAGCCCCCTGAAGATATGAATGTCCTTGGTTTGGTAAATTTGAAATACTGGGCTGCCCACATCTGGTTCTGGCCCACTTCTGTTACAATGATACTGTCAGGGTACATATCACTTATCTGTTCAATGATATATTGAGGCTTTAATTTATTATCGGGGACGTAATGAAGAACATACTCTTTTTTCCATTTTCCCCATTTCTTATTCCACTCTTTGGTATTGACATTACCTTGCAGGTTTTCTTTTACGAATTCAACAAGTAATTTTAATATGGATTTGGCATTTCCAACAACAGGGATGTCGACCCTGACGTTCTTGCTGATCTCTGCAGGATCCACATCTATGTGAATGATCTTTGCATTGGGAGCAAAAGAATCTATCTTGCCAGTAACCCTGTCATCGAACCTGACCCCAACTGCGATTAACAGGTCGCATTCCTGGATCGCAAAATTGGCGTACTTGGTACCGTGCATTCCCGGCATCCCCACACACAGGGGATTAGTGTCTGGAAATGCACCTTTACCCAATAGGGTCGTAGTAACAGGTGCCTGTATTGTCTCTGCCAGTTCAAGCAGTTCGGGGCTGGCGTCGGAAATAATGATGCCCCCACCAACGTAAAGCACAGGTTTTTTAGCTTTGGAAATGGCTTCAGCTGCCCTTTTTATTTGTTGTCTGTGACCTGCTTTTGTAGGCTTGTACCCGCGAAGATCTACTTTATCCGGATATTTGAAATCAAGTTCATCAGTGGTAACATCTTTAGGAATATCGACAAGGACAGGCCCTGGTCTTCCGGTAGACGCGATATGGAATGCTTCCTTAATTATTCGGGGCAGGTCCTCCACATCCTGGACAAGATAATTATGTTTAGTGATCGGAAGTGTGATCCCTGTGATATCTGCTTCCTGGAAGGCATCATTCCCCAGCATTGACCTGGGGACCTGGCCTGTAATGGCGACCATAGGTACTGAATCCATGTACGCATTAGCTATACCTGTTACAAGATTAGTAGCTCCTGGTCCTGAAGTAGCCAGGCACACGCCCACCTTACCTGTGGCTCTGGCATATCCATCAGCCGCATGTGCAGCTGCCTGTTCATGCCTGACAAGAATATGTTTGATATCTGCATCGAAAAGCGCATCATAGATGGGTAGCAGTACACCGCCAGGATATCCAAAAATCACATCCACTTTTTCGGCGTACAGAGATTCGATAAGGGCTCTCGCCCCGGTCATTCTGGTATTTTTTCCCATCTACAAGTTCCTCCGACAATTATTTTTCTAAATTTATTAATAATAAATAGCTTAACGTATTCAGGTGATAGTTTTCCTACTTTAATGTTATTATAATAAGGTCATTTCATCAGTCGGTTTATACCTTCAAGGACCGCTTCCACAGAAGCCATAATAATATCTGTCCTTGCACCTCTGGCTGTAATAGATTTTCCATCCCTGCTAAGTTTGACCCAGACCTCTACCAAAGCGTCAGTACCTCCAGTTATGGCATCTACATGATATTCTTCCAGCCTGATATCTGCAACTCCAGAAACACCTTTTCTAATGGCTGAAATTGCGGCATCTACAGGTCCGTCCCCTATCCCTGCTTCTACTATTTCCACTCCATTGACCCTCAGTTTAACAGAGGCTGTTGGTGTCACTTTATTACCTGACACTACAGTAAGTTCTTCAAGTTTCACTTTTGATTCAGAGGCAATATTTAACACAGTCTCTGCAATGATCTCCAGATCAGCATCGGTTACGTGCTTGCCCTTATCTCCCAGATCTTTTATCCTGAGTACTATCTCTTCCATCTGTGCATCTGTCACTTCAAGACCCAGTTCTTTTAAGGCCAGGATCACTGAACTTTTTCCTGCATGTTTGCCCAATACGATCTTGCGTTCCCTGCCTATACTTTCAGGTTTGATAGGTTCGTAGGTGGACGTGTCAGCCATCAAGCCATGGACATGGATGCCCGCTTCATGAGTGAATGCGTTCCCTCCCACAATGGCTTTGTTTGGAGCCACAAGCAGTCCGGTAAGTCTGCTGACCAGCCTGGAGGTGATGTATAATTCCTTGCATTTGATTCGGGTATGGTAGCTGTAAAGGGTTTCCAGTCCCAGTACCACTTCTTCAAGGGACGTATTTCCTGCTCTCTCACCGATGCCGTTTATGGTTACATGAGCCTCCGAAGCCCCAGCTCTTAATGCAGACAGCGTATTGGCCGTAGCCAGGCCGAAATCATTGTGGCAATGTATTGCTAATGGCCTGTCAAGTGTTGAGAGATCAGTAAAAATCTCAAAAGCTTTTTCCGGAACCAATAAACCCACAGTATCGCAAAAAACGAGCCGGTCCGCACCCGCTTCGATCCCAGCATTATATAGTGATCTCAGGAAATCCATGTCTGCACGTGAGGCATCCTCTCCGCTTAATTCAACGATAAGACCGTGATCTTTGGCATACTCGGTGGTATCCACAGCCATCTGTTTAACGGTTTCCCGGTCTTTCTTAAGTTTGCTTTTGATATGGAGATCAGATACCGGGACCACCAGATGGATTGAATCCACTTCACAGCCCAATGCAAAATCAATATCCTCTTTTTTTACGCGGCAGTAACTGCAGATCTCAGCACTAAGTCCTTCCCTGGCTACAGCTCGGATAGATTCCCTTTCTCCTTCAGAAGTAATAGCAGAACCTGCCTCAATAATATCGACACCAAGGGCATCAAGCTTGCGAGCAATTAAAACTTTTTCTTCGGTAGAAAGCGATACGCCAGGTGTTTGTTCACCATCCCTTAGCGTAGTATCTAAAAATCGAATGTCTCTATTAACAAATAAAACGATCCCTTCTGGTCATTATTGTATCTCCTACCAAATAGTCGATAGTTGCGCCCTTACAATTAAGTTTAAATTATAAAAAAGTATCGAACTTAGGTATTTTACTAGATAATAAAAAAAGAACAGGCTGACGGAATTGTCAGCCTGATTGATCCCTGTCTTAATGCATTGGGATTACATCTATAATTGAACCGTTGTTTCTTGATGCAACACGGTTTCTTTCAGGCATACCTGTCATTTCGCTATGTCGTACAGCCTGTGACTGAGAACCAAGAATCTGTGGAGATTGGACCCCTGTCATGATAGCCATGACACGTACCCGACCTTCATATTCCTTGCTGATTCTTGCACCCCAAATGACATTTGCACGTTCATCAAGTTCATATGTGAGAGCTGAAGCTACTTCTTCGGCCTCTGATAATGTTAGATCAGGTCCGCCTGTTATGTGGACCAGACATCCGGTTGCTCCTCTGTAATCCACATCGAGTAGTGGATGGTTCAGGGCTGCTCGTACGACCGAATCGCCTCTATCCTGGTTTCTGGCCTCGCCCACCAGCATAACTGCTACGCCACCGCATCCCATAATGGTCTTGACGTCAGCATAATCCAGGTTGATCAATGATGGGGACGTAATAGTTTCGCTGATACCTTTAACGGTCTCGGCAATTAATTGGTCCATCACTGAAAATGCCTGATTGATCGGCAGGTTAGGTACATAATCCAGCAGCCTGTTATTATCAAGAACTATGACTGTATCAGCTGTTTTTCTTAATTCTTCCAGACCCTCTTCTGCTTTAATTGCCCGTGCTCTTTCTACTCTGAATGGACTTGATACCATACCGACTACTATTGCGTCGTGTTGTTTGGCGATCTCAGCGACCACAGGTGCGACTCCAGTACCTGTACCGCCGCCCATGCCTGCTGTAATAAATACCAGGTCTGCGCCTTTCAGGACTTCTTCCAAGGTGCCTCTTGCAAGTTCTGCTGCTCTGCGGCCTACTTCAGGATAACCGCCGGCGCCAAGGCCTCTGGTGAGTGATTTTCCTACCAATATCTTCTTATCGGCCTGGATCATCTCAAGGTGCTGTTTGTCCGTATTGATTGCTATGGTCTCTGCTCCCTGAACACCCATATTATATAGTCTGTTAATGGTGTTATTTCCTGCACCACCACATCCTACTATTACAATCTTCGGATCTCCGAAATCCTCTCCCATATCTTCGATCTGGAGACTCTGTCTAACATGCTTTTCTTTTTCCGAGTTTCTTAATGCTTCTTGTACAATATTTTGCATTTTATATCCCCTCTGGTTATTCATGCAGTTAATTTTGTTCCTATCCGTTCCATCAGTTGAAGGTTACGGATAATTTTTTCACTTCTTTGATCTATCAGGTCTCTTATAGCCGCCCTGATTGCTTCACTAGCGGACGGAAATTCTCCTTGGTTGACCATCAAATCGATCATTTTTAATTGTTGCTCGGGGAGCCTTATTGTTACTCTTTGCATGATGTTACTCCCTTACTCTCAGACCTGTCTGACAGACGTCTGACGATAGTATGACGCTTGTCTGCTCTTCGTCTGCTGTTTGTCTGACAAAAGTATGACAGTTGTATGCTATATGTCTGACATTAATGGTATAAATAGTTTTTGTATGTGTATATATATTTGTCCATACTTCCCAAAATATTAAACCGCTATCAAGATAATATAACTTCATGATTACCATAGGAGTAATTACGCGGGGCAAATATGGCACACGTTTACTGGACACAATTGAAAAATATACTGATTTCGTGACCAAAAGCGACTCAATCCCACCCATACTTCCCGATTTTATCGAAGATCCGGCATATTTCGTGAATGATCTTGCACTTGATAATGATGTATTTGGTATGGATCTGGTCATCTCATATAGTCTGCATCCTGATATTACTCCTGAGATAGTTAACCGAGCGGCACAGGCAGGAACAAAAGCTGTAATAATACCAGGTAGGCGCTCCCGGGCAGGGGACCCACATGTACTGGATGAGATATCAAAAAGATATAAAATCAGGATATTGATCGAAGATATATGCTGTAGGATTTGCAATAATCAACATCCAATAATTAAGGAATTCTCATCAAGGTTAGGCTGCCCGGTACTGCAGATCGAAATCGCAGACGATAAGATCAGTGAAGTAAAAGTTTATAAAGGTGCTCCATGTGGTTCAACCTGGTTAATGGCAAAGAATCTAATAGGAGTGCCCGTAATTGACGCACCAGCCAAAGCGGGTTTACTTATCCAGCAATATCCTTGCAGAGCTGTAAGAGGGACCTTGGACGGAATACATAGTTCTGCCCTGCTGCATAAAAAAGCGATGGAAGACGCAATAAAGAAATACATTATATATAATGAAAAAGGATGATGACATATGGGAGAAAACGAATCAATTTACGAAGAATCATTAAAGGTCCACGAGTTACACAAAGGAGTGCTGGAAGTAGCCAGTAAGGTCTCACTTGACGATGTACACGACCTGAGCGTTGATTATACACCAGGTGTGGCTGAACCCTGCAGGGTTATCAGGGCAAATCCGAATGAAGTCTATACCTATACCAGTAAAGGGAATTTTGTTGCAGTGGTAACCGATGGATCGGCAGTATTGGGTCTTGGGGATATTGGACCCCTTGCAGCCATTCCTGTGATGGAAGGCAAATCAATATTGTTTAAGATTCTGGGCGGTGTGGATGCCATTCCCATATGTTTGGATACCAAAGATACAGAGGAGATCATACGAACAGTAAAACATATTGCTCCTTTCTTTGGAGGGATCAATCTGGAAGATATCAGCGCGCCGAGATGTTTTGAGATCGAGCAGCGCCTTGATAGTGAACTGGATATTCCAGTATTTCATGATGACCAGCACGGTACGGCAATTGTGGTCTATGCAGGGCTAATTAATGCATTGAAGTTAGTAGGAAAGGATATCAGTACTATAAGGGTAGTCATAAACGGAGCCGGTGCTGCCGGTGTAGCTATTGCTCTTATGTTGATCAGAGCAGGGGTAAGGGATATGGTAGTATGTGATAGCAGGGGCATCATAGGACAGTCACGCAGGGAAGGTATGAATGCTACTAAATATTTGCTGGCAGGTCTTACCAATATGCGGGGTCTGATGGGAGGCTTGGATAAAGCAATTCAGGACGCAGATGTTTTTATCGGAGTGTCTGTGGGTAATATTGTATCTAAGGAGATGGTACGAAGCATGGCCACGGATCCTATTATATTTGCCATGGCAAACCCTATACCTGAGATCATGCCCGAAGACGCCATGGAAGCTGGTGCAAAGGTGGTGGCCACAGGACGTTCTGATTATCCCAACCAGGTTAATAATGTACTGGGGTTCCCTGGCATATTCAGGGGTGCGCTTGATACCAGAGCTACTGGGATCAATATCGAGATGAAGATGGCAGCTGCCAATGCCCTTGCAGGGATCATGACCGGATCAGAACTGGATGTAAACCATATCCTGCCTGGTCCACTGGACAAGCGAGTGGTGCCAGCAGTTGCAGCAGCTGTGGCAAAAGCAGCAGTACTTACAGGGGCCGCCATGGTCGCACCGCTGCCCAGGGAAGTAGCCAGGCATGCTGAGAAACTGGTGGAGCATAGTAGACTGCATCATAAATAGCAATCATTGGTCATCGGTTAAGAGTTAAGTTAAATTATCATTTTTTTTTACCTTATAGAAGCATATCTATCAGTTTTTATGAATAATTCATCTTAAATAGGTTGCGTTCGACTCGCCGAATCATAACCTATAACCCATAAAACGTATTATTATAACAAAATTTATTTAATCATCCCTAAATTATTAACCTGAACTGGAGGACAAAAACTTGAAAAAAATCACAATCGTCGGCGCTGGTTTCGTGGGGGCAACCGCTGTACAGAGGATCGCTGAAAAAGAACTTGGTGATCTGGTATTAATGGACATTATAGAAGGTATGCCGCAAGGTAAGGCCCTTGATCTCATGCAGTCAGGACCGATTTTAGGTTTTGATGCTAATATACTTGGTACTAACGATTATTCAGATATCGAAGGGTCGGACCTGGTCATAATCACTGCCGGTATTGCCAGAAAGCCGGGCATGAGTCGTGATGACCTGGTAAAGATAAACAGTAATATTGTAGGCGATGTCAGTGAGAATATTAAAAAATATGCTCCGGATGCCATAGTTCTGGTTGTAACTAATCCGCTGGACATTATGACATATGTGGTGTTAAAAAAGACCGGGTTCCCATCTAACAGGGTTTTTGGCATGAGCGGGGTGCTGGATTCTGGTCGGTTCGCGACTTTTGTAGCAATGGAGTTGGGCTGTTCTGCCAGGAATGTGGACGCTATGGTCCTGGGAGGACACGGCGATTCAATGGTACCGCTGCCTAAGAATACTACGGTAACGGGAGTACCTATCACAGAATTGATGGATAAAGCCACTATAGACAGGCTGGTACAGCGTACTGTGAATGGCGGGGCCGAGATCGTTGAGCTGCTCAGGACCGGTAGTGCTTTCTATGCCCCGTCAGCAGCTATCTCCAGTATGGCGGAATCAATAATCAGAGACCAGAAACGCATTCTGCCTGCCTGTGCTTATCTGGAAGGCCAGTATGGTCATAAGGACATATATCTGGGAGTACCTGCGAAACTTGGCAAAGGCGGCGTTGAGGAAATCATCCAGTTAACACTCTCAGATGATGAACAGGCTATGCTCGACAGGTCTGCAGAAGCTGTAAAAGAAGGTATCTCAAAACTTGAACTATGAGCGATCTGAATAGCCAGGCAGTATCAGCTGCTATCGAAAACATTATTAAACGCTCAGAAACCGAATTGCCTGATGATGTCATTGCTGCCTTAAAAAATGCCATGACGTCAGAAGACAATACAACTGCAAAAGCACAATTGGCTGCTATTCTTGAAAATATCAAAATAGCAGACAGCAGGACAATTCCAATGTGCCAGGACACTGGCATCCTGGTATTCTTTGTTGAGATCGGCAGACAGGTATGTATTGATTTCGATCTGGATGCTGCCATCAATCAGGGTGTTAGACAGGCAACATTAAGTGTTCCCTTACGTCCAAATGCTGTGGACCCCCTAACGAGAAAGAACTCAGGGGATAATACAGGAGACGGGCTGCCAGATATTAATTATTCTTTTGTGGATGGGGATGCCCTCACCATCACGGTGGCTCCAAAAGGGGCAGGTTCCGAAAACATGAGCGCATTAAGGATGCTCAACCCCACCCGGATCGATATGATCAAACAGTTCGTGGTAGAGACCGTGTTGAATGCAGGTGGTATGCCCTGCCCCCCCATTGTTGTTGGTGTAGGAATAGGCGGTAGTTTTGATAAATCAGCAAGGCTTGCCAAGAGTGCACTGCTGCGGGACCTGGATCACATGGATGAGTATGAACTGGAGATACTGGATGCGATCAATTCGTTAGGCATAGGACCAATGGGCTTAGGCGGCAGGATCACTGCACTGGCTGTGCATGTAGAGAAGGCACATTGTCATACCGCATCGCTGCCAGTGGCCGTGAATATCCAGTGTTGGGCCAACAGGCACGCATCAGTGATATTGAGGGCTGAGGATGACTGAACACCATTTGACTACACCTCTTAGCAGGGATGAAATCCTGGAACTTAAAGCTGGTGACATTGTATACCTGTCAGGCACCATTTTCACTGCGCGTGATGAAGCACACCTGCGAATATTGGAACTGACCGAAAAAGGTCAGAGTCTGCCTTTCGACCTGGATGGAGCGGTAATCTATCATTGCGGTCCTTTGATGCAGAAAGCCGAAGGCGGCTGGGAGGCGGTGGCTGCCGGACCCACCACAAGTGCCAGGATGACAGAGATGACACCGGCACTGCTTGATAATTATAATGTGAAGGCCATTATCGGCAAGGGGGGGATGAAGGACATTGCTCCTGTGCTTGAAGGACGGTGTGTATACCTGGCATATACGGGCGGGTGTGCTGCACTGGCTGTTGATATGATAAAGGAAGTGAAAGACGTACACTGGCTTGAGCTGGGCATGCCAGAGGCTGTGTGGGTGCTGGAGGTCGAGAGTTTCGGGCCTTTGATCGTAGGAGTGGATGCCGAAGGCATTGACCTGTTTGGAGAGATTATGGAGCGGGCAGGGGAGACTTTCGATAAAACATTTAATTAGAATCCATATAAAATGAGAATTACATCTTTTCTGATAATGATATGTATAGGTTTAAGCCTGTATGCCTGGACCAATCCTAATCTCAACCTTGCCTTTAGTTTAATGGCTTTGATGAACGGGAATTATTATACATTAATAACAGCCATTTTTATTCATTCTGATTTTCTTCATCTTGCAGGCAATATGTTATTTCTGTACCTGTTCGGTACTTTTCTTGAGAAAGAGGTAGGTCCGCTACGCACGGGAGTTGCATTTTTCACAGGTGGAATATTAACCTTTATAATAAGTATTCCATTTTATCCACAATCAAATATGGTCGGTGCATCTGGTGCCATATTTACCTTAATGGCCGCTGTATTACTTGTCAGGCAGCCCGGTATTTCAGGTAGGTTCCTCTCACCAATCGGACCCCTGGCAATTTTGTTCTTTATTTTTAATATTATCTCTATTCACTCCAGAGAACCGGGAAGTGTGGCATATATATCCCACGCAATAGGATTTGTAATCGGGCTATTTTTTGGAGCAAACTGGAATGAAGAATGGAAGGAAAGTCTGCTATTTACCCTTATCTTGCTGGTATTATACCTGATATTGTATAATTCTCTGATACGGTTTTTTTTTGTTTCTCTTTAACATTGAGTGGGTATCATAGCCAAACGATTGGAATCTTCATGCCTTTTGCGATGAATTTAATAGTTGTGCGGGTGCATTTTTTCAGAATGACTGTCATCGGGGGGTTAAGAATTCCCCATTAACTTTTTAACGCCCCACATTATTATAGCTCCTAATGCATAAACCAGAATTATTAGCACCTGCCGGAAGCAAAGAAGCTTTAATAGCAGCAATTGAAAATGGGGCAGATGCCGTATATTTTGGCGGAGAGGCTTACAGCGCAAGATATGATGCTGCCCTTTCAAATGATGATATTGAATGGGCTATTGACTATGCTCATATTAACAAAACTAAAGCATATGCAACAGTGAACACCCTTATCAAGGATTCAGAACTCGAAAAGGTGTGCGAATATCTTCAATTTCTATGCAACGCAGGAGTAGATGCTGTCATTGTGCAGGATATGGGCATCCTGAAATTAATAAAGGACCAGCTTCCTCAACTTCCAGTCCACGCCAGCACACAAATGACCATCCACAATGCAGAAGGTGTCAGATTCCTTGAAGATATGGGAGTAAAACGAGTGGTGCTTGCCAGAGAGCTTTCCCTTACTGAAATTCGAAAGATAAAATCTGAAACCAACACAGAGATCGAGGTATTTATCCACGGTGCGCTGTGTTTTTCATATTCGGGTCAGTGTCTTTTCAGCAGCACGATAGGAGATAAAAGCGGGAACCGTGGATATTGTACCCAGCCCTGCAGGAGAAAATACACAATTGATGGGGCCAAGGGCCATCTTTTGAGTCCTAAAGACCTCAATCTTAGCGAACACATCGGACGTTTAATAGAGTCCGGAATTGATTCATTCAAAATTGAAGGGAGATTAAAGCGTCCTGAATACGTGGCAGGCGTTGTCAGAACGTACAGGATGCTTATTGAGAGATATCTTGAAAACCCGGTAGGTTTTCAGGTATCATATGAAGAAAAGCACACACTGCGTCAGCTTTTTAACCGGGATTTCACTTCAGGATATTTATTTGGAAATCCTGGCAGCGAGCTAATGAGCAGAAAACAATCGCATAACCAGGGGACTTATCTTGGTAATGTCGTAAAATATGACTGGGATAGAAAATTTGCATATATCCATATTGAGCAACCATTGAGGATAGGCGATGGAATCGGTACCCAGGGGGGTACGGGCACTACCGTACGAAGCATGTATATCAATAATCAGAGTGTGGAAACTACACCTTCCTGTGCTACAGTCAAAATACCCATGGAAAAAGTCATCTACAGAAATGAGACCGTTTTCAAGACCTATGACTCCAAACTGATGGATTCATTTGGGCTTAAAGACATAGTGAAAAAAATTCCAATTACCATATCATTTACTGCAAAACTTGGAACACCAATCATACTTTGCATTTCAAATGGTGAGAACAAAGTCTCGATAAAAGGAGAGATCCCACAAAAAGCAAAAGGGGCTCCAACATCACAGGAATCTATTATCCAGCAATTGACGAAACTTGGCAACACATTTTTCGAGTCAGAAAATGTCATGCTGGAATTAGATGATGATATTTTCATCCCCATCTCTCAATTGAATTCTCTTCGTAAAATTGCAGTTGATAAGCTTAAAGTAGAACTTACAAAGACCTGGAAACGTACGTGCGAAAATCCTGAGATCATTGTTAATAGTAGAGGTGGAACATCTCAACCCCTTCTCTCTGTCAATACATGCTCAATAGAAACCTTTGAAGCAGCTGTAGATAACGGTGCAGATATTGTCTATTTCGATATAGAATGTGTTAGCCTAATAAAAGAAGATTATGAGCATGTTATTGAGCATGTTATTGAGTTTGCTAAAAAAAAGGGAGTAAAAGTATATCTCAAAACACCTGGAATTGCTAAAGAATTTAAAACATCAAATCCGTCTGTCAATCCTGACGGATTTCTTGTAGCAAACCTGGGCGATCTTTCTCGCTTTCATAACTCAATAGATAAAATATCATTGATTGTTGATTATCCTTTCAATGTCTTTAACAAGTTAACAATGACATATTATCTGGATTATTGCCAGAGGGTAACACTTTCACCTGAACTTTCATTAGATGAGATAACACATATTGCTTCCCATGGTCAGGTTGAATGTATTGTTCATGGTTTTTTTCCTTTAATGGTATCTGAACATGATCTTTTGGGTCAACTATTCCCTGACGATAATATCCTGGATGCTCTGCTTGAAGATGAAAAAGGATTTACTTATCAGATAACAACCAATAGGCAAAAACGTACCAATATCATGAACTCCAGGGAACTGTGTATGCTCAATTATATACCCAGTTTAATTGAATCAGGTGTGAGTTGTCTGAGAATCGAAGCAAAAACATATGATAAAAAAACCACAGCAAAATGGACGCAAAGTTACCGCAAAGCCATAGATAATAGGACCAAAGATCGATGCAATGCTGAATCCATCACAGGTCATTATTTCAAAGGTGTATTATAACCTGAGATTCAGGCTTTTGAGGGCTACAAAAATTTAAATAATCTGAAAACGCATGCAGTATAGTTGAATGATAATTTACAGTTAAGAAATTTGTAGTCTATATATGGGCTACTATAAT
>Ga0114930_10001187_pt1 | contig 25520 bp, 23 predicted proteins | sample AnhtaG_FD_87300 | JGI IMG/M metagenome (GOLD analysis project Ga0114930, IMG submission 87300) | Deep subsurface microbial communities from Anholt, Denmark to uncover new lineages of life (NeLLi) - Anholt_01485 metaG | ecosystem: Environmental > Aquatic > Marine > Oceanic > Sediment | place... | reverse complement strand
TGTTCAGTCGTTCCACTTTCACCAAGCATCTTCACCAGCCGTATCTCATAGGCTGATTTCAGCTTCTCCAGCTCCTCTTGTGTTGACTCAGCCACCTCAAGGGATATATTGTCCGAGGTACCCAAGGTCTCCTTGCCGACCATTATCAACCGCGGCCCAAGGTCAACAACGATATTGGTTATCTTACTCACTTTTATCTCCTACGTCGCTTTCAGCGATTCCTTTCTCATTGTCTGATATGTTGTCGGCAATTTCTGCTAGGATCGACGCTAACTTCAACAACGCCCAGTCAGTCTGAGCGTCACCGGTAATCTGTCTTGTTATCTTCATTAGGCATACAGAATCTCCTGCTATTTCTGTTTAACCTTTACTTTTTCCTTACGGGAAGCCTCTTGCTCCAGCAGCTCGTCAATGTCTATATACCTTTCCTCAGCAAGCCGCCTGAATATACCGTTGAGCTTGAAAACTCCTTCGACAAACTCCTCGTCTTCTTCAGAATTTAGCCACTCATCGAAAGCACCAATGGCATCTTCGTCGTGAGCTGTTAGTATGCGCTCCCTCCTTTGCAACATTATGTCTTTTATCTTTTCCTTTTCCTCGGGATGCCCTCTAACGATATTGACAAACTCACGGCACAGAGGTTCAAGCTCGTCCATATCGCTTTCCCATTTAAGCTCATTTACCGCTCCTAGCTGGGAGCCGAGCGCCCCTGCCCAGCTATCATAGCCATACTCGTACAGGAACTTGTTTACCACACTCTCAGCGTATTTCGGGCATGGGATATACCCAGGAAGGGCATCAATATAATGCTGTCTCAATGTCTCGTACCCTTTGCTTCTTTTAGCTGCCTGCTCTTGGCGCTCTTTTTCCTCCCGCTCAAGCCGCTGGCTACGCAACTTATCGTCCTCATTAAGGATTGGAGTTAGCTTCTCCTGTTCCTGTTTCACCAACCTGGATACAGAATCCAAGTCACCGAGTGTCCCTACCTTTTCTACCTTATCTTTGAGGAATTTGAGGCTCTCGGTAGCTAGTCGGCCCTTTTTCCTTAGTTCACCGGTTTCCCACTTCCTATCATCTACCCTGCCGAGTATCTCATCTATGTCCCAGCGAAGTTCGCTCCTTTTGGTAAGCAGCCGAAACTCTTCCTCAATGGAAGGTTGGGCTTCTTCTAGCTTTTCTGCCTTCTCCGTTGGCCAGTACTTCCTCACTGTCGCCCGGTCGAGATTAAGCTCCCTGCCTACGGCTGATTTGGAATAGCCCCTCCCGGCAAGTTCAGCAATCTTATCAATATCGTCTTGATTTACTACCTTTGGCATTTTGCTCACCGCCTATAACGTTTTACCTATTTTGTTCGAAGAATGCTGCACAGGCACTCTGTTATTAGCCTGTAAGCCCCTGTACAAGCCTTAATAACCGCTAAAATTAGAGCGTGTTTTACTAGTTGGATTTTTAAGTTTTATGCACTTTTTCTCCGCCTATTTTAGCACATTCTCGGCATTGTTGGCGAAACACCGAGGATTAAAAGCTATGTTAGTGTCTTTTAAATGTGCTTATCGGATACAACAAGACATCCGGGGAATTTTCCTGCGGGATGAATCTCATCAGGGGGGTTATGCTCAAGTGAAGGAATGTCCTACTACAAGAATCAGCTTCAAGTCCATGCCGAAGTCTTCGGATTAGAACTAAGTTTGAGATGAGCCAAAAGAGGTTACTGATTAAGAGAAAGGCCTGCATGGCAGTGCCAGATGGTCCCTGGGAGGCTCTAAGGCAAGCAACACCAGGCAGACCCCCGTCCAAAACGCAGTGTATAGCCAGAATCAGTTTTGAGAATGAGCGCAACTGGCGAAATAGAGGGCTCTTAACAAGCGGTAAATCACTATGCGCAGAAAAAGGGTGAGTTTTTGATGACAAAAGACGGTGAGGTGCTCTATGACCCGGGAAAGGGCTGCCTAACTTTAGCGGTAACCATCCTGGAGAAAGGCAAAGAGGGCAGGATAATAAGGATTTCAATCTTCCCCTGGTTTTCTAGTCTGAACATACCTCATTGTTTTCCTATCTGAGCTTGCTTTATCTTCAGGGCATAATTGTATCTGAAGTGGCTGGTGGCAAGAAAATGCTCAGGACAAAGACTTCGTTGCTGGCATTAGCAAAAGGGGGGTTATACCCGGTTCCTGAAACGGTAAAACGAAATGAAACACTGTATCAATTAGAAGCGGGGCATAGTGGCTGCCTGGTCAAGATATTTCTCAAGAAATAATTAAATGCCAGGGCTCGCTATTGTCGCTAAGGTGTGGAGCAGATTGTGGCAAGCCCTAGAATCAATTTTTAGCCCCCTTCTGGCTTATGAATGTTTTTGGGGGGGTTGATAGACCTCTATTAGAGGGGCTTAGCCCCTTTCCCTTGAAAGGGGATGCCAAACTCCAGTCGGTCAATCGCTTCGGCCTGCTCCTTATTCTCAATCTTAATATACCTCATGGTGGTGTTAAGACTTTTATGAGCGGCAAGGTCTTATCCCTCAGCGGCCCATTGGTAATTTGGTTTTCAAAGCGTCGACGATGTTTGCTTTCAAGGAGCTAATTAGAGTCGATTTCTCTGAGGACGCGTTGCTTACTTAAAGGGGGTGACCATTATAACAAGGGGAAGGTTCAGTTACTGGGTACCTGCGTTGCTTTTATCAATCTCGACTAATACGTGCTTCCTCAATTTCTTGTGGATATTGTTTAGGGTGTTTAGTTCGTCCTCGCTTAGACAAGATAGAGCCCTTTGGTCAATTCTGTCTACCGCCGGAATGAGCTTACTTGTATGCTCCCATCCTTTCTCGGTTACTACAGCATTTATGGACCTGCGATCCTTTGTATTTGGCTCTCTACGTATCAAACCGTCCTGTTCAAGTGAGTCAAGCATTGATGTAATTGTCCGTGGGCTCCGATACGTCCATTTACTAATAGCTGTTGGTGTCATCTGACCACCATGCACAATCATTGCGTTCATGACAGCAAATCGAATCGGGCTAGTCTTGTATTTGAATAATTCGAGCTCAAGATACCTATTCAATACATCGAAGGTACGAATAAAGGACATAATAAAGTTTAGGTTTCTTTTCTTATCTCCTCTGCTTATGCCCATGGCTGCTCTCCTAATCCCACCCAATTATGCCCTCTGGCTGGTGGAACTTATAAGAATTATAGGCGTTGATGGCTAAATTAGCAAACTATCCTTTGCTTAGGTTCGCATGGTAAAGTGCACGAAAAAGAAAGGAAATAGGTGATTCGTGGTAGCTCACCTTTATTGAGAGCCTCTAGATTAAGTTATTTACTGCTTATTACCAATATGTGTCTTGACAATAATTTCTAGGTGTGATACGATTCAAAGGATTAGGACCTTGTCAGGTATATTGCGTTAGGCAGTTTAATAGGGAAGGCTAACACCAACTTAATTTCTGTAGTGACGAATAATGGTGCTAATAGTAGGAATAACCGGAGCTTCAGGCACTATATACGGTATCCGGTTGCTTGAGGTGCTATCGACCATGAAGGAGGTCAAAACACACCTCATAATTTCTAAGGCTGGAGAAACGAACATCAGCTACGAAACTGATTGGAAGATAGAAGAAGTAAAGGCTCTGGCAGATTTCCACTATGACATCTATGATATCGGGGCCAGGCTTGCTAGTGGCTCGTTCAAAAGGGATGGTATGGTAATTGCTCCCTGTACTATGAAGACTCTGTCCGCGTTGGCGAACTCATACGCTGATAACTTGATGACCCGCTCAGCCGATGTCACCCTCAAGGAAAGGAAAAGGCTTGTTCTACTAGCAAGAGAAACTCCACTTCATTTAGGCCATTTAAGAAACATGGAAAGAGTGACAGAGATGGGAGCAATTATTTTACCGCCGGTTCCGGCCTTTTATCATAAGCCTCACACAATTCAGGAGATCATCGATCACACGATAGGCAAGCTTCTGGATATGTTTGATATAGAGCATAATCTCTTTCAAAAGTGGTCGGGACTCCCGAGTGAAGAAAAGTCGATACTATTTTAGTAGCAATACAGATGGATAAATACGAACTAACTGAGGGGGAAGGGAGAACCAAGGTCAGTCTTTCAGGATACCATATGGGAAATGACCTTGTAGTAATTATCTACAATGTTAATGCCCATGTGGGTGCTGTGGCAGTAGGAGAGTATGACCATAAAGAAGAGAGGGCTTCCACATCAGTAATTACCAGGCTTGGACATAAGGATGACCTCATAGCTCAAAAAGCGGCTTATCTGATCAGCAAACACACAAGAAGGTCCAGTTGCGTTATCGCCGGCGTACATGTTGACGATATCACCGAGGAGGAAATAAGCAAGATCCTAGAAAATACTAGCAGTTTAGTGGGGGAGCTTTATTGCGAAGGAGGGGGTGAGAGATGAGGTAGTAAGTAATCTATAGCAGACAAAAATCTAAATGAGGAGTTTTATTCAATGAAACAGAAAAAGTTATTAGCACTGATTGGTAGCATGTGTCTAATATTGGTATTGGCATCGCTACTCTTTATGGCGGCTTGTGCTAAACCAGCGCCTGCTCCAGCACCTGCTCCGGCTCCGGCACCTGCACCTGCACCGCCAGCAGAGGTGATAAAACTAACTTCTGCTACTTTCTTCCCCCCTGTTAATCTAATATGCCAACTCCAAGAAGAATGGGGAAAGGAGATAGAAAAGCGTAGCAACGGCCAGGTGGAGATTGAGTTCTACCCCGGTGGTTCACTGCTCGGAGCTGCGGATGCATATGATGGTGTAGTAACAGGGATTGCGGATATAGCTCGCTCACATATTGGATATACTAGAGGTCGTTTTCCTGTAACAGAAATTTTTGACCTGCCACTTAACGCGCCTAGTCCTTGGGTTGCAAGTCATACTGGCTGGGATTTCTTTGACAAATATCAGCCAAAAGAATGGGATGATGTGCACGTACTGTGGTGGGAAGAGGTCTCTAGTGGGCAAGCCGTTCATTTACACACCAAGCAAGTGCGGAAGCTGGAAGATCTCAAGGGGTTGACGTTACGAGGTTCTGGTCGTACAGGTGAAATGATTAAAGCATTAGGTGCCACAACCCGGGATGTGGGTATGGCAGACATGTATGAATCGCTAAGCAAGGGCGTGCTCGACGGACTTACAGGAGGATCTGAGGTACTCAAGGGTTGGAAACTTGCTGATGTTATTCAGTATTCAATAATTACCCCAGAATTGGGCAGTTTTTACACTTTTTATTTATGTATGAACAAGGACAAGTGGAATAGCCTGCCCAAAGAAATACAGCAAATTATAAATGAGGTCAGTGAAGAGTACAGAGAGATACATGCCCAAGCTTGGAATGAACTTGATCTGGAAGGACTGGAGTATTCCATAAGCGTTGGCAACACGGTCACTATACTAGCACCGGAGGAGATACCTAGGTGGAAGGCAGCTGTCCAACCGGTAATCGACGAATATGTAGAGTATATAACAGCTAAGGGGTTTTCGGAAGAAGAGGTTAGAGAGTGGATTGAGTTTTTAAGAGAGAGAAACCAATACTGGACGGAAAAGCAAAAGGAGGCAGGAATAGCATCTCCCCTAGATATACAAAACAACCCTGGATTCATGGAGTAGTAAGTCAGGACGTGCATAAATTAGGAGGTAATAAGTTAGAGTTTCGCGACTTACTGGCTAAGTCGTCTGGCTTCACTACTCGGTTAAGCAGCATATTGGAAATGATAGCATGTGCCGGGCTACTTGGGATGATGGTTGTCGGCTTTATTGATGTAGTGGGGGCTAAGCTCTTTAAGTGGCCTTTACCTGGTAGCATGGATGTAGTATACATGTTGCAGGTGGTAGCTATGGCTGGTGCTTGGTCCTTTGCCCAAATTGATGGTAGGCATGTCCGCGTAGACTTTTTAGAACAAATACTCCCGAAGCGTGTAGGGGGTTTTCTCAATATCCTTACCAGCCTCTTCGGGGTGGGACTTTTTATTCTGATTGGCTGGCAGAGCTATGAATTTGGCCTCTTCATTAAAAGTGAAGGCGTGGTCACCAATACAGCACAAGTTCCTTTATATCCCTTCGCTTTGTGGATAGCTTTATGCTGTATTGCTATGTGCCTAGTACTCATAAGACAGCTGGCTAATTATCTAGTTGGGGTTCTACGAGATTGAACACGTTTATTATCGGTTTTATCGGGTTAGCCGTTCTGCTACTGCTTTTTCTTACTGGTATTCCAATTTCTTTCGCCATGGCTATAGTTGGTTTTATTGGTTTTGCCTATATGGTTTCGCCAGACGCAGCACTGAGTCTTCTTGCACGGGATATATTCACTCTCTTTTCTAATTACTCTTTCACTGTAATCCCCTTGTTTATCCTCATGGGTTGCTTCGCATTCGCTGCTGGGATAGGTGGAAGGCTTTATCAAACGGTATACACCATTATGGGGCATATGCGAGGCGGCTTGGCTATTGCCACGATCGCCGCCTGTGCTGGTTTTGGTGCGGTATGTGGGTCAACAGCTGCCACTTGTGCATCAATAGGGAAGATATCCATCCCCGAGATGAAGAAGCATAACTATAGTGACACTCTGTCCACTGGCACAATAGCTAGTGCCGGTAGCCTTGGTATTCTTATTCCCCCCAGCGTTACATTTATTGTCTACGGCATACTAACCGAGCAACCAATAGGCAAACTCTTCATTAGTGGAATCATTCCCGGGGTAATTATCTCTGTTGCGTTTATGGCGACAGTTTGGGTTGTTTGCCGATATAACCCAGCAAGTGGTCCTCGAGGACCCAAGACCACCTGGGGGCAGAAGGCAAAGTCGCTGGGGGGATTTTCCGACATCTTGGTTCTATTTAGCTTAATTTTAGGAGGCTTGTTTGCTGGCTGGTTCAGCCCAACCCAGGCGGGAGCAATTGGCAGCGTTGGTGCTTTACTTATTGGTGCAGCCAGACGATCACTTACATGGCGAGTAGTCTGGGAGGCTACCAAGGAAGGTATACGAATAGCCTGTATGGTTATGCTTCTTATCACCACGGCGATAATCTTTGGTCACTTCCTGGCTGTGACTAGACTTCCCTTTGTCATGGCTGAGTACTTAGCCGCCCTGCCTATACACCCAGTGGTCAATTTATGTATTATATGTATGATCTTTTTCATACTTGGCTGCTTTGTAGATGCGACGGTTCTCATCGTGATCCTCGTACCCATATTCTTCCCGACGGTTTTAGCGTTCGGCTTTGACCCAATATGGTTTGGAGTATTAATTGTAATACTTACCATGATAGCAGTAGTTACACCGCCGGTGGGTGTAAATCTGTATGTCATCAAAGGAATCGCTAAGGAAGTACCTCTTTTGACTATCTTTAAGGGAATACTGCCCTTCCTTATCCCTTTCTTTATTACTTTAGCTTTACTGATAGCCTTTCCCAAGATTGCCACATTTCTACCTAGTTTAATAACCTACTAGGTGCCTATTTGAAAGGAGGAATTATGAAACAAGTAGAACTTGCTGGAAAAGTTCAAACTGTACTGGGACTTATAGATGCTGAATCTTTAGGTGTGACTTTGACTCACGAGCACCTGCTAAGTGATATGTCAGGGTGGTTTGTTGAACCAACTAATGCTAGCGATAGAAGACTCGCGCATGAGCCGATCAGGATGGATAACCTTTGGTGGGTTCGTAGTCACACAACTGTGAACACCGATAATATAAAATTGAATGACGAACAATTAGCAATTAAAGAGGCACTGTTGTACAAGTGGGAAGGAGGCAACTCCATTGTCGAGCTTAGTAGCATTGGTTTGGGTCGTGACCCTCGAGGACTAATGCGCATCTCCAGGGGTACAGGCCTCAATGTTATTATGGGTTCGGGGTACTATATAGGCACCGCACACCCTCCAGAATTAGCTACTAAGACTGAGGAGGAAATTGCCGAAGAAATCATACGAGACATAATGGTGGGTGTTGGTGACACTGGAGTGCGTGCTGGGATTATTGGTGAGATCGGTTGTTCAATGCCCCTAGAGGATAGTGAGCGAAAGAGTCTACGAGCCTCCGCTATCGCCCAGCAGCGTACGGGAGCTGCAATAAATGTACATCCTAGCCTTAGCGATCAATTGGCGTTAGAAATCATAAAGATCCTAGGTGATGCCGGTGCCAACCTGAGCCGCACCATTATCAGCCATATTGACCTCTGGAGTTTTAGTCGGGATACCTGTCGCAGGATAGCAGACGCGGGTTGCTACCTCGAATACGATCGTTTCTCAACACTTGCGGAGTTGTATCCCCCGTATTTCCTTCAAGGGCAACATATGAAGCCATTAAGCGAAATACAGAAAATCAACGACATCTTAGAACTTATTGCTGAGGGGTATCTAAACCAGATACTTATAGCACAGGATATCTGCTTTAAGCATTGTTTGGTTACGTATGGCGGAGCTGGCTATGCTCACATTTTGCGTGATGTCATACCAGTGATGCGAGCCAATGGAATCAATGACGAGCAAATACACACATTGATAGTTGAGAATCCCAAGAGAGTCTTACAATTCGCTCCCAAAGAGTAGGAGGATAAATTTTTTAGAATATCAATTATTAACTATCAACAAGAGACACCAAAGAACTTAGCTACCTTCTTTATCTCCTGCGACATTTTTGTCGGGTCATCTACCTTCAGCTTTAAGATGTGAGCGGGTGTTGTCCGTTTTACTGGTGTTGAAAAGCTCTATGTCGAGCGTATGTATAACGAGAAGGAAAAGAATCCCAGATTGCGCTACTAGCAGGATTTGACCTAACCAATCTTCAGAATTGAGGACCAAGAGGTTAAGCTTACCATCAAGGATCTGACTCACGGACCACATAAGTATGATGCACGGACCAATTTCTAGGGAGGAGGCACAATGAATTCTGGTTCATTAAATAGAACAGAAAACAACTACAATCTCAAAAAGTGGGCTATTGAACACATATGGCCGGTTGAACGCACCTATGATGAGTTTTCCTCTCCGGGTGGATTTACCATCTTCACAGATGGGGAAGGATGTCGCATTACCGATATTACCGGGAAGAAGTATCTCGATTACTGGGCTGGCATAATGGTCAGTAGTGTAGGCTACGGTCGGAAGGAAATAGCTGACGCGGCTTATGAGCAATTAATTAAGCTTCACTTTGCCCCAACCCACGACCCTACAATTCCTAAAATAAAGCTAGCTAAAAAACTAGCTGACATAACTCCTGGTAGTTTATCTAAGGTGTTTTTTGCTGGTGGAGGTACTGAATCTATTGAGACTGCATTGAAAATAGCTTGGAAATACCAAAGGTTAGCTGGCTTCATCAACAGGCATAAGGTAATCGGCGGCTATACATATCACGGTTCTACGTTCGGTGCCATGAGCACGGGGTGGCGTGCGCCCCAATTCAGCTGGAAGGATTTTCCCCCATTATTGCCGGGTATGGTACATGTAGCTTCACCATACTGCTCAATCTGCGATTTTGGTCTTAAATATCCAGACTGTAACATTCTTTGTGCTAGGCAGGTAGAGAGGGTGATTCAGAAAGAAGAACCAGATACCGTGGCTGCCTTCATTGACGTGCCCATACCTTCCGCAGCGTTCATTCCACCGGTCGAATACTGGCAAATCATCCGTTCTATCTGTGACAAGTATGGTATTCTTCTAATTTTAGATTGTATACAATCTGGGTTTGGTCGTTTTGGCAAGCTGTTTGCCTGTGAGCACTACAATATAGTACCGGACATCATGGTCGTAGGCAAAGCGTTAGCCGGTGGCTATCTACCAATTAGTGCCGCCATTGTCAAAAAGGAAATTGCACAAAAATTTGAAGGGGGTACCGAAGAGAAATTAAGCCATTCATATACCTTTGAGGGACACCCGGTTAACTGCGCTGCTGCGCTAGCCAATCTCGAGATTATAGAAAGGGAGAATCTTGTAGAGAATTCGAGAGCAATGGGGCAGTATCTCTTCGAACAACTCCAGACGCTGAATAAATATGAAATAATAAGTGAAATAAGAGGCGGTCTAGGATTAAACTGTCAGGTTGAACTTGTTAAGGATAAAAAGACAAAACAGCGTTTCAACCCTGAAGAGAATACCAAGGTCAAGAGCTTGTTGAAGAAAAAACTAATGGAAGTAGGCCTATATGGTCCATTTTGGACCCCTGTTCTTATCGTACCCCCACTAATTATAACTAAGAGCGAAATAGATGAAATTGTTAGTGGCTTCGATAGAGCTATTGCGGAAATAGAAAAGGAAATTCTTGACTGATTTTGAGCTGTGTTTAGGCAAATGCAATTACTAAAATGATTTCTAAAAATATTATCATGTCAATATTTAGAAATATACTATTGAGGTGAAAATGTGGTATTAAATGACAATAAGTTGGGGCAAAATTTTCTACAGCCGGTGTTGGAACAATTTGACATCATAGCCGGTAGAATAGGGCTCGATGAAAAATTATGTATGATTCTACGTAATTGCAAAAGGGAACTCACAGTTCATTTCCCTGTACCGTTAGATGATGGACGTTTTGTTACTTTCACTGGATATCGTGTTCAGCATAACCTAGCCAGAGGTCCAGGAAAGGGCGGAATTCGTTATTCGCCTAATGTTACGCTGGATGAAGTAAGAGCTCTGGCCATATTGATGACTTGGAAATCTGCTGTGGCAAACATACCATATGGTGGTGCCAAGGGTGGTGTAATCTGTAATCCCAAGACAATGTCACTTAGGGAATTAGAGAACCTGACACGACGGTATACTACGGAAATCTCCCTTGTTATTGGCCCTGACGCTGATATTCTGGCTCCAGATGTTGGTACTGATGCACGTGTTATGGGCTGGATTGTTGATGCCTACAGTCAACAGCGTGGCTTTTATGTTCCTGGCGTGGTAACGGGCAAACCCCTCAGCCTGCGGGGGAGTAAGGGAAGGGCAGGTGCAACGGGGCGTGGCTGCGCCATCGTAACTAGTGAAACCTTCAAGTACTTTAATATAAACTTAGAAGCAGCAAGCGTGGTCGTTCAAGGTCTTGGTAAAGTTGGTTCAGCAGCAGCTATTCAACTAGATAAATTTGGATGCAAGATCGTGGCTGCTAGCGATTCAAGCGGTGGCACCTATTCTCCGTCAGGCTTAAACGTGCAAGAACTAATAAACTTCAAATCGGAAGGTGGCTCGCTAATAGATTATAAAGGTGGAGATCGACTCACCAACCGCGAGCTACTCGAGCTACCTTGTGATGTGTTATTACCCTGTGCCCTAGAGCAGCAAATTACGAGTGAGAATGCCCCCAATATTAAGGCCAAGTTCATTATTGAAGGAGCAAACGGCCCAACAAGCCCAAGTGCTGATCGTATACTTGATGAAAATGGGGTAATTGTAGTTCCGGATATATTGGCCAACGCTGGAGGAGTGATAGTTTCCTACTTTGAATGGCTTCAAGACACTCAGTCATATTTCTGGAGCGAAGAACAGGTTATCAAGAGATTAACCTCTATTATAACGAGCAGTTTCAGAGACGTCTTAGAAATTGCCGAAAGAGAAAAGGTGAATCTACGAACCGCTGCTTATATACTAGCAGTTAAGCGTGTCGCTGCAACTATGGAAGCAAGGGGCCTATACGGCTAAATGTGTTTAATACTCAGCTTGGCCTTCAGTAACAAACGTAAACAATGATGATACAATCACCGATAAATGATTACTGAAAAAGAAAAAGGCCTAGAAAAGGAGAATTATGAATTTAGAGCATCTACTGGCTGAAGAAGATTTGAGATGGTCAAGATCTTTTGAGATGCTACGCCGGGCCAAATATAAGCGGGGACTCCCCCTTAGAATAAACCAAGGAGGTAACTGATGGATGGTTGGATGGGGCAGATTTTGAGAATTAATTTAAGCGACGCAGAATACCGTGTTGAAGACCTAGACCCAGATTTAGCTGAAGACTTTATCGGAGGTCGAGGTCTAGCTTCCCAAATGCTCTTTGATGAGGTAGACCCTAGAGTCGAGCCTCTTAGTCCGGAGAACAAAGTAATCTTCGCCGTCGGGCCGCTAACTGGAACAGGTGTTGTGGGCGCTGCTAGGTCTATGGTGGTAACTAAATCACCATTGACCAGCGGCATCACATCTTCCAACTTGGGTGGTCATTTTGGTCCTGAACTTAAATTTGCCGGTTATGACGCGATTATTATCGAAGGTAAATCTCCTGAGCCTGTTTACCTACTGATTAATGATGAGAACGTAGAGTTTAAACCAGCGGAACACCTATGGGGCAAAAGCACCAGCGAGACTGAAGATATGATTCAAGCAGAGATAGCAGATTCATGGAAAGCCAGAGAGACCCAGATAGTCTGCATTGGGCCTGCCGGCGAGAACTTGGTGAAGTTCGCATCTATTATTCATTCAGGAAGAGCGTTTGGCCGCTCCGGAGCAGGAGCCGTTATGGGCTTCAAGAACCTAAAAGCCATAGCAGTCAGGGGAACGAAGGGGATTACTATCGCCGATGTTGATAGTTTCAAAGAGGCTGCGGCGGATTTCCTCGAGAACAAAATCAAAGGGTCGTTTTTCACTGAAGTAAGACCGGCCCTGGGCACATGGTATTTGGTGCCGATGTTTAAGGGTGCGGGCATGCTCCCTGTTAGGAATTATCAGGCTGGCATTTTTGAAGGGGTGGATAAAATTGATGAAAAGGTCATGCAAAGTGAAATCCTCATTGGGAAAAAGTCCTGCTTTGCCTGTCCTTGTGCTGATACCAGACTAACAAAAGTAACCGATCCTAGGTTCCAAGGAGAGGGAGAGGGGCCTGAATATGAAAGCTGGGGTAAACTAGGGCCTGATTGTGGCGTAAATGATATCGCAGCTATAACCAAAGCCAGTTATATATGTAACGAAATGGGGATGGATACCATATCGATGGGGGGGACCATTGCCTGCGCCATGGAACTTTATGAGAAAGGATTCTTGCCCAAAGAGGACACAGGATATCAGCTTAATTTTGGTAACGCCAAAGCTCTGGTCGAGCTTGTTGAAAAGACAGGCCTACGCCAAGGTTTTGGAGATATACTGGCTGAAGGAAGTTACTGGCTAGCTGAAAAATACGGTCATCCAGAAATATCGATGGTGGTAAAAAGGCAAGAGTTCCCGGCTATTCACCCTCAGGGTAGTCAACTAATGGGACTTGCCTATGCGACGAGTAACCGAGGAGCGTGTCATACTAAAGCCTCGGTGAGTTTAGATAAGCGGTTTGAAGTGGCAGGACAGGCAACTAGGCTTAAGCAGATGCAGGATTACATTGCCGTGATTGATGCCTCTGGCCTTTGCTGGAGCGTGATGATGCGCCCCCCGTTGATGATAGAAGAGGTGTCGACTTTTCTTCGCTATGCTACTGGTGCTGACTATACTGATGAGACTATGATGTTGGTTGGCGAGAGAATATGGAACCTGGAACGAGTATTCAACCTGAAAGCTGGACTCACAGCACAGGATGATTCCCTACCCAAGAGGATACTTGAAGAGTCCGTGCTTACAGGCGAAGCTGAAGGGCAGGTGATCCAGCTTGATAAGATGTTGCCTGAGTACTATGAAGCTAGGGGATGGGATAAGAGTGGTGCTCCCACTTCACAGAAATTAGCCGAACTAGGATTGTCTTGAGAAGGAGGTGGCCATGGCTCAGATAAAAATAGACCATGATAAATGTATTGCGTGTTGCCTGTGCGAGATAGTTTGCTCAATGCAGCATACTGGAACAATTAATCCCAAGAGGTCACGGATAAGGGTTTTCATTGAGGGGGATTCATTCTTCCCGGTAATAGCTGGACCATATACCGATGCAGAATGCACTGCAAAGACCAGTGTTTCTATCAGCGGGAAGGAGTATGACGGCTGTGTCTTATGTCGCGCTTCTTGCCCAGCCAAACCTATTTTCAAAGAGCCCGATGTTGATATTCCCTTGAAGTGCGATTTTTGTGGTGAACCACCTGACCCTCAATGTGTCGAAGTCTGTCTTAGCGGTGCTTTGACCCTCGTGGGGTAGAGAATTAGTTAGCATTAGTGCCTGACTATTACTTTAGCCAGTAGACTGCTTACTGTATTTGAAATACCAGTAGATTGTAAAAACGAGGGCTTGTTGTGGAATCAGTGGTTATATTTAGAGAAGGAGCTGATGCTATTAAAGAAGCTGGTGGTGAAACATTTAAATTATGCTTCCAATGTAGCCTCTGTGCTACCGCTTGTCCTTGGAATATAGTCAGGAGCTTCATTATACCCAAAATGCTCCGCCAGGCACAGTTTGGTTTAGCTGACTTTGAGGATGAAGGGTGGTGGTTATGCACTACCTGCGGTGCTTGTGTTAGGCGCTGTCCTCGTGGTGTTGAGATAACAGATATTATGAGAGCGGTGCGCCGCATCGTAACGGAGTGGGGAACAACCCCAGCCAGTCTCCGAAGTGTAGCAGGGAGCCTGGGTAGCATGGGCAATCCACTAGGGGAGAAACAAGAAAGCCGGGCAGATTGGGCAAAGGGGCTTAATGTAAAAGAATTTACTAAGGGTACTGAATGTTTATATTTCCCATGTTGCATGCCAGCCTATGACCCCCGGTTGACCGACATTGCTCGGGCTACCACCAAAATACTACAACAAACGGGGGTGAACTTTAGCATTTTCGGCCCTAGAGAGAACTGCTGTGGTGAAAGCATCCGCAGAGCAGGAAATGAGAACCTGTTTCAGCATTTAGCAAAAAACAATATTGAGGTTTTTATTGAAAACGGCGTTAGAAAAATCATCACCACTTCTCCTCATTGCTATACCACTTTCAAAAATGAATACCCTGAGCTAGGGGGTAACTTCGCGGTAATTCATTTTGTCGAGCATTTGGCAGGACTCCTTGAAGGAGAAAAGCTCAACTTTACCAAGGAATTGAACAAAAAGGTGGTATATCATGACCCCTGCTACCTGGGGCGCCACAACGGTATATATGATGAACCCAGAAAGGTCTTGAAGAGTATCCCTGGGTTAGAGTTGATTGAGTTTCCCGAATATCGCGAAAACAGCATCTGCTGCGGTGGCGGCGGGGGTAGAATATGGATGGAGACCAAAAAAGGGGAGCGCTTCGCTGACCTCAAAGTGGAACAGGCAATTGAGCTGGGGGCAGACATACTGGTCACTGCCTGCCCCTATTGTATCGTCAATTTCAAGGACAGTTTTCTGACAGTGGGTAAAAGCGAGGCTCTAGAAGTTAGAGACATTTCAGAGCTCGTGGTCTCAGTGTTAGGGTAAAAAGGGCATTATGGCAGAAGTAGAGAATGAGATTCAAGCGCCAGTTCCCGTCGAAGGTATAGTCGGTGCAGTTATGGTGGTGGGTGCTGGTATCAGTGGCATACAAGCTGCTTTGGACCTAGCCAATTCTGGGTTCAAGGTTTATCTGGTGGATGAGGCACCTGCCATTGGTGGCAAAATGGCTCAACTGGATAAGACCTTTCCCACCAATGATTGCTCCATGTGTATTCTATCACCCAAATTCATCGAATGCGCTAGAAATCTGAACATATCAATCATAACCTATGCCCAGGTTGATAGTGTCGACGGTGAGGCAGGAAATTTCAAGGTAACCCTGCTGAAGAAACCGCGGTATGTTGATGAGGATAAATGCAATGGCTGCGGAACCTGCGTTGACTATTGTCCGGTAAAAATCTTGGATGCCTATAATGAGAATTTAACATCTACTAAATGCATCTTCATCCCCTTCCCTCAGGCGGTACCAGCTGTCGCCGTAGTAGATCCTACCCAGTGTCTTTTCCTTCTTAGGAGAGAGTGTAAAGCCTGCGTTCCAGCCTGTAAAACAAAGGCGATAGACCTCTATCAGAGGGAGGAAAAATTAGACATCAATGTTGGCAGCATAATTTTGACCCCTGGCTATGAGACATTCGATCCGAACTTGCAGAGTGAATATGGCTACAAGAGATTTAGCAATGTGGTCACCAGCCTGGAGTTTGAGCGGATACTGAGTGCTTCGGGTCCCTATCGTGGAGAGATCAAACGCCCCTCAGATGGAAAGCCACCAAAGAGAATAGCCTGGATCCAGTGTGTTGGTTCTAGGGATGTCACCACTGGCAACACATATTGTTCTGCAGTTTGTTGTATGTATGCCATTAAACAGTCAATCCTATCTAAGGAATATGACAATGGGCTTGAGGTTACGATATTCCATAATGATATCCGTGCCTATGGCAAGGGGTTCGAGCGATATTATGAAAGGGCCAAAGATAGCCTAGGGGTTCGTTTCATATGGAGTAAGGTATCGATTGTTGGGGAAGTGTCCGAGACGAAAAATGTGGTAATCAGATATCGCGCCAGCAGTACGAAAATGCAAGAGGAAGAATTTGACCTAGTGGTTCTATCAGTGGGTCTCACCTCGTCTGCCAGTAGAAGAGAACTGGCAGACAGAATGTCAATAGAACTCAATTCCCACGGATTTTGTAAGAGCAACGATTTCTCCCCGGTTGAGACCTCCCGGTCGGGAGTTTATACCTGCGGGGCATTTCACGCCCCGATGGACATTCCCGACTCGGTCACCATGGCCAGTGCGGCAGCATCGCTCTCATCAAAGATTCTGGTTGACCAGAGGGGGACATTAACTGAAGAGAGGGTATATCCCCCAGAGCGAGATGTCTCCGGAGAGCCCCCCAGAGTGGGAGTCTTTATCTGTCATTGTGGCACTAATATTGCTAGTGCCGTGGATATATCACGCCTGGTCAGATACATTAAGAAAGTGGACGACGTGGCCCATATTGAGGACGGCACCTTCTGTTGTTCTATCGATTCCTGTACCCATATCATCGAGACCATCAAGGAGAAGCAATTAAACCGGGTGGTGGTTGCTGCCTGCACTCCGAGAACACACGAGTCTGTATTTCAGGAAGTCCTCAGAGAGGCAGGGTTAAATCCATTCTTATTTGAGATGGCCAACATTCGAGAGCAGTGTGCCTGGATACATATGGGAGATAGGCGGGTAGCCACTCAGAAAGCACAAGACTTAGTAAGAATGGCAATAGCCAAGGCAAGGCTGCTCAGGCCCCTCTACCAGCTGCCCTATATGATAACCCACGCCGCCCTGGTGATTGGCGGCGGCATCGCGGGAATGGAGAGCGCCCTGGCGCTGGCAGAGCAGGGAATCGAGGTTCACCTGCTGGAAAAGAATAAGGAGCTGGGCGGGATTGCCCGCAGAATCCACTACACGGTGGGGGGAGGAGATGTTCAGGCTTACCTCCAGGAGCTTATCCGGCGTGTTAACGAAAATCTGCTCATCAAGGTGCACACCGAGGCTGAGATGGTTGAGTTCAGGGGCTATGTGGGCAACTTCACCACCCGGATTGCCACCGGTGCGGATAAGAAGACCATCACTGAGATTGCCTCTGGCGTCACTATCGTCGCTACCGGTGCCGCGGAGTTCAAACCCACCGAGTATCTCTATGGTAAAGAGCCGCGGGTGCTGACGCTGCTGGAGCTGGAGGAAGAGATAGCCAGCGGTAGCGAAAAGCTGGCGCAATGCAGCACCCTAGTAATGATTCAGTGCGTCGGCTGCCGCGATAGCGACCACTCCTACTGCAGCCGGGTATGCTGTAGCCAGGCAGTCAAGAATGCCCTGAAGCTGAAGGAAATAAACCCAGAGATGGAAATATACATCCTCTACCGGGACATGAGGACCTACGGGCTGCGGGAGGACTACTACCAGCAAGCCGCTGAGCAGGAAGTCAAGTTTATCCGCTACGAGGCTGACGGTAAGCCGGAGGTACAGGTAGTCCAAGAAAATGACCAGGATATCCTGCGGGTCACGGTGACGGAGCCCACCCTAGGGCAGCGCCTGATGATAGATGCTGACATGCTGTCGCTGGGTGTCGCCACCATCCCTCTGGAGAGTAACAGGGAGCTGTCCCAGCTGCTCAAGGTGCCTCTGAACGAGGATGGTTTCTTCATGGAAGCCCATATGAAGCTCCGCCCGGTGGACTTTGCCACCGACGGCATCTTCATGTGTGGTCTGGCTCATAGTCCAAAGTTTATAAGTGAAAGCATTGCCCAAGCTCAAGCAGCCGCTTCTCAAGCTGCCACAGTGCTAGCTAAAGAGGCAATAACTGCTGAGGGCGTCGTCTGCTCGGTAAACGAGGATATTTGCAGTGGCTGTGGTATATGCGAGGTTGTCTGCTCCTACCACGCCATCGCAGTAGATAGGGAGAAAAGAGTGGCTAAAGTCAATGAGCCGCTGTGCAAAGGCTGTGGCACCTGCTGCTCTACATGTCCGTCTGGCGCCGCCCAGCAGAGAGGCTTTACTGATAAGCAAATACTAGGCATGCTCAGCGCCGCTCTGGAAGTTAAGAATGGGTAACCCATCGCAGAGGGCTAAAGGTTATCCATGTACTCCTGATTTCGTCGAGGAAATAAGAAAACTAGGGCCTTTAAAGATAGCGCCGTAGAGCCAAGATAGTGTAATAGATTCAATCGCTGGCGGGCTCTGCAACATGGCTCAGAGACCCAAAGTGTGGGCACCTTTAGCCCTTTGGCTTTATTGAGAGATTGTGAAGGTCAAGCGGGGTGGCTCTGGAGCCACTGGGGGTGAGAGATGAGGTAGAAGAATAATCTTAGCAGACCACCTCACAGTGGTTATGTTAGCATTGCGTCAGCCCCCAAGGTCAAAGGAGTTGTGAGCTTAATAAATTAGGAGGCAAAGATGTCCAAACCGACACGACATACTGCAGAATTAATAGCCGAATACATTGAGAAAGGCTACTGGGAGCTGGTAAGCCTTTCTGAGGTGTGGGAGCGTAATGCCAAAGACTATCCCCAGAGAGAAGCAATAGTGGACTCCAGAACTAGGCTTACTTGGGGTGAGGCTAAAAGGTGGATTGACAGAATAGCTCTGGGCTTCATCGAACGAGGAATCAAGAGGGATGAGTTGGTCGTTGTGCAACTGGTGAATTCTGTGGAGCTTTGCCTTACCCGAGTCGCCTGCGAGAAGGCAGGGATACTGTGCCTTCCAGTACTCAGAACCTTGCGTGAGAGGGACATGGAGTATATCTTAAGGGACACAGGGGCAGTGGCAGTAGTCATCCCAGATGAGTTCAGGGATTTCAATTATATCAAAATGATTGAGGAGCTCCGCCGCCAGCTACCTCAACTGAGGGAGGTCTTCGTTGTTGGTAAGGAGATACCTCACTGGGCCGTTTCATTCCGAGAGATTATCCAGCAACCCCTTGAGGACAAGTACCCCGCAGATTACCTAGAAACGGTGCGGTACAAGCCGACAGAGGTCTCGTTGATTAACCTCACCACCGGGACTACAGGTTTTCCTAAATTCGCTGAATATCCGGCCTGCGCCCGCTTGACCTTTGGTAAAGGGGTTATTGATGCCCTACACCTTACTAACGATGATGTCCTCGCCGCTCTCTCCCCGGCTCCGGGCGGACCCAATGTTCCGGTCTATTTTGCAGCGCCAAGAGTAGCCGCTAAGGTTGTTTTCCTAGAGCGGTTTGAGGCTGAGGAGACTCTCAAGTTGCTCCAGAGGGAACAAGTCACCATCGCCTGTGGTGTTCCTGCCCAGATGGCTTTGTTGTTGCAGCATCCCGACCTTGATCACTATAACCTCAGCTCAGTGCGGGCATGGTGGTGCACTGGGGCTGGGCTTCCCTACCGAGTAGGAAAGGAGTTCGAGGATAGAACAGGGGTAAAAGTAGTAAACGATTATGGCGGGGTAGACTTCGGCGGTCTAGTTGCTTGTGGGGTAGATGACCCGCCTGATATTCGGTTGCTTACGGTAGGCAAGCCCCGGGCCTGGACAGAAATCAAACTGATTGATGATGCTGGGCAAGGGGTGCCAGAGGGGGGAGTGGGAAAGATATGGGGAAGAGGGCCAGCTTGTAGCTCTGGCTATTACAAGGATCCCGAGGCTACTTGGCAAAGCTGGACCAAGGATGGCTGGTTTAACACAGGAGACTTGGGTAAATTTGATGAGCAGGGAAACTTGGTCATTGTTGGGCGCGAGAAAGACATAATTATTCGAGGTGGGTGGAATATCTATCCTAAGGAGATCGAAACCATTCTTCTGACTCATCCTAAGGTGCAGGATGTTGCTATCGTTGGTATGCCTGACCCCGTAATGGGCGAAGAACCATGTGCTTACGTTGTACCTAAACCAGCCCAAGGTTTTACCATGGAGGAGATGGTTTCCTTTTTGCAACAAGAGGATATCCCATCATATAAGTTGCCGGAAAGGCTGGAAATCTTGGATAAGCTCCCAATGGTAGCCGATGGGCAAAAAGTGGACAAGAAACTGCTTCGTCAAAATATAAACCAAAAGCTCAAGGCAGAAGGGGCAATCTCATAATCACCTTAGTGAGTTTAAGGGAAACAAGCTTGGAATAAGAAATTTTTTGGAGGGTAATATAGATGCCATTTAGAGATTTTCGCGAATTCATAGACACTTTAGACAAAACCGTGGATGTAGTCCACATTAAGCAAGAGGTGGATTGGGACTTAGAGGTGGGTGCCATCGGCCGCAGGGCCTATGAAATACAAGGGCCAGCCGTCTTGTTTGAGAAGGTCAAGGATTATCCAGGCTTTAGCATATTCGGGGGTTCACTGGGCACGTTCAGGAGAGTGGCGATTGCTATGGAACTCGATCCTGAAACTCCTGTCAAGGAGTTATATGCGGAGTATGAGCGCCGGATTAACCAACCAATTAAGCCTGTAGTGGTAGAGGATGGCCCTTGTAAACAGAATATAATAGTTGGTGATGATGTTGACCTGTACTCTTTACCTACTCCTTACATCCACGAGGGAGATGGTGGGCGATATATAGGAACTTGGGCCTTCGAGGTAACTCAGGATCCCGATACCGGGTGGACTAATTGGGGTATGTATCGGTTTATGATTCATAATAAAAGGCTTATCGTTGGCTGGCCCAGATACTCTAGTCACCTCGGCATAATGCTACATGGGAAATATGTGCCGCAAAAAAGGCCAATGCCGATAGCGTTGGTTCTCGGAGCAGACCCGCTTTGCCACATGGTAGCCACAGCTCCATTGCCGATAAACGCCGATGAAGCAGATTACGCCGGAGGGCTGCGCCAAGAGCCGGTGGAGTTGGTAAAATGTGAGACCAGTGACCTTCTCGTACCCGCCAACTCCGAGATAGTCATCGAGGGAGAGGTCTATCCTGATAGGACAGCTCAAGAGGGACCATTTGGTGAATATCCTGGTTACCGCATGGAGGGGGCAAAAAATGGGGTGTTGTGGCGGGTAAAAGCTATCACCTATCGTAACTCTCCGATATTCACCATGATCAGCCTTGGTGTTCCACCAGATGATAGCTCAATAGCAGCTTCATTGACCGCTGCCCTGGCTATGAAGAGGCGCTTGATAAGGCATGACATACCTATAACTGAGGTGTATGTCCCGCCTTACGGGGTGACACATATTGTGGTAGTAGGGGTAAAGTCGGGAGGCAATGACGTTGCCAGGCAGATTAAAGATGTCCTTACTGCCCGCAGAGCCGATGTGAACAAGATAATGGTGGTTGACGATGATGTAGACCCCTTCGATTTCGATCAGGTTATTCACGCTTTCGCTACCAAGTGCCATCCAACCCGGGGGATATTCTGTGAGGACGTAGAAGCACCGAGGGGAAACGCACTCACGCCCTGTTATACTGCTCAAGAAAGAAGAGCATACAAAGGGGCGATCGCCTTGTTTGACTGTACCTGGCCTCCGGAGCGGGATAAAAGGAACGAAGTTCCAGTAAAGAACACGTTTGATATGATGTTTCCTAAGGAATTAAAGGAGAAAGTAGTGGCAAATTGGGAAACTTTTGGCTTTAAGGAGAACAAATGAAGAAGGAGTATTTAACCTTTATTCCTGATATTAAAGACCTTATTGAAAACCAGGAGGTTAAGCTTACCATCAAGGACCTGACTCCCGGACCATGTAAGTATGATGCTCGGATTGTAAAGGCTATCCTATCCAGTGACCCCAGACGACTACCAGAAGGGGATGTCTTGTGGGTCAGATCTTGGACAGGGGTTCTGTATCCTCAGCCTTGGGCTATCAAGATCTTAGGAGAACTGGAGGAGACTGAAGCTGGGCTTCCTCATGGCGAGACATTAAAGGCTTTAAGATAAAATCAAAAATTGCAACGAAGGCAGGATGGGGTACGACGAAGCCAGCAGAATAGGTTTACATGGAAGGAAACAAACTGTGAGAGAAGGAGGTAAACATTCGGGGTTATGGCAGTGGCAACAGAGGTTTGAAGGTTACCTACTTCGTAAGCTTACATGCCTGAAAGAATACTTTGTATTTTGGGTGGTGCTGGGTTGTTCACCCCCTCTAGTTAGAGCTTAGGCAATTGACGCAAAAGGAGGAATGGCAGATGAAAATAGACATATTCGCTCACATCCTACCAATGAAGTACAAGGAGGCTCTTTATAAAGTAGCCCCGCCTGGTTTCTATTTACAGAATGTCATAGATACCCTGCCAACTTTGTTTAATGTAGAGCATAGATTTCGAATCACGGATAAGTTCGAGGGCTTAATGCAGGTTTTAACTCTAAGTTCACCACCTGTTGAACAGATTGCAGGTCCAGAGAAGGCTCTGGATTTGGCAAAGTTAGCTAATGATGAGATGGCTGAGCTAGTGCTTAAGTACCCGGATAGATTTGCCGCCGCTGTAGCTTGCTTACCCATGAATAATATCGACGCTGCTTTGGAAGAGGTGGATAGAGCTATAAATGACCTGAAGTTTAGAGGTGTACAGATATTCACGCCAATAAACGATAAACCTGTAGATTTACCACAGTTTATGCCACTTTACGAAAAGATGTCGCAATACAATTTGCCTATATGGATTCATCCACAGAGAACCGCCGACTATGCAGACTACAGGACCGAAAATAGGTCAAGGTACATGATATTCAGTAACTTCGGTTGGCCCTATGAGACCACAGTGGCTATGACTCGTTTGGTCTTTGGTGGGGTGTTGGAAAAATATCCAAACTTGAAGGTTATTACTCATCATTGTGGTGGGATGGTTCCGTACTTCGCTGAGAGGATAAGAGGTGCGTACAATCACGCCCAGAAGCTCCGTGGGGTACAGTATGGGCACGGGCTTACTAAAACTCCGATAGAGTATTTCAAAATGTTTTACTATGATACGGCAATCTATGGGAATACCCCAGGCTTAATGTGTGCCCACGCTTTTTGTGGTGCTGACCATATGCTGTTCGGAACTGACATGCCTTATGATAGCGAGCTAGGTGAGACGTACACGAGGCAAACAATAGAAGCAATAGAACAAATGGATATTGGGAATTCGGATAAGAAAAGAATATTTGAGGATAATGCCAGAGAACTGCTGCGTTTACGAAATAAAGATAATACTTAACCTTATCATTGTAGTGTAGGCGGGCTCTGCCAGGGGAGACTGAGGTGCTAGTGGTTTTAACTTTTTCAGCCACAGCTTAAATATTCGCCTCCCCCTCCCGTGTGGCGCCTCAGCTGTAATCGGGCAAGTGGCATCCCGCCTTCCAGCTTTAAGGTCATAGTGATATGCAAAAGACTGTTGAGTACATCAATAATAGAGTCTCACCAGCCACTATAGAGCTACTCATCCGTGAGAGAAGCAAGGGTAAGAGCCTCAGGCAGCTGGGACACATGTTTAATAGAAGCGGTGAGAGGATAAGACAGGTCCTAGACAAATATGACCTGCCACAAGTCACATTACTACCTGAAAGCAGGGTTGCAGCTAACCTGGGATACTCAGTGACATGGCTCGTCCGGCTGAGAAAAGAAGGTGTTACCAACCCGATAAAGTCCGCGTACTACTGGCTTTACTCCGAGGAGCAAGTTAAACAAATACCATCACTTATTGCTGAGGCAAGAAAATGCGAGCGCTGCGGCAAGCTGCGTCCACCTGGTTATCCAAAGTTCTGTAGAGAGTGTGGCCAGTATAGGAAAAAACACAAGTATATGACTCTAAGCCCAGAAGAGAAGGTAGAGCATAAAAAGAGATGCTTGGCATGGCAGAAGGCAAATCCAGAGAAATATAAGGAGACACAGTCTAGAGCAGGGAGGAAGTTTCGGGCTAAACGTCTTCAGAGAACTAGCTATGAGGTTAGCCGTGGCAATTATTTGCCCCTGGGAACTATAGTAAAGGTTAAAGCGACATATCGCTCTAATACTATAATTGCCATACTTGATAATGGCTTAGAGATACCATTCACCTGCCTGAGGAAGGTGAAGTCCACAGCTATTAGCATGGGAATAGAGAGCAGATGACAGAACGTAGAGATAGCAGAGGGTGCTTTATTAAGAGTAATGTGCTCAATAAAAGTCGACATCCAGTGTGCCGGCAGTGTGGTTGTAAGCTCATCCGGCTCAAATGGAACGACAAGTGCGATGTGCTGGTATGCAACACCTGGAACTGCCCAAAGTATCGCCAGCTAGCTGGCACTGTCAAGATAGAAACGATGAAAGAATGGCCTTATTTCCATGGTTAGATATTGTCAGGAAGGTAGCTCTAGGCTTGTTGGGCATCGTCTTCTTGGCTTGCGTTGTGCTGTATTTGGGGTTAGGTAAATGACTAGCTTGGTGGTGCGCAAGGTGATTAGCACTGGAGTGCTGAAGCTGGAGCGGGTCCAGGTCATCTGCCCGGCTTGCGGACAGCAAGTTGAAGCTGTAGCCAAAGACGGCCGGGTTAAAGGATACTGCGCAGCCGCTAGGCAGTCCGTGGACTTTCTAATTGAAACAGAGCTAGAAAGAAAGAAGTGGTGGCTGGACCCTGAGTATCGGGCTAAGCTGAGCTCCGCTATGAAGAAGAAATGGCAAGACCCTGAGTATCGGGCTAAACAGATTGCTACTCATATAGGTAAATCTCCCACAGCTGAGACTAGGGCTAAAATATCTGCGGCAGTTACAGGGCGGCACAATAAAAATGGGGTAAAAAGTAATGATTAAGTTCCGGCTATCCACTCACGGTATAACTGACGACCCTATGGTTGAAGTATGGCGCGATGATACCTTCGTAGCTAGCGTCTATGGCCACGAGGACGGGATGCGGATAGTCAGCAAGTATCTCGATGGTGTAGAGCACCAGGTCGCTATGCCCCCAAGCGTAGTTATCAGGTTTTCGAAGTAGGAGAGGAGGGAATTTACTCTACAATGCCCCGCGCAAGCCCCGTAGTCAACATACTATGAGCCTTTTGTCAATGGCTTAGGTCTAAAGCGGGGGAGGACCCTCGTGTTATACCTAGGATAGGGGTGGGAATGCGGAATAAGAGAAAGGCCCAAGCCTAGAATACCCAGTCTGAAAACATAATTATACCCACTGGGGTTGGAGGTAATTCTTCAGCCCTTATTTATCCGGCTCAGTTTGTTGGCGGGTGGCCCCAACCCTTTTCTTTCTGACCCCTAATTTAGCGTCCAGATGCGAGGTCATTCCTCAAAAGGAAGCCCCATCATAC
>Ga0114930_10001185_pt1 | contig 25555 bp, 22 predicted proteins | sample AnhtaG_FD_87300 | JGI IMG/M metagenome (GOLD analysis project Ga0114930, IMG submission 87300) | Deep subsurface microbial communities from Anholt, Denmark to uncover new lineages of life (NeLLi) - Anholt_01485 metaG | ecosystem: Environmental > Aquatic > Marine > Oceanic > Sediment | place... | reverse complement strand
CTCGCCGACCAGGCCCAGCGTCTCGCCGTGGTCGATGGTCAGCGACACTCGCTCGACGGCCCGCACCTCGCGCGTTTCCACCTGCGCGCCCAACATCGCCGCCAAGCGGTCGCCCAGCGACATCGGCCGGCGGAACCGCTTGGATACGGCGCGAAGGTCGAGGAGCGGCGCGGTCATGCCGCCTCCAGAGGATGAAAGCAGCGCACGGCACGCTCATCGCCGCAACCGGCGATTTCCGGCATGGCCGCGCAGGCCACGTCGGCCCTGGTACAACGCGCGCGGAACGCGCAACCCGGCGGCAGGTCAATCAGCGCGGGAATGCTGCCGGGTATCTGCACCAGCGCACTACCCGGCGCCACCTCGCCGGGAACGGAGCCGAGCAGCCCGCCGGTATAGGGGTGGCGCGGGGACGCCAGGACCTCATCGGCCGGCCCCTGTTCCACGATCCGCCCGGCGTACATCACCGCGATCTCGTGCGCCAAGCTCGACACCACCGCCAGGTCGTGCGTGATCCAGATCAGCGATACGCCGGTTTCGGCGCTCAATCGCTGCATCTCGTGCAGAATCTGGCCCTGGATCGACACATCCAGCGCCGTCGTCGGTTCGTCGGCGATGATGACGTCGGGGCGGTGCAGCAGCGCGATCGCGATCGCGACGCGCTGGCGCATGCCGCCCGAGAGCTGGTGCGGATAGGCGTCGAGGCATTGCTCGGGCGACGGCAGGCCTACGCGACCGAGCGCGGCGACGGAGCGCCGGCGCGCCTCCCCCGCACCCAACGGCTCGTGCGCGCGCAGCGCCATGAGAAGCTGGGTGCCGACGCGCAGCACGGGGTTGAGCGTCATCATCGGGTCCTGGAAGATCATGGCGATCCGGCGGCCGCGCACCCGCCGCAGCGCGTCGCCGCCGAGGCCCGTGAGCTCCAGCCCGTCAAGCTTGACCGACCCCTCGACCACCCGGCCGGGCGCGTCGATCAGACCTACGATCGACAGGCCCGTGACGCTCTTGCCCGACCCCGATTCGCCGACCAGGCCCAGCACTTTGCCGCGTTCGAGCGTGAGATCGATGCCGTCGACCGCCCTGACCACGCCCTCGCGCGTGAAAAAATGCGTGCGCAGCCCACGCACCTCGAGCGCCGCGCTCACCGCTTGAGCCTCGGGTTGAGCTGGTCGCGCACCTGGTCGCCGACCAAGTTGATGGCGAGGATCAGGATGATCAGAGCGACGCCGGGATAGATCGAAATCCAGTAGCGGCCCGACAGCATGTACTGGAAGCCGTTGGCGATCAGCATGCCGAGCGAGGGCTCCGTCACCGGCAGCCCGAGACCGAGGAACGACAGCGTGGCTTCGAGCGCGATAGAGTTCGCCACCTGCACTGTGGCGACCACGATCAGCGGCGGCATGCAGTTCGGCAGAATGTGGCGGAATACCACCGCCCGCGCCGGCAGCGGCGTGGACAGTGCGGCTTCGACATACTCCTTGGCCCGCTCCGACGCAGCCGCGCCGTGCGCGGTGCGCGCGAAATAGGCGTATTGCGCGGTCACCAACGCCGCGATGAGCTGCGCCTTGCCCTGCCCCAGGATCGCCGAGAGCACCAACGCCAGCAGGATCGCTGGGAAAGAAAGCTGCAAGTCCACGAAGCGCATGACCAGCATCTCGACGCGACCACCGGCGAAGGCCGCGACCGCCCCTAGCGCGCCGCCGACTACGAAGGCGATCGCGCCGGCGGTAACGCCGATCTGGACCGAGATGCGCAGGCCGTGGAGGATCGCCGACCACAGATCGCGCCCCTGCGCATCGGTGCCGAGCCAGTGGACGTATCCGCCCGCGCCAATGAAACCGGGCGGCCGGCGCGCGTCGCCCAGCACCAGCTTGCCGATGTCGTAGGGATCCTGGGGCGTGAACAGCGGCGCCAGCACCGCCGCGCCGACCACCACCACCACCACGGCGAGCGCGCCCACCGCGATGCGGTTCTCCCGGAACTCGGCCCAGAACCGGGCCAGCGGGGAGGATTCGCGGCGCATCACACCCTCGCGCCCCGCGCGCGCGGATCGAGCGCTGCGTAAGCGATGTCGACGCAGAAATTAATCATGATGAACAGGAACGCGACCAGCATCAGGTAGGCGACCATTACCGGCCGGTCGAGCGACTGGATCGAGTCGATGATCAGCTTGCCTAGGCCGGGCCAGGAGAAGATGGTCTCGGTCACGACCGCGAAGGCGAGCGTGGCCGCGAGCTCGAGCCCGAACACGGTGACGATGGGAATCGAGATGTTCTTGAGCACGTGGCCGAAGATCACCTTGCTCTCGGAGAGGCCTTGCGCCCGGGCGAAGCGAACGTAGTCGGACAGCACCGCCTCGCGCATGCCCGCGCGCGCGAGGCGGATCATCAGCGCGAAGCGGAACAGCGACAGCGTGAGCGCCGGCAGGAGCAGGTGCTTGAGGCCGTTGAACGTGAGAAAGCTCCATTGCACGCCCAGGATCGGCACGGTATCGCCGCGCCCGCCTGCGGGCAGCCAGCCCAGCTGGACCGCGAACGTCATGATCAGGATCAGGCCGATCCAGAACGTCGGAACGGAGAAGCCGATCACCGAGGCCGCCATGATCAGGCGCGAAAGCGTAGCCTGCGGCCGGTAACCCGCGACCATGCCGAGCGGCACGCCGATCAGCGTGGCGCTGAGCACAGCCGCAAGCGTGAGCTCGAGCGTCGCCGGCAGCCGCGACAGGATCAAGTCGAGCACCGGCATGTTGAACACGAAGGACCGGCCGAAATCGCCCCTGACCAAGCTGCCGAGGAACGCGAGGTACTGCCGCCACAGCGGCTGGTCGAGCCCGTAGCGCGCGATGGTGTCGAGGCGGATCTGCTGCGTGGCGTCGGGCGAGATCAGCACGTCGATCGGGTTGCCGATCGCGAACACGCCGATGAACACCAGGGCCGAGATCGCGATCATCACGATCGCGGCCTGCAATACGCGCTGAATCAGGAAGCCAAGCATCGCCCGCGCATCCCCTGGCTGGCGCTAACGCTCCAAGGCCCGCCGCGGCACGGTCACGGCCAGCCGCGGTCGATGATATCGCGCGTTTCCTCCACGGCCACCTGCCACAGCGCCAGCATCTCGTTGTCGGAACGTTCGTAGCGTCCGTGGTAGTTGCCGTCGCCCACGATCTTGCGCACCTCGGCGGGGTTCGACATCTGCATGCGCGCCATGTCGACCAGCGGCTTAGCAACTTTCGGCATCGCGACGCCCTTGAGGCGCGTCCAGGGAAAATTCTCCATCCAACTCGCGTGCGACGCGGCCGGATCGATCTCCATCACTTTGGCCCAGGTCTTGGGCGCCTTCCACCACTCGTGAAACTTGACCCGCGCGTCGCGGCGGCGGCCCATCCACTCCTTGATGAAGCCGAACACCGGGTTGTTGCCGCCATGGCCATTGACCACGATGATGCGCCGAAACCCGCCGCGGTAGAGACTTTCCAATACATCATCCATCAGGGCGACGTAGGTCGCTACCTTGAGGGTCACGGTGCCCGGAAAATCGGCGAAATAGGGGGTGATGCCGAACGGCAGCGCCGGGTAAACGGGCACGCCCAGGGGTCCGGCCGCGTCGGCCGCCACTTTTTCCGACAGGATCATGTCGACACAGAGACTCAAGTAGCCGTGCTGCTCCACGCTGCCGATCGGCAGCACGCAACGATCGTCGCGCTTCACGCGCTCCTCGACCTGCATCCAGTTCATCTCGGCGATACGCATGGCTGTCCCCCGGGCGCGGCCCGCGCCACGGGACACTTGACCAAGCGCCCGAACTGGCGTCAAGTTCCATATGGAACCATCTCGGGCGGGGGCCCGGCGGGAACCGGGTGGGGAAGGATGGCCGTACTGCCGCAGTCGCAAATGCTGAGCCGCGAGGCGTCCGGTGCCGCGGCCGCGGAGTCTGCGCTGCATCCCTTGATCGCAGTCAAGCTGTGGCAGAACCCCTGCTGGCTTTCGTTCCGGATCAACTATCTGGCCCTGCGGTTCAATTTGCCGGTGTATGGCTGGATCGAGCAGCGCTACGGGCTGATGCGGCCGGAATACGTGGTGCTATACGCGCTCCACCTCCGGGACGGGATCGCCGCCAAGGACGTGTGTGCCTCGGCCGGCTTTCCCAAGAACACGCTCAGCCGCGCGATCCAGAAGCTGCTGCGCCGCCGCCTGATCCGCCGCGCACCCGACATGCGCGACCGGCGCAGCTTCGTTCTGCGCCTCACCGGCGAGGGCCGGCGCATCCTCGACGAGACCGTGCCACCCATGGTGGCGCACGAAAAACGCATGCTTTCCGCCCTGAACCGCGACGAGCAGCGGGTTCTCTCGGGCCTGCTGGCCAAGCTGGTCGCGGATTCGCCGAATTGGCCAACTCAGCTAACCGGGGAGTAATCAGCCATGAAGCACTTGAAGTACGGCGTTGCCGCAGCTCTTGTCGCGGGGGCCGTGTCGCTTGCAGCGGCGACGCAAGCCACGGCGCAGACGCTCACCATCGGCGTGCGCGCCGGGCCGGAATCGATCGACCCGCACTTTACGGCGACCGGCACCCACGCCGAGGCGCTGAAGCACGTGTTCGACACGCTGACGTGGTCGGGCGACGGGCTCGAAGTTCTGCCGCGGCTGGCCGAGAGCTGGAAGGTCATCAACCCAACCACATGGGAATTCAAGCTGCGCAAGGGCGTGAAGTTCCACGACGGTTCCGACTTCACCGCCGACGACGTGAAGTTCTCGATCGAGCGCATTCCAGTCGTGACCGGTCCCAATCCGCTGACCATCTATGTGCGGCGTGTGCAGGAAACCAAAATCGTCGACCCACATACGATCCACATCATCACCGACGGACCGGCGCCGAATCTGCCGAACGACTTCATCCGCCTGTTCATCGTCTCCAAAAAGGCGGCGACGGGCCTGACCAAGGACACATCGAACGCGGCGTTCAACTCGGGCAAGGCCGCGATCGGCACCGGCCCCTATAAGTTCGTGTCGTGGACGCCCAAGGACCAGCTCGTGCTGGAGCGGTTCGACGGCTACTGGGGAGCGAAAGAGCCGTGGCAACGGCACATCCGAAAGGAAATCCCTAACGACGCGGCGCGCGTGGCGCAGCTCAAAGCCGGCCAGGTAGATCTGATCGTGCGCGTGCCCGCCCAGGACGTGCCGTCGCTGAAACAGGACTCCAAGCTCACCGTAATTACGATCGACACGGTCTACGTGTTCAACATGGAACTGGACATGCGCGAGAAGGCGCCGCAGGTCTCCGCCAAGGACGGCTCGCCGCTGGCCAAGAACCCAATGCTGGATCCGAAAGTGCGCGAGGCGATCGACCTAGCGATCGACCGCAAGACCCTGGCTGAGATTGCGATGGAGGGCCTGGGCAAGGCGCAGAACCAGCTCGTCACGCCCAGCATCTTCGGCTACAGCAAGAAACTGCCGGTGCGCAAATACGACCCGGCGGCGGCCAAGAAGCTCTTGGCCGAGGCCGGCTATCCCAACGGATTTAAGGTGACGTTCAGCTTCACCAGCGACCGCCTGCCCGGCGACCGGCAGGTCGGCACGTCGGTGGCGCAGATGCTGGCGGCCGTGGGCATCGCTGCGCAGGCCAATGCTCAGCCCGCCGCGGTGTTCTTCCCGGCCCGTTCGCGCGGCGAATTCTCGATGTCGATGTCGGGATGGGGCACGCTGACCGGCGAGGCGCACTACACACTGTCGTCGATCGCGCACTCCAACGACAAGGAAAAGAAGTTCGGCGCATTTAACGTGCTGGGATACAAGAACCCGGTCATGGACAAGTTGATCCAGGATGCCGCCGTGGAGCTGGACGTGGCAAAACGCCGCTCACTGCTGGAGCAGGCAAACGAACTGGTTGCCGTGGACCGCCCGCGCCTGCCGCTGGTCGCGGTGGGCTCGGCCTGGGCGATGCAGAAGGACAAGGTGAAGCTAACGCCACGCGTGGACGAGGACACGATGGCGATGAACATAAAGCCGGCGAAATAGGCTGCTGGCAACCCGGAGAGGCGGGGGCGCCGCGACCGGCGCCCCCTTTCCGTCCATGAAACCCATCGCGATAGGCATTCACGGGGGCTGCGGCACGCTTGCCCCCGAACTTCAAACCGAAGCGGACTGGGCCGAAACCCGGGCGCATCTGGAGCAATCCCTGCGCGCCGCGTGGGCGGTGCTGGCGCGCGGCGGACCAGCGGTCGTGGCCGTCGAGGCGGCAGTGGTGGTGATGGAGGACAGCCCGCACTTCAATGCCGGACACGGCGCAGCTTTGACCGAGGACGGCGGCCACGAGCTCGACGCCTCGATCATGGACGGCGCCACACTCGCGGCCGGTGCCATATGCGCAGTGCGTTCCATTCGCAATCCGGTGCGGGCGGCGCGGGCGGTGATGGAAAAATCCGACTGCGTGCTGATCGCCGGCCAGGCCGCCGACTCCTTTGCGCGGCGCGCGGGCCTGGAAACCGTCGATAATGCTTACTTTACGACGGAGCGGCGCAAGCTGGCTCTGGCTTCGCTCAAGGCACGCAAGGCGCGCGGCACAATCGGCATGGCGAGCGAGGCCGAGCGGCACGGTACCGTCGGTGCGGTGGCGCTGGACGCGACCGGAAACCTGGCCGCCGCGACCTCCACGGGCGGGTTCAACAACAAGCCCACAGGCCGCGTCGGCGACACGCCGATCGTCGGCGCCGGTACCTATGCGCGCAACGGATTGTGCGCAGTGTCCTGCACCGGCCAGGGCGAAGTATTCATCCGCCGGGTCGCCGCCTACGATATTGTTGCGCGCATGCACTACGCCGGACAGACGCTGGAGCGAGCGGCCGACGACATGGTGTTCAACGTGCTGGCCTCGCACAAGATCGGCGCTGGGTTGGTGGCGGTCGATGCGGCGGGCCGCGTCTACGCGCCGTTCAACACGCTGGGGATGGCGCGGGGCTGGATCGGGCCGGATGGCACGGTGCATGTGGCCACGCACAAGGATGTGCTAGAGGCCGGGCGCGCATGAGTCCCACGCAGAAGGAGCCGATCGTCGTTTGGGGCGCCGGCGCCATCGGCGGAACCCTGGGCGCCTATTGGGCGCGCGCGGGATTGCCTGTGCTGCTGGTCGACATCGCGCGGGAGCACGTCGAGGCCTGTCGCAGTTCGGGACTACGCGTCGAAGGACCGGTCGAGAAGTTCACGCAAGTAGTTCCGGCGGCGACGCCCGATGAGCTCAAAGGCGTGTTCCGGCGCGTCGTGCTGGCGGTGAAGGCGCCCGCGACCGAGGCGGCCACGCTGGCACTTGCACCCCACTTGGCACAGGACGGATATGTGCTTTCGGCGCAGAACGGGCTCAACGAGATCGCCATCGCAAAGATCGTTGGCCCCGAACGGACGATGGGATGCTTCGTCAATTTCGGCGCGGACTGGCACGGGCCCGGTCGCATTCTTTACGGCAACCGCGGTGCGGTCGTGGTGGGCGAGATCGACGGCAAGACCCGCGATCGCACGCGCGAGATGCACGCGCTGCTGAAAGTGTTCGAGCCCGAAGCCGTGTTGACCGGGAACATCTGGGGCTACCTCTGGGGCAAGCTTGCCTATGGCGCGATGCTGTTCGCGACGGCGTTGACCAACGACTCGATGGCCGACAATTTCGCCGATCCGGCACGTTTCCCGGCATTCGACCGGTTGGGACGCGAGGTGATGCGCGTGGCAGCAGCCCGGGGAGTGACGCCGATCGGCTTCAACGGCTTCGACCCGGCGGCGTTCGCTGCGGACGCGGGCGAGGCGGGGTCGCGCGCATCGATCGCGGCCCTGGCCGCGTTCAATCGCCATACCGCCAAGACCCATTCGGGCATCTGGCGCGACCTGGCGGTGCGCAAGCGCAAGACCGAGATTCGCCAGCAGATCGGGGTCATCGACCGCCTCGGGCGCGAAGTGGGCGTGGACACGCCGGCGATCCGCACGCTGGTGAACCTGATCGAGGACGTCGAAAACGGGCGCCGGCCGATGTCGCTCGAAACCCTGAACATTCTGGTCGACGCATGCAAATCCGTTTCGACCGCCGCGTAGCCCTGGTCACCGGCGCAGCGCAAGGGATAGGCCAAGCGATCGCCCTGGGCCTAGCCGACGGCGGCGCGCGCGTGCACGTCGCTGACATCGACGAAGCGGCGCTCAAGAAGTTCGCTGCAGCGCGCGCCATGCCCACGCACGCGTTCGACATCGCGGACCGGGCGGCTGCCCATGCGGCGGTGGAGGCCGTGGTGATGGCGGCGGGCAAGATCGACGTTCTGGTCAACGCCGCGGGCGGCGTACGCGGCCAAGTCGGCCGACCCGTGGAAGAGATCACCGAACCTGACTGGCACGCGATCTTCAAGGCCAACGTGGACGGCGCATTTTGGCTTTCGCAGGCCGCCTCGCTGCCGATGCGCGCGGCCGGCTACGGGCGCATCGTCAACATCGCCTCAGGCGCGGGGTTGCGCCCCAGCCTCACCGGTATCCAGGCTTATACCGCCGCCAAGCACGCCCTCGTTGGCTTGACCAAGCAGTTGTCGCAGGACTTGGGGCGCTTCGGCATCACGGTCAATGCCGTGGCGCCGGGATTCGTGCGCTCGAACCCCACCACCGAGCGGCAATGGCAGAGCTATGGGTCCGAGGGCCAGAGGCGCATGGTCGAATCGATCCACACGCGCCGGCTAGGCAAGGCCGAGGACATCGCCCATGCCGTGCTGTTCCTGGCCGGCGACCATGCCTCGTGGATCTCGGGCCAGATTTTGTCGGTCGACGGCGGCCGGTCCTGACGCACCGCCCGGTTACAGGAAGTTCAATGCCGCCGTCGGCCGCACCGCCGCGTCGCGCAAGTGATAGGCCGCGCTCGCCAGCGGCACCATCCACGGCACGCCGGTATAGAACGGCCTGGCCGGGAACGGGCGCCCGTCGAACACCGAGGGACGATTCTGCCGGCCTAGGATCTTGAGCGCGGTTTGATGCCCCAGGTAGCTGGCGATCGCCACGCCGTTGCCGTTGCAGCCCATGGCGTAATGGATGCCCTGATAGGTACCCATGTGCGGCACGCCGTCGAATGTCATGCCGACGAAGCCCTGCCAGACATGAGTCAAGCGCCGGCCGCGGAGCTGCGGGTAGATCTGGCAGATGCGGGCATGGATGTACCCTCCCACGCGGCGCTCGTCCCTGGCAAGAACCGTCGGCCGGCAGCCGAACAGCAGCCGTCGTCCATCCGGCGACGGACGGAAATACGAGAGCTGGAATCTCGTGTCCGACATCATGCGCCGGCGCGGCATGATATCGTCCATTACTGCGGCCGGCAGCTCCTCGGTCGCCCCTATGTAACTTGCGACCGGCACGATCCGCCGGCGCAGGAACGGAACGGCACGGTCGGTGTATCCGTTGGTGGCGATCACGACTTCGTGCGCCGTGGTACGGCCGCGCTCGCTCGTGACGACGCGCCGCGCGCCCTCGCTCCGCACGCTCAAGACCCGGGCATGAGAATGAAGGCTGGCGCCGGCCGTGCGCGCAAGCTGGCGCAGCGCGCGGTTGTACTTGGCCGGATCGAGGCCGCCATAGTCCTCGACCAGCATGCCGCCGAAATAGAAGTCCGAACCGATCTCGCGGCGCTGCTCGTTACGACCTAGCGTGTGCACGGTAGCACCGGTGCGCGCCCGCAACAGTTCGGCGTTCCGGGCGAGCGCCCTGAAATCCTTGGGCGTGAATGCGGCGAAGAACCGGCCCGTCCGGCGATAGCCGGCGTCCAGTCCCTCGCGTTCGATGAACGTCGTGGTGAATTCGAACGATTCCTTCGACTCGGCGAAGACGCGCTCGGCGTTACCCTCGCCGAACACCTTGTAGGTGCCGCTCAGGATCAGTTTTTGGCCGAAGCTGACCATGCCGCCGCTGCGGGTGCTGGCGCCGAAGCCCAGCGGCCCGGCGTCGAGCACCGCCGTACGCAGCCCGGCGCGGGCGAGTTCGATCGCCGCGATCAGCCCGCAATAGCCGCTGCCGACGACCACGGCATCCGCATCCTCAGGCAGCGGATCGGCCGAGGCATCCTCCGGCGGCGCCGCATCCCACCAATAGGGCGTCGCCCGGAAGCTGTCGCTGAAGACTGGCTCGGCCGCCATCGTCTGTCCGCCACCCGCTATTGCCGCGACAATTCGTCCCGGCCGCGAGTCTACAGGGCAGCACCTGCGGCCGCCACGGTGGAAATTGGCGGGGTCATGCCCGCTCCGAAGCAGCCAGCGACGCCAGGCAACGCGCGACGCCGCATTGCAGATGCAACGGCGGGGCCGCCGATCTAACATGCCCCGGGGGCTGGCCGTCGGGGCCGCCAGGGAGCGCGATGGTACCGTCATGCGGCGTTGGCTCATCGGAATCCTGATCGCGGCGGCCGCCATCGGCCTGATCGTCACGGCCGCCGGCTCGCCGGGCCAGCGCCTGGGCTTCCTTTCCGGTTTCGGCGGGCCAACGGGTGACATCACGCTCTACGGCAATGTCGACATCCGCCAAGTCGATCTGGCGTTCAACGCCGAGGGCCGCATCGTCGAGATGAAGGTCGAGGAGGGCGACGCGGTCGAAGCCGGCCAGGTGTTGGCGGTGCTCGACGCCGACTTCTATCGGCACGCGGTCGCATTGGCCGAGGCGCGGCGCGACGCGCGACGCGTGGCGTTGGACAGGCTCAGGGCCGGCTCGCGGCCCGAGGAAATCTCGCGCTCCCGCGCCGATGTCGCGGCCCTGAAGGCGCTGCGCGAGAACGCCTTCGCGGTCCACGACCGCCGCAAGTCGCTGGTGGCCACTGGCACCGTCGCCCAGCAAGCCTATGACGATGCGCGTGCCGCGCTGAACGAGGCCGAAGGCAAGCTGAAATCTGCGGAAGAAACCTTGGCGCTCGCCGTCGCCGGCCCGCGCCGCGAGGACATCGCGCAGGCCGAGGCGCAACTGCGCGCGGAGGACGCGGCGCTGGAGCTGGCGCGCAACCGCCTTGCCCACACGACGCTGACCGCCCCGGGACCGGGCGTCGTGCTGACGCGCGTGCACGAACCGGGCGCGGTCGTGCTGCCCAACACCACGATCTATACCGTCACGTTGACCGACAAGGTGTGGGTCCGCACCTACGCGCCCGAGCCCCTGCTTGGCCGCATCAAGCCGGGAATGAAGGTCGCGGTGACGACCGATGGACCGCCTGTCCGCAGCTACAACGGATGGGTGGGGTATATTTCGCCTACCGCCGAGTTCACGCCAAAGTCCGTCGAGACGCCCGAGCTGCGCACGCAATTGGTGTATCGGCTGCGAGTGCATATCTCGGACGCCGATACTGCGCTGCGCCAGGGCATGCCCGTGACCATACGCTGGCGCGACGACGCCAAGGCGAAATGACGGCGGCGGCCCAGGCCCCCGCGATCGAGATCGCGGGGCTGGTAAAGCGATTCCGCTCGGGCGGCCGCATCGTCACCGCCCTCGATGGGCTCGACTGCGTCGTGCCGGAGGGCGGCATCACCACGCTCGTGGGCCCGGATGCGGCGGGCAAGACAACGCTGTTGCGTTTGGTCGCCGGGCTGCTGCAGCCGAACTCCGGAACCATTCGCGTCTTGGGGCGCGACGCGGTGCGCGATGCGACGGCCATCCAGGCCGAGATCGGCTACATGCCGCAGCGTTTCGGCTTGTACGAGGACCTGACCGTTGCCGAAAACCTGTCGCTGCATGCGGACTTGCGCCAGGTCGTGGGCGACGAACGCCGCCGGCGCATGGCTGAGCTGCTGGACTTCACCGAGCTCAAGCCCTTCACCGGCCGCCTCGCCGGCCGCCTGTCCGGCGGCATGAAGCAGAAACTGGGCCTGGCGTGTTCGCTGCTGGCAAGACCGCGGCTGTTGCTGCTGGATGAGCCCTCGGTCGGCGTCGATCCGCTGTCGCGCCGTCAGCTCTGGCGCATCGTCGAGGAACTTACCGTCGGCGGGACGACCGTGGTGTGGAGCACGGCCTACCTGGACGAAGCCGAGCGTAGCCGCATGGTCCTGCTGCTGCACGAAGGCAGGCTGCTCGACCAGGGACCGCCCGCCGGTTTCCTGTCGCCGCTGAAGGGCCGTGCGTTCATGGCCTTGTCCGCCCCGGAACGGCGCCGTGCCGTGCAGGCGACCGCGATCGGCACCCCGGGCATCGCCGACGCCGCGATTCACGGCGAGGGCGTACGCCTAGTGATGGACGTGGGCGTCCCGCCGCCGGCCGCGCAAGCGCTGGGCTGCGATCTTGTGGAACCGGTTCCGCCGCGATTGGAGGACGCGTTCCTGGCCCGGCTCGGTGTGCGCGCAGCGGTGGCCGCTCCGCCTGCCCTGCTTCTCCCGCGTCCAGCCGCGCCCGCAGAAGCCGTGATTGTCGCCAAAGAGTTGACGCGTCGCTTCGGCGGTTTCGTGGCGGTGGACCGCGTGAGTTTCGGCGTCGCCCGGGGAGAAGTTTTCGGCCTGCTCGGTCCCAACGGCGCGGGCAAGTCGACGATTTTCCGCATGTTGTGCGGATTGCTGGCCCCCACCGCCGGTATCGCCCGCGTTCTCGGCATCGACTTGGGCCGGTCCGCCGCGGCCGCACGGGCTCACATCGGCTACATGCCCCAGAAGTTCGCGCTTTACGGCGACCTGACCGTGCGCCAGAACCTGGCGTTTTTCGCACAGGCCTATGGCCTGCGCGCCGGGCGGCGTGCGGAACGGATCAATTGGGTCCTGGACGAGTTTCAGCTCGGCAGCTATGCCGACGCCGCGTGCAATAGCCTGCCGCTGGGGCACAAGCAAAGACTGTCGCTTGGCGCGGCGCTGATGCACGAGCCGGCAATCCTGTTCCTGGACGAGCCGACCTCGGGTGTCGATCCGCTGGCGCGCCGGGCGTTTTGGGCTCGAATCGCGGCTTTGGCGGACCAGGGCGTTACCGTGATGGTCACGTCGCACTTCATGGAAGAAGCAGAGTATTGCGACCGCCTGGCGATCATCTACCGCAGCCGCCTGATTGCGGCCGCGACGCCCGAGCGCCTCAAGCGATCGCAAACATCGACCAAGATACCCCACCCGACGCTGGAGGAAGCATTCATTGCGCTGATCCAAGCCTCCGGCCAAGAGGGGGCCGCGTGACGCAGAGCCCGGACCCCTACGCGGCCTTGGGCGCGCGATGGCGACGCCTGCGCGCCCTGATGCGCAAGGAGGCGCTGCAGGTCGTGCGCGATCCCTCGAGCATCGCGATCGCCTTCGTCCTGCCTTTGATTCTGCTGCTGCTGTTCGGCTACGGCGTGTCGCTGGATATCCGCCACCTGCCGGTTGCGGTCGTGATCGAGGATACGACGCCCGATGCGCGAAACCTGTTCGAGTCTTTTTCCAACTCGCCGTATATACGCCCGATCTCCATGACCAACGTCCGCGACGCTGAAGCGGCCTTGATGCGCGGCGACGTGAACGGGATCGTGGTTCTGCGCGGCGATGCGAGCAGGCGTTATCTCGGCGGGTCCACTACGCCGGCGCAAGTGCTCGTCAACGGCGTCGACGCCAACACGGCGCGTTTCGTCGGCGCATATGCACGCGGCGCGGCAGCGGTATGGCTGGAGCAGGACTTGCGCAGGCGCGGCCAATCGGCGGCTCCGGGCGCCGCAGTCGAGCATCGGTTCTGGTTCAACGACGAGGTTCGCAGCACCAATTTCCTGGTTCCCGGCGTCATCGCCATCGTCATGACGCTGATCGGCGCTCTGCTGACGGCGCTGGTGGTGGCCCGGGAGTGGGAGCGCGGCACGATGGAGGCGATGCTGGTGACACCCGCCACCATGGCCGAACTTACCCTGGCGCGGCTTGCAGTCTATTTCGTCCTCGGCATGTGCGCGATGGCGATCTCGGTAGCCATGGGGGTGTTCCTGTTTGGCGTGCCGCTGCGCGGCAGCTTTGCGGCGCTGGCGTTGGTGACCGCGGTGTTTCTCCTCGGCGCGCTGGGCCTTGGATTGTTGATCTCCGCGTTCGCACGCAACCAGTTCGTCGCCGGGCAGATCACGATCGTGGTGTCCTACATGCCGGCGTTCATCCTCTCAGGGTTCATCTTCGACATCGAATCGATGCCACTAGCGGCGCAATGGGTGACGGCATTGATTCCCGCCCGGTATTTTGTCGCCTGTCTGCAAACCCTGTTCCTGGCCGGCGACGTGTGGAGCGTCGTTCTGCCCAACACGGCGGTGCTCGCCGTGTTTGCGGCGCTGCTCCTCGGCCTGACCGCACTCAACACCAGACGGCGGCTGGACTAGCGCCATGTGGGGCCGGATCGCAGCACTGATGCGCAAGGAGCTTTTGGCGATCTGGCGCGACCGCCGCAGCCGGGCGGTGCTGATCGCTCCGCCGATCATCCAGTTGGTCGTGTTCGCGCACGCCGCCACCTACAATATCGACAATGTCCGCTTCGCGGTGGTGGACGAGGATCGCGGGCAGCAGGCTGCGGAGCTGACCGCGCGCTTCGACGGCGCACCGGCCTTCGTCCGTGCAGCCACGCCGGCCACCATGGCCGAGGCCGCTCAATTGCTTGATCGCCAAAAGGTCGCAATGATCCTGAGGATCGGCCAGACCTTCACCGCCGATCTCAAGGCAGCCCGCCCCGCGCGGGTGCAGGTGCTGCTGGACGGCCGCCGCTCGAACACGGCGCAAGCGATTCTGGGCTATGTGCATGCGGTGGTCGACACGTTCAACACCGAGTGCGCCGCCGCCGCGGGCCGCGACATGCGCACCGTTCTGGTGCAGCGCGCCTGGTTCAACCCGAACCTTGAAAGCCAGTGGTTCATCCTGCCGGGTCTAGCGGCGATCCTGACCCTGATCGCCGCCATGCTGGTCACCTGCCTTTCGGTCGCGCGCGAACGCGAGCTCGGCACCTTCGACCAGCTGTTGGTCACGCCGCTACGCCCATTCGAGATCCTGCTCGGCAAGGTGCTGCCGGCGTTCCTGATCGGCCTCGTCGAGGCATCGGTGATCGTCTTCGTCGCGGTCGGCTGGTTCGGCCTGCCGTTCCACGGCAGCTTGGCCGTGCTCTACCTGGCCCTCACCATGTTCATCCTAGCGGTGGTGGGCGTCGGCCTGATGATTTCGGCAGTGGCCCAAACCCAGCAACAAGCGATCTTGGGGGCTTTCCTGTTTATCGTGCCTGCGGTGATCCTTTCGGGCTTCGCCACGCCGATCGCCAACATGCCCGACGCACTCCAGCTGCTTACCTATGCGAACCCGATCCGCTATGTGCTGGTGGTGCTGCGCGGCCTGTTCCTGCAGGACTTGCCGATTTGGCTGTTGCTGCACCACTTGTGGCCGTTGCTGCCGATCGCGGCGGTCACCATGACCGCCGCCGCCTGGATGTTCCGTCGGCTGCAGTAGCGCGCCGGTCATGGAGCGGCAAAGTGGCGATGGAAGGCGCGTTTGACCAACTCGGCAACCGCCAGGTAGGCCGCCGCCAAGCCGCCAAGGAACCAGAGATACCATCCCGGCAGCAAAGCGAATCCGAACAGGCCCGCCAGCGGAGACAGCGGCAGTGCCGCCGCGCCGGACACGGCAGCGCAGCGCTACCGAACCGCGCAGTGCCGCGACCGTCCGGGCCGCGCGTACTTCCTGGGTGAAATCGATCGCGACGGACAGGGCGATGATCGTGACGACGATCGCGAAACTTGCGGTGTCGCCGGTGAGCACGGACAGCGAGCTGGCGGCTATTAGCACCAGAATCAGCGGATTGCGGAACCGCTCGAGCAACTGCCGCCACAAAGCAATCCGTTGCCGGTCGACGGTGCGGTTTCGGCCGGTTCGCCGTAGCCGTTCGGCCGCCTCCTGTTCAGCCAAGCCGGATTCGTGATCCTCCGACTCCGCCTGGAGCTCGGCGATCGGCTTGTTCCAGAAGGGCGTTTGCGATGTCACGACCGGCCATTGCCCACGGGCGCATCCGCTTCCGGTGTCACGGCCGGCACGTCAAGATTCGCCGATCCACCGGCCCAGGAATTCGGCGACGATCCGGCCAAGCGTGGGCTCTCCGACGTCGGCATGCTCGTAGCGCACGCGCAGGATCGGCTTGTCGATGCGCACTAGACCGGCCAGATCGAGCGGCGTGGCGGACAGCACCGCCTCCGCGTCTACTGCATTGAGGGTATCGGCGAGCGCACCGAGTTGCGCGGCATCGTACCCGGCGGCCGGCAACACCGGCCCGACATGCGGATACTGGTCATAGATTCGCCGGACTTCCGGCGCGGCTGCGCCGCGCGGGTCGACGACAACAGCGCCCGCGGCGGTAGCGGCGGCGAAACCGGCACCGTGCGGCATTCCACCGTGCGTGATCGTCGGACCGTCTTCCACCACGACAACGCGCCGGCCGCGCACCGAGGCCGCTCCTTCCAGTGTAACGAGCGAAGCGGCACGGATCACCGTGGCGCTCGGATTGAGGCGACGCGCCGCTTCCTCGATACGATCGACGACCTGCGCCGCCGCAGCATTCACCTTGTTGATGACGACGACGTGCGCCATGCGCAGTGCAGCCTCTCCGGGGTGATGCGCATCGGCTTGCTCGGGCCTCAGGGCATCTACGAGGCAAAAGTGGAGGTCCGGCGTGAAGAACGGGAAGTCGTTGTTGCCGCCGTCCCAGACGATGACGTCGGATTCCCGCTCGGCTGCGGCAAGCACGGCGGCATAGTCGACCCCGGCGAACACGGCCTGCCCGGCCGCCAGATGCGGCTCATACTCCTCGCGTTCCTCGTTGGTGCAGCCGGCTGCGGCGAGGTCGCCGAGGCTGGCGAAGCGCTGGCAGCGCTGGCGCACGAGGTCGCCATAGGGCATGGGATGCCGGACCACGGCGACCCGGCGGCCATGGCCGCGCAGCAACGCCGCAATCCGCCGCGACACCTGCGACTTGCCGCAGCCGGTGCGGACCGCGGATACCGCGATTACGGGCAGTCGCGAGCGCAGCATCGTGCGCTTGGGGCCGAGCAGCGAGAAATCCGCTCCCGCGGCCAGGGTGCGCGAAGCCAGGTGCATCACCGCGGCGTGCGACACATCGCTGTAGCTGAAGATCACCTGGTCGACCGATTCGCGCCGGCACAGCGCATCCAGCTCGTCTTCCTGGACGATCGGGATGCCGCTCGGATAGCGCGGGCCGGCGAGTTCGGCGGGATATCGCCGGCCGGCAATGCCCGGTATCTGAGCGGCGGTGAACGCCACAACCTCGACCGACGTGTCGTCGCGCAGGGCGACGTTGAAATTGTGGAAGTCGCGCCCCGCCGCCCCCACGACAACGAGGCGTTGGCGCTTGGCCGGAACAGGCTGCATGCGGCTGTTCCGCGCCTTAGCCGCCGACCAATTGCGACAGACCTTCCTCAAGGTAGTCGGCGAGCAGCGGCGTTTCTATCAAGTAATCGGGGGTGCGGCGGGGATCCAGCGCCATCGCCTCCCGACGTTTTACGTGCCAGTCGGCGGGGGTGAAATCGCCCCGGCCCAGCCACATCAGGGTCACGAGATCGGCCTGCTGGTCCTGGTTCAAGTCGGCCAACATCTCGTGCATCTCCTCGTGCACCGGATCGTCCGGAAAGTCTTCCAGCACCTCGCGCATGTCCTCGTCGGACGGGTTCGAGCCGGGGTCCTGCTCCACCACTTCAACCTTGGCCTGGAACTCATGCGCCTTGTCGATCAACACTTGGATGAAATCGGACGGCACGCTCAGCTCGATCTTCGGTACCGGCCCTTTCGCTGGTCCCGGCTTGCCTTTGATCTGCGTCTTCGGCGGTGTCTTGGCCATGGCGGCTCCTTTCGGCAACGTCAACGCCCGGGCGGACGGCGTCAGATCAGCAACAACGAACTCGGCGGCGCGCCCAGGAACGACTCCAGATCGCCGTCCTCAGTCAGGCTCTCCCGGCACAGCACGACGAGACTGGCGGCAGCGGACTTGAGGACCGCACGCAGCACGCTGGGCGACGGGGCTGCGATGCTCTGCAGGACCGTCCCTGCAAGGTCCGCGCGCAGTCGTGCCCGTATTTCGCTCTGCGCCGCGGTAGCAAGCGTCTCTGGTACCAGGACCGTAAGCGGCTTGCGCCAGGCGCGGGCGATGCGCAGCGATGTCTCGACGCCGCGGCCTTCGGCCTCGTGCGTACCGTACAGGACCACCACGCCGCCATCGGCCGCAGCCTCCTCGGCGATCAACAGCAGCGGCCGGCGCATTCGGCAGACGGCCGCGCGCCAGGGCGAACGCATGCGCGCCAATCCCGCCACCGGCCGGCTCGCCATGCCCAAGGCAAGCAGTTCGTCCTGCGCCACGTCCGCCGGCTCGGCGCCGATGGCCGCGTGGCGCACCTCGAACGACCAGGGCAGGGATTGCTCGGCGGCGAAACCTTCGAGCAGCCGCCGAATGCGTGCTGCCGCCTGGTCCATCTCGCGGCGCAGCACGGCGGGATCAAGCGGCGCTCGGCGCGCCGTCGTCGTATCGACCGTTTGGATGAACGGAAGGTCCGCCAGGCGCCGCAGATTCTCGTCTTCTACCAGCATCGCATGAAGCTTGAGTTCCAGGCTGCGCGCCACCGACGCCGCAAGGCTGATCGACGTCGTGATGTCCCCCGCGGCATCAAGCGCCACGACGACGCGGCGAAACTCCAGATCATTTCTGCTCGGCATGGGCACCATCCCCATGGGCGCGGCCAAGCTCGATCGCTTTCTTGGCGAATGCGTCCAACCTTTCCGCCACCGCACGATTGACGCTGCCCGCGGGATAGGAACCGTCGGCGCCCGCCTCGCCCGCGGGCAGGCCCGTGAGCAGCGCCATGCCTTCGTCCACGGTCCTGACCGCGTATACGCTGAAGCGTCCGGCTTCGACCGCCGCAACTACGTCTTTGCGCAGCATCAGGTGGCGAACGTTTGTCGCCGGCACGATCACACCCTGCCGGCCTGTCAGGCCCAACTCGGCGCAAGTGTCATGGAAGCCCTCTATTTTCTCGTTTACCCCGCCGATCGCTTGCACCTGCCCGCGCTGGTCGACCGAGCCGGTGACCGCCATGTCCTGGCGCAGAGGCACTTGGCCGATCGCGGAGAGGAGCGCGTAGAGCTCGGCCAAAGAAGCGCTGTCGCCGTCGATCGGCCCATAGGATTGCTCGAACACCAGGCTCGCCTGCAGCGACAGCGTCTTGTCGCGCGTGTAGCGCGCGCCGAGGAAGCCGCACAGGATCAGCACACCCTTGGAATGAAGCCGCCCGCCAAGTTCCACCTCGCGCTCGATGTCGAGAACGCGGCCCGAGCCGAGGCGAGCCTGGGCGGTGATACGGCTGGGATGGCCGAAGCTGAATCCGCCCAGCGATATGACGGACAGGCCGTTGACCTGTCCGACGCGCATTCCGTCGGTTTCCACGCCCAGCACGCCGTTTCGCACCTGCTCGCGCAACCGCCGGTACAGCCGGTCAGCGCGGCGTTGGCGGGTGTCGATCGCGCGCTGGACGTCCTCGGCTGCGACCATGTTGCGCCCGGCTTGGGCCGCCCAATAGTCGCTCTCTTTCAGCATGTCCACGAGAAGCGGTGTTTCGATCGACAGCTTCATGCCATCGCCGCTGGCCCGCGCGGCGAATTCCACCAAACGAGCGACCGCGCCGGCATCCAAGGAACGCAGACGCAGGCGCCGGACGGTCGCCGCCATCGTCCGCGCCAGCAGGAGCGTATTGCCGGCATCGCGGTCCATGCGATCTTCAACGTCGACTTGCACCTTGAACAGCTCGGCGAACTCGCTATCCGCCTCGCACAGGAGATAGTAGAGCCAGCGCGGTCCGATAAGGACGACCTTGACCGACAAGGGAACCGGCTCGGCCTCGGGCGACACCGTGCCGGTCAGGCTCAACATCTGTTCCAACGACTGGATGCGGATTTCGCCTGCGCGGAGCGCACGCTTCAGCGCATCGTACGAGAGACCGTTGCGCAGCAACTTGACCGCGTCGAGCAGTAGAAAGCCGCCATTGGCGCGGTGCAACGCGCCGGGCTTGAGCAGGTTGAAATCGGTCAACAGGGCGCCGAACCGCGCCATATGTTCGATCCGTCCAACCAGCGCGTGAACGGTGGGGTTGTCCTCATAGACCACCGGAGCGGCTTGTTGGCCGCTGCTGTCCACCAGAAGATTGACCGAATAGCGGCGGAAGGCGAGCTGGTCGGCACCGACGATTTCCCGCAGGGATCCCATGCCGCCGTCGCTGCGGCCCGCCTCCGGTGACAGAAAATCGTCCGCGTTTTCCAGTACATCGCGCTCGACGGCCGCTAGGTACACCATGACCGGCGGGATGTCCTTGAAGCCGTTGCGCAGTTCGTCCATCAGGTGCGCCACGGCATGCCGCGTGACGTCGCGGTTGAGGGTGCGCACCTGCTCACGGTGCTCGCGTGCCCAGATCGGTATCTGGCGGATGATGGCCTCAAGCTCGGTCTGCAGGCCTTCGATGGTTTCCGCGACCTTCTTGCGCTCCGCTTCGGGCAGGCGCTGGAAGACCTCAGGCTGCAGCACCTCGCCACCCCGCATCGGCGCGAAGGCAATGCCCATGGGCGTGCGGATCAACGCGACGTGCTGCTTTTGCGCACGATCGTGCAACGCTTCGAATGCCTGCTCGTGTTGTTGTTTGAAGGCTTCGTCCAATACCTGCCGCCGGGAGCGGTATTCCTCGGATTCGAACGCGGCTGGCAGTACCGCGCGCAGTTCTTGCACGAGCGTCTTCATGGCGTCGCGCAGCTGCGCGCCGCGGCCCGACGGCAGCGACAGGGCATGGGGGCGCTGCGGGTTGTCGAAATTGTTCACGTAGCACAAGTCGCCCGGCGCCGGCCGCTTCGCGGCTTCGCGCTCGAGGAAATCCCGCACGAAGCCTAGGCGCGTCTCCATCGCCGGCGCAAAGGCGTAGAGATGATAGTCCGGATGTCCGATCGACAGACCGAAGCGCAGGGCCTCGATCGCGACTTCCTGGCCCGGCGGAGCCGGCAGGTCTTCCAGTTCAACCAAGCTGCGGAAGGGCAAGCCCGCGGGGTCGCACGCGCGATAAACTTGACCGGCGCCGAGCCGGAGGCCTTCGGTGGTTGGGACGGATACCGGACGGTTTTCAGGGCTGGTCATGCGCTTTCGGCCTCACGGCTCCCGGCGTCCGCAGGGTGGAAACAATCAGCGTCCATCGAAGGATAGCGGACGCCCGGCGCGGGCAAATGATCTGAGTCAAGACTTCCGCGAACCGCTGTTTCCCGCAGCAACTCAACTCGATGCCGGGCCCTTGATTTGCGTCAATGCCCATCGTCGGGCTCACGCCGACATTGGGCTTGCGATGGCGCCGGCAATATGGCCCGGGCCGCGCCCATGCCCGCGGAGGAAGGAATGAAAGCATCCGACATCATGACCCGGACCGTGATCACCATCGGCCCGAACGACAGCGTCAAAAAGGCGGCAGAATTGATGGTGCGCCACCGCATCAGCGCCCTGCCCGTTGTCGACAGCGCGGGTAAGCCGGTAGGGTTAGTCAGCGAAGGCGACTTGCTGCACCGGGGTGAAATAAAGACCGACCGCCACCGCTCTTGGTGGCTCGATCTGGTAACGGGCGGCGAGCGCATGGCCAACGACTATGTCAAAGCGTTCGGCACAAAAGTAAAAGATGTGATGACCGCGAGCGTCGTGTCGGTGAATGAGGCCACGCCGCTGCCGGAGCTCGCCGAATTGCTTGAGACCAAGCACATCAAGCGCGTACCGGTGGTGCGCGACGACAAGGTGGTGGGCATCATCAGCCGTGCCAATCTGGTGCAGGCGCTGGCCAGCGCCCCCCGCCTCGTCATCCCGGACACCCAGCCGGACGATGTGGCGATTCGCGACCGTGTTCTGGCCGAGCTCGGCAAGCAGCGTTGGTCCAACCCTGCCGCGCTCAATGTCGTGGCGCACAATGGCGTGGTGCATCTATGGGGGACGGTGTTCAGCGCCGGCGAGCGTAAAGCGTTGAGCGTGCTGGCCGAGCGCATACCCGGGGTCAAAGCCGTGCAGGACCACACCGAATACTATGTACCGCCGATGCTGCCCTAGGCGGTCGTGGCTGCGCGGCGCCGCACGACGATGACCGCAGCCAAGCCGCAAGCCAAGGCTGCGGCACAAAAGGGTGCCTCGGGACGGGCCCCGGCGCGCAACGCGGAAGTCGCGGATGCGTTCGACGAGATTGCCGACCTGCTCGAGTTGGAGCAACAAAACCCGTTCCGTATCCGCGCCTACCGCAACGCCGCCCGTCTGCTGCGCGGGCTGGGCACGGAAGTCTCGCAGATGCTGGCGCGCGGCGAGGATTTGAGCGATTTGCCCGGCATCGGCAAGGACCTTGCCAGCAGGATTGCCGAGGTGGTCGCGACCGGCACAACCCCGATACTCGCCAAACTGCGCAGCGAAGTGCCGCCCTCCCTGACCGAGTTGCTGCACCTACCTGGCCTGGGGCCGAAACGCGTGAAGTTGCTGCATGATGAGCTTGGCATCCACACGCTGGCGCAGCTCCATCGCGCGATCAAAGACGGTCGGCTGCGCACCCTCCCAGGCTTTGGGCAAAAAACCGCTGCGCGCGTTCTCGCCGCGATCGATGCCAAATCGGCGGCGCCGACGAGGTTCAAGCTGGCGCTGGTGGCTTCGTACGCCGACGACCTTGTCGCGTACCTGAAGAAGCTGCCGGGGGTGGACCGGGCTATCGTCGCCGGCAGCTTTCGCCGCGGCCGCGAGACGGTGGGCGATCTGGACCTGCTGGCAACCACCAGGAGGGACAAGCCGGTCATGGATGGATTCGTGAACCACCCCGAAGTCGCCCATGTGGCGGCGCACGGCACGACCCGCGGCACGGTAGTGCTGCGCAACGGCTTGCAGGTGGACCTTCGCATCGTGCAGCCGGAGAGCTATGGCGCCGCGCTGCACTACTTCACCGGCAGCAAGGCGCACAACATCGCTATCCGCGCGCGTGGCATGGCGCGCGGGCTGAAGATCAACGAGTACGGCGTTTTCCGCAGCGGCCGTCGGATCGCCGGCGCAACCGAGGAGCAGGTCTATCGTGCCGTGGGCCTTCACTATATCGAGCCGGAGTTGCGCGAGAACCGTGGGGAAATCGAAGCCGCCCAGAAAGCGGCGCTGCCGCGGCTCGTGGAATTGAAGGACCTTCGGGGCGACCTGCATGCGCACACCACCGCCACCGACGGCCACAACACGCTGGAGGAGATGGCCGGCGCCGCGTCCGCGGCCGGCCTTGACTACATCGCGATCACCGAGCATTCGAAACGTCTGACTATGGCCCACGGCCTCGACGAGAAGCGGCTCTCGGCGCAGATCGACGCCATTGACCGGTTCAATCGAGGCAATCCGCCGGCGCGGGTCCTAAAGGGCATCGAGGTGGACATCCTGGAGGACGGCTCGCTCGACTTGCCCGACCAAGCGCTGCGGCGCCTCGACCTAGTAATCGGCGCGGTGCACAGCCGCTTCGACCTGTCGCGCGACCGGCAGACCGAGCGCGTGCTGAAAGCCATGGACCGGCCTCACTTTTCGATCTTGGCGCACCCGTCCGGGCGGCTGATCCCGGACCGCGAGCCGTTCGACCTCGACATGCCCCGCATAATCGCCAAGGCAAAGGCCCGGGGTTGCTTCCTCGAGCTGAACGCGCACCCCGACCGCCTAGACCTGCTCGACACGCACTGCCGAATGGCGAAGGATGCGGGGGTCCTGGTCAGCATCAATTCCGACGCACACCGGGCGACCGAGTTCGCCAACCTCCGATTCGGGATTTTGCAGGCGCGGCGCGGCTGGCTGGAGAAGGTGGACGTCTTGAACACGCGCCCACTGGACCGGCTGCTCCGGCTGCTGCGGCCGACAATGGAGCGGCGGCAGGCCCTGACACGGTGACGGTTGACCTCGATCAAGGCAGCCCCAAGGTGACCGCGTCTACTAATTCGCGGTCGACCGAGCGAGGAGGAGACGGCGCCATGCTGCGTAAGATCGAAGCGGCCATGCAAGGCAAGGTCCACCAATTGCCGCCGAGCGCCACCGTGCACGAGGCGGCGCAACTGATGAAAGCACGGGATTGCGGCTCCGTCGTGATCACGGAAGGCGGCAAGCTCAGGGGCATCTTCACCAGCGGCGACCTGGTCAAGCGGGTGGCTGCGGAGGCGCGCGATCCCGCCAAAACCAGGCTGGCCCAGGTCATGACGCCAAAACCCGACACCGTCACGAGGGCGGCCCTGGCGATCGACGCGCTTCGCATGATGCAGGACGGACACTACCGCCATCTGCCGGTAGTCGAGCGCGGCCGGTTGCTCGGCATCGTCTCGCGGCGCGATTTCTTCGGTCAGGAATTCAGCATCGTCGAGGAAGAGAACCACTTTTCCGAGGTTCTGCGCTGACGCCGCGGGACCGGCACCAAAGACCGTCCAACCCCGTGCGCCGGACCCCGGCTGGCTACTCGACGATATGGTGCTTCCCGATCGGGACAACCGTCGTTGCCTGCGGCCCCTGGCGGCTTTCCTTTTCCGCAATCGCGAGTCGAACCTCGGCGCCGACCTCCAGCCTGTCGAACCCCCCGCCCGTGACCGCATTCTTGTGGAAATAGACCTCGCTGCCGTCGGTCATGGCGACGAATCCATAACCTTCGTGGGGGAACAGCCGGGCGACCTTGCCGTGCAATGGTGCCTCATGCCGTTTGACATCGCCTCGGAACTTGCGCGCGTGGTCCTCGAGCAGCCGATCAGCCGTGTTGAACGCGTCGCGGATCGCGACGTACACGTCTTCGTGGGCATGGTCCTTCGGTCCGCTCCGGGTGACCGCAATTTCCTCGCCCGGCACGGTCAGGTCGATGTGCACCTCGTAAAGCTTGCCCTTGTGATGGTGGCGGTGAGGCGCTTCGACAACCACCCGGCAACCGGTGATGCGGGGATAGAAATGGTTGAGCCGCATGGCCCGTTCGCGGATCGCCGTCTCGACGTTCGGCGACGGATCCATGTGGCGAAAGCTGATCTGCAGGGGAAGTTGCACGGTCATATTCCTCGATTGGTGTGTCGACTGAAGAGCTACATCGCCATGTCCGGCTCGCCGGCGCGCTCTTTCTTGGGCTCCGGGATCTCGGTCATCGTCGCTTCCGTCAGCAACAATACGCTGGCGACCGAAACCGCGTTTTCCAAGGCAATGCGCACCACCTTGGCGGGATCGATGATGCCGGCATCGACCAAATCGACGTACTCCTTACGCGCAGCGTCAAAGCCGTAGTTCCCCTGTCCGGCCAGCATGCGGGAAACCACCACCCCGCCATCGACCGCCGAGTTCTCGGCGATCTGCCGCGCCGGCACCTCGAGCGCGCGCCGCAGGATCTGCACGCCCGTTCGCTCGTCGCCGTCGCACTTGGCCTCCTCGCGAGCGACCGCGTCGATGCACTTGAGCAGCGCCAGGCCGCCCCCCGGGACGATTCCCTCCGCGACCGCAGCCTTGGTGGCGCTGATCGCATCGTCGAGCGCCTCCTTTCTCGACTTCATTTCCGCCTCGGATGGAGCGCCAGCCCGGATCACCGCAACGCCGCCCGCCAGCTTCGCCAGCCG